>JACCDU010680255.1_pt1 | contig 12402 bp, 24 predicted proteins | sample 7446081 | NCBI WGS metagenome assembly JACCDU01 (sample SAMN15323447, study PRJNA562643) | freshwater metagenome | isolation source: river surface water | place: USA:Blue River Watershed | collected 2017-08-17 | reverse complement strand
GCTACTCCCGCTGCTACCCCCACAAATGGTAATACGTTTGCATTATAAGCTGTTTGATAACTTGCATTTTGAGGAGTTACTGAAACATCACAAGTAGTTGTTACATTTACATTACTAAATGCGTATGTATAATATCCGCCTGATAAAGTCCAAGATGCAGCAGTTAAAGTTTGTGATGTTAATTTTACAGGAGTTGAACCTCCACCGCCACCGCCTACAGCAACCCAAGCAGTACCATTGTATTGATACAATGATAATAATGTAGTATCATATACAATCAATCCTGTATCAGGAGATGCTATTGCATTTCTTTCTGAAGTGGTCATTCTTGGTATTAGCAGCCCTTGAGTTGTAGATGTTAAATCTAAAATTGCTGATGCATTAGGGGTTGATGTACCAATTCCAACATTTCCACTATTTGTGATTCTCATTCTTTCCGTACTTGCATCGGAATTTACAGGAGAAAAAGTAGTAGGTGTTGTATAAAAAGCTATTGCATCAGAAAATTGATTAATAGGTGCATCTGAAACAAATCCTATCTTAGATGTAATATTTGCAGGAGTTGAAGCGTCTAATCCGTGGCCTACAAAATAATTCTTATTTGCTGCAATTGCCGCATTTGTACCTATATTATATAAAGCCGCATTTCCGTATAAATTTAATTTATAAGCAGGTGTTGAAGTTCCAATTCCAACATTTGAAGTAATAGTATTGGTATAAACTTGTCCTGTTCTAAAATAGCCTGAAGGCCCATCTGATACAATTTGTGGCCCTTGACTAAATGTTATAGATTCCACCGATGTAGCTGTATCTTCCAAATACATACTCCCATTAACGTGCAACTTCGCAGATGGGGATGTTGTTCCAATCCCCAATCTGTTATTTGTATCATCCCAAAAGAAATTAGCATTGTCTTGAGCTATTGTTGTACCGTTTGAAAATAGTACAGAACCACTTGTTAAAGATGGCAATGTAAATTTACTATTAAAAGTACTCCAATCAGTTGAACTTAAATATCCATTTTGTATTGCACTTGATTGTAATATTGATAATGTTCTATCTGCAGTTAAATCACCTCCTCCTTGAAGTGGAGATGTAGTTGATATTGTTCTTGCATTTGTTACAGGAGTATATCCGAGTATTGTAGGTATAGAGGCTGTTTTCCATTGTCCCGGAGTAACGGTGCTGTCATACCATAGGGTATCATTTAAGTTTGGACTTTGGGCTTGTACATTGTGTAACTCATCTAACTCATAACCATTCTGAACTTTAACGTACCATCTTCCTGATGAGCCATTACTTGCTGTTGTTACTGTTCCTAAATAAACTAAATGATTAGGAGCATATTGCTTAATATTTGTAATACTACCTGCCGTAGTACCTAAATATACAGTATCTCCATCTGACCAAGTAGCCGTAGGTAAAATATTAAGCCCATCTAAAAGCCCTTCAATAATTATAAATCCTTTTTGATTAACTCCAATTGAAGATGATGAAACAACTCCAATTGTTCTTGCAGAAGTTGCATCACTTGTACAAGATGCTCTTTTTACAGTTAGTCTATCACCTGTACCTCCAAAAGCGTAAACAGGTTGCCCTTTAGTTATAGGAACGGTATCAGCATTAGTTACATAAGCAAATAAACTATTTGACGAGGTACCAATACATTGGAATATATTTAACGTAGCATTATATACACAAAGCATCTCACCGTTATCCCATATATCTCCACCAATTAAAGGACCATTATTGTTTTCATATAATGGTATTGCCCCAAGCCCATTTATATTTAATGTAGCACCTGTAGTGTTACCATTTGTAAATCGAATTAAATAAGCATCCGCATCTGCATAAGAAGTTACGCCTACAATAGTAGCTGTATAAGTGTCGGTTCCACTTGCTGTAGCGTGAGGAATACCTCCTCCTGTAGAGGTAGTCGATAAAGTACCGGCTGATAAAGTAAGTCCTGTTCCAACGGTAATTTCTTCCATTACACCTGTTCCTGCTGTACTTCTACCAATAAGTTTATTAGTAGCCATTGATGTAGAAATAGTAGGTGTAGTTCCTCCTGAAGAAGTTATAGGACTTGTTGCACTAACAGATGTTACTGCAGTTGGTATATCACTTGTTAAAGCAATTGTTCCTGATGCATTAGGTAATGCATAACTTCTATTATTTGTTAATGTTGTATATGTAATTGTAGCATTAAATGTTGAAATTCCTTGAAGTAATAGCTGTCCATAAGTAAGTCTTGCTATAACTTGTGAAGGACTTGGCATAAATGTAAATTCTTCAGCATCTAAATATAATTTTCCATAAACAGAATAAGCAGGGTCCCAAAAATTAAATTCATTAGCAAAAATATTTTTGGTATTTAAATTCAAATCAGATGTAGCACCTGTATATGGAACATAACCTGTTAAAGATAAATCAATCCAATCAGTACCTGTTACAGTAGAAGATAAAATTTGACCTGCCGTTCCGGGTGAATTATTTGAATCGTATATAGCACCCGTTATTTTTGCATTAGTAGCATTAATATCTCCTATTAATGTTATATTATTAGTTGCTGTATTTCCTACAGATAATACATCATTTAAACCTGCTGTATATACAGCGGGATTATTTATCCATCTTATACCTGTTGCTGTTTTAGAAAGAACTTGACCGGTTGTCCCTATACTTGCAGTATCATCTTGGATATTACCCGGAATTACTCTTGTTGAGGTAATATTACCAATAAGTGTAATATTTTGTGTTGCAGTATTACCTGAATTAAGGACTGCTTGTAAATTATCTACAGGTAAATTAACCCAATTAATACTTGAAGCTCCCTTACTTAAAAATTGGAATGTAGTACCTTGACTTCCACTTGTGTCCTCAATATTAACAGGTTTTATTAATGTAGAAGAAATAGTACCTATTAAATCAATATTTTGAGTTGCCGTATTTCCTGAATTAAGTACATCCTGTAATGATGCAGCAGGAAAGTTAGCAGAGAATAATTGTAACAACTCCCCTAACGAAAAGTTCTTTGTCGCAAGAGGAGTTGGAGAAGGTACAGGTCTAAAAGCTTCTGTACCTATCAGCCTATCGCTTAATAATAAAGGAGTCTCCGCTGAAGGATAAGTAGATATTTTAGACATTCTATTTCTTTTTAATTATTAAACAACAATTCTTACCTCTCCTGTAGATGTCTTGTAAATTGAATTGACAGCAAGACCACCTGCAATAGCAGCAGCATTATTTGCATAAGTAGGAAGAGTTACTCCTACTTTAGTAACGAATTGTCCTGTAGTTGTGGCAAGAGTAATAATATCTGACAAAAGAAAATTCTTTGTTGCTAATAAATCACTAATGTCTGTTCCAAGAACATAATCCGATAATTGCGGAGGAGTTGGTTGTGGATATGTACTAATCTTTGCCATTTCTTATTTTAGTTTAAAGTTAACAAGTATAAAATCTTGTCTATTAATGCAATCATCTCATCCATAATATTTTGCAATTCTGATGGATAATTTTTTCTTTCAGAATCCAATGTTGAACGCAATTCTTTTAAATGAGTAGTAGCATCTGTATTTTTTGACTCAGGTATAATTATTTCAACTCTTTTATTTCTACCAAAGTAAGCTTCGGTAAAAGTATCAGTTAATTCAAGTATTCCATCATAATAAGCATTTAATGCTTTATGCTCTGCAAATGAAGTCGTTTGAAGATGTGCAATATGCATTGCATCTCTTGATTGGAATAATGTTCCTATTAGTTTCCCCGGTGTCATAATTATTTTTCTTTTTGAGTTACTTCCCCTGTTTGAATATTGATTACAGCATCAGAACCATATTTTTCAATTAATAATTTTTCGTGTGCTGCAAACTCTACTTTTAATTCATCAATATGACGAATGATTTGTTGTTTTTGTAATTCAACATCTCCAATTGCCATTTTTGCTTTATTAAACTCAGAGTTTAATTCTTGAATTTTTGTTAATTCTTCTTGTGTTACTTGTGCATTTGCCATTTTAATTTGATTTTTATTTGATTATTAATTCCACAAAGATATGAATTTACTTTTAAATCTATTATAAATATAAATAAGTAATATTATAATTAATATCCACCAAAAATATATTGTATAATTTGCTTTCTTATCAATATCTTTTTTAAATGTTTTTACCTTAGCATTTTTTTTAACTTTAACTTCAGTAGAGCTCTTTTCAGCCACTTTTATTTTAGTTGTATCTACTAAGACCTTTTTTGTTTTTTTATATTTTAATTTAGCATTTTTGTACGTTATTCCATTCACAACCATAGGTAATGAATCAGATACCGGACATACTTCTACTTCATCAGTATTGGTTACAATACTAACGTGATTATCTTGAGTAGTAACTACTTCTTTTTTAGTAGTTGAAACACTATCTACTTTTACTACAGAATCCACTTTATCTACATTTACCTTTCTTGCAGCACAAGAAGATAAAAGCAAAATAATTAATATTAATATTTTTTTCATTTTTTAAAATATAAATTTGCCTCTGCTTTTCTTCTTAAAACTAATCCTTTTAATATAACACCATCGGCTTGTATATAATGTTGTTCAATCCAATTACGAATATCTTTATCAGATGCTTTTGAATTAATCAACTTATATAATGTACTAGAACCTCCTGTGTTATAAACATAAGATACTAATGCACTAAATTGGTTTTCATTTATTGGAACTTTGATTTTTTGAGCTACAATATGCTCTCTTGGTTTAAGGTCTTCAGCTAATGCTTTTAAAGCATCTTCAACGGTATGTATTTTTGATTTTTTATAAGCTAATTCAATGTTTGCAGCACCTCTAATAAAGTTTCCTTTATCATCTCTAAGTGCTCTTCCATATCCTTCAGTCCATATTCCTATTGGGTCCATTTTAGGTTGAAGTCCAATTTGTTTTAAATTACCATCGTGTAAAGACTCAAAATGTTTTATTAAATTTATTCCTTCTTGATTTGTTTTCATTATTGTAAATCGGTTACATTTGATTTAATTTCTTTTGCTCTAAGAAAGGCTTTTTTAAGTAATTTCCAAATATCTATTTTGAATGTAGATTCTATATTTTCTTTAATTGATACTAATTCGATAAAAATTAAAAGTATCGCACATATTTTTGTAAACATATATTGAAATCCAAACCATTTAGATATAAACTCATTTAAAACAAACTTGTCAATTACAAAAAGAAGCAAAATACATACTTCATACAATGCCATCTTTGAAATAATATTAGAAAGTATTCTACTTCTAATACTACACCATCCTTTTAATTTAACGCTTTTAAAAATACCTGTGAATGTATCAAGAGCTATTGCAGTACCAACAGCAATTAAAAGTCCATATATAGGAACAAATAAAAGAACTAAAGATGACAATATGTATTTAAAATATCTCATTATCTTCCCTGTCCTTTATACGCTTTCACGTAGTTCTTACTAGTCTTTAACTTGCTTGTTTTAGTTTTAGCCGCTACACCTGTTTTTTTAGGTTTAGGTTTGTAAGCACTCTCTTGTATTTTTACTTTTGCCATCTTACCAAAGAGCTGTAATATCGGTTAAATTTGTTCCTGAATCAAAAACTTTTTTAACTTGAATAGGTAAAAGTCCGGTTGGTATATTAGTAAAAGAAATCTCATCTCCACCAATAGTATTAATATTTAAATCTCCAATTACTGATATATTTGAAATATAAAGATAACATCCTTGATTACCTAATCCTGTTTGCGGACCTTCTTGGTATATAAAATATGGCTCTGATGTAAGAACAATATTGTCTGCGTTTAATAATAATGTAGTATCACTAACTACCTCTACAATTGTAGCAGCTTTCCCTGTTGAATAGTTATAAACAACATCACCAACATTTACTTTATATTCTCTTCTTTGTGAATTATTAGCTTCTGAAGTTACGTTAACATAAAATTTTGCAGTAGTGTCTATTAATAAATTTGTACCTTGACTTGTAGATACGCTTGATATTAATAAATTTGGTGAAGGAACATTGCAATTATCTGAAGGTATTACCTTTAATGCTCTCGAAAATGTTGTTTTAAATACTGACATAGTTTTTAATTTTTATAAAATGTTTTGTTTATTAATAAATCAGGGTTATTTAGTTTCTCTTGTCTTTTTTTACAGCCACATTCTTTTCCTGTAACTTCTGAAACTTTTTCAACCACTTTTTTGATTCCTGTTGCTGCAGTAATCTTTTCAATTGTGTCTCCTAATCCTCTTGATTTCATTTTGTAAAGGTATTAAATTTTATTAAATTTTATTTCGTTTCACATTGCCTTTTAAAAAAGACATTTTCCCATTTAGGGAACTTTTTGATTCGTACTGTTTTGCTTTAGATACGATTTTTTTCATAGGGGTTTTTACTGACTTCTTCATAATTTAAATTTTAGATACACGATTTCCCATTCCAACTCTTGATTTCTCTGATTTTTTAGCAGCCAATTTAGATTTACTTATTTCAGATATTGTTTTAGGAGTTTTTGAAGACACTTTTACTTTTGGTCTGCAATATTCATTTTTACCTCCTGCACCACAAGCTTTTCCTGTTCTTGTATCTGTCCATTTCTCTTTCTCCCATCTTTTTAAAGAAGTACCTGCTTCTGTTTTTCTCACAGTTCCTGAACTCTTCCTACATTTAGCAATAGCTTGAGAAGCTCTTGCCGATGGAAAAACATCATACTGTGCTTTTACTTTTTTATAACAAGCGTCTTTCATTAGTACTTTCCTCTTCTATTTTTAGGGTTTGAAGCAGTAGAACCTCCCGGTCCTGCCCATAAATTTTTACAAGCCCAATATCTTGGAGTTAATTTATCATTAGCATTATCACAATTATGTCTTGCCTTAAAACTTCTTCGAGCAGCAGCAGAATAATTATGACCATATCCTTTTGCTCCAAAATGGAGAAGTTTTTCCTCTCCATTGGAACAAGCTTTTACCATCCTTTTCTTTCCGGGTCTATCGGAAGGAACAGGACTGTTACATTTCATATTTGCTTTATTAGCCATTTCTTAAGAATTAAAATCTCTACTGTGGTGTCCTGCTTGAGGAACTGCTACTTCAGCTTCAACTTTTTCAACTTCAACTGTTTCAGGAGTTACTACTTCAGGAGCTACTACCTCAACATTTTGTTCTTGTTTTGACTTTGCCATTTTATTTATATTTTAATAATTAACAATATGGGTTTTTACCACCCATTCCTTTTCCTGAAGCTGCTTTTGTAACTGCACGAGTTACGCCATTGCTATCAGGTTTAATTTTAATACCTGAACTTGCAACTGAAGTACTTGGCATCTGCATACGAGATGAACCCGGTAAATTCGGAGTGTCTTTTACTTTAGCCATTATTTCTTCTTAATTGCAGTTTTTACCATTCCTTTTACTGCTCCTTTAACAGCTCCTTTAGCTGCTCCTTTAAGTGCGTTTTTAATAGCAGGTTTTGCTGCTGCCATTGGCATCTTCATTACTGATGATGCAGGTAATTTTGGTGTTGATTTTGATTTTGCCATTTTTGTTTGTATTTGTGTTAGTAATTATTCTTGTTGTTTTCCTGTTGTATTTCTAAACGAAGCCAATCCATATAGACTACCTCCCGCTACTAAAGGTTTTTTATTTCTACTTCTTTCTTTTCTATCTTGTTCAACTTTTGCACGAGATTGATTAATAGCGGTTTGTCTTGCAGTAGCTCTTTTATTTATATCAGCCAAAGCTGTTTTAATATCAGTAACCGGAGTCTCCGAATCAGGAGTTGCCCCTAATGGAGTGTCTTTTCTTTCTTGTTTTGTTTTAAGCTTAAGTCCCATATTTAAACTATTATTCTTGATTATTACTTGATTGAGTAGGCGTTGCTACCTTAGCCATTTTCATTTGAGATAAAGCATCAATCTGCTGTATAGCATTGTTTGCTGTCTGCTCATATTTTGTAGATGTTCTCTGCTGTGGAACAGCACCCATTATTTGTGGTGCAGGTTGTAATCCTGAGCTAACAGGTTGTGGTTCAGGGGTAGCTGCTAATGGTGTATCAGGTCTTTTCATTATCTTCTTCTTGTATATTTATCTTGTCCGTATTTGTCTTTTGATTTATCTACAATCATATCTTTTTGACCCATATCAGTTCTTGTCTGATTAGCCGCTTTATTTCCTTCTGATTTAGCTTCTCTTGTTTCTTTAGGTTTATATCTAAGATATTTATCAGTAGCAGCAGTACTGTCGTTTTTTGCTCTGTTTTCAGCAAACTCTTTAAAGCTGTAATTAGGTTCCGGTGTAGGAGCTAATGGTGTATCAGGTCTTTTTATTATTTTTTTAGGGTCCGGCATAGTTTCTTATTTTTAAATTAATAACTTTGTAGCAAATGTAGTAAATTTATTTTAAATGAAATCAAATCAACACGATTATCTAAAATATTGGAGAGTCATTCGTCAATTTATAAAAATCAAATATGGCATAACACAAGCAGACCTTGATATGTTATTATTCCTATACTCTGAGAAGTATTTCGATAGAGGAAAGTTTGAAGAATTTCATAGTCTTCTCGGATGGGATAAGCAAAGATTCGAGAAGCTTAGACAGAACGAATGGATTGTTGTCTTTAGAAAAAGAATGGGTAATAGAAAAGCTATATACCAATTATCAATCAAGTCAACTCGTATGATTCAGTCTATCTATAGAAAACTAAGCGGGGAAGAAATCCCCGTTAGTAGTTCTAATAATAAGATGTTCGCTAAGAACGTGTCATACTCCGATAAAGTATATCGCAATATGATTATAGAGATGAATAAAGTTATAAAACAACAACGACATCAGACTCACGAATAATAGTATATTGCTTGTCTTCAATTAACATAGTAAATCCGTGGGCTTTATCGTAATAGATGTCATCATCTTTTTTGATATGAGGTACCTCGGTACCCGATTCGATTACTATTCCACGTTTGTATCTCATTTGGTTAACGTCTTCTCCCGATAGAATTAACCCTGACTCTGTTTTTAATTCTTCATCAATAGTTTTGATGACAATGTATTTTCCGATTGGTTTCATATTTTCTTTTTTATATTTTTTGCTCTAAAATTATCTGTTTGTGAATGGCAATTAGGACATACTATTTGTAGATTATCTGTCTCATTGTTTTTATTATTTCCATCAATATGATGAAGCTCAAGAGTTATTGGTCCACCCAACCAATCTGAAAGATTACAAATCTCACATTTATACTCTGCGTTTTTTAACATTATTTTTCTCAAAGTTTGAACGTGAAGTTTCTCTCCGTTTAAATATTTTTGGTTTGTTTTTTTATCCCAAGTAGCTTTACTTTTTCCTTTCTTTATTGGTGAATTGTTAACAACAAAGAAATCAACTTTGTCCATTACACCATTCTCCCAATTCTTAATAGCCGTTTTACTTATTTTATTTTTAGCCTCTAAGGTATGAGGTCTTCCGTTTTTACAAGCTATACTACAAAAATTTATTAAACCTTTTTGAACCTCGAAGGGACTGTTGCATTTTTTGCAAAACTTCATAATTAATTAATTAGATTGATATAAATTGGAGTCTTTTCTCCTAAATCAGCACACTCAATATTAAAATAGAAATATTCATAAGCATAATCTTCAGTCATATTTTTCATTAATATATTGATTATAGTATCAACAGAATAAACAAGCCTACTATCTGTAGTAATACCTATTATAGCATCATCAAAACCATCTATTTTTAAAAATCCTTCATCGGGATATAAATTTAATATTTTCTTAAGTGTTCCCATTGTCTTCTTTTTTAGATTCGTCTTTCCAATTTAACCAAAAACCTACAGCAACAACTATATTCATTCCCATTGAAGCTACTATCTCATAGATGTCCTCATAAATATTTAAACTTAGGTGAACGTGTCCTACCATCCAAAATGGTATTGATAGGTTACACGCCACCCATATTATTGTAAATTTACAGAACCTCTTCAGTTTGACCATAACTACGTGCCATTGTTACTATAGCATTTGTACTTAGAATAGTTACGGCAACGGAGATTGCATTTTGCAATGCTGACCTTGTAACTTTAAGTGGGTCAATTACACCCATCTTAATTAAATCACCGTACTTACCTGTTTTTAAATTATAACCCTCACCATTAATTAAAGCACCTTGATAGATTTCCTCTACTTTCAATCCTGCGTTGGCTAAGATTTGGATAAGAGGTGCTTGTAATGCTTCGCTGATTATTTTGATTGCAGCTAAATGCTCTTTACTTGTTGCAGAAATACCTAAGAAACTTTCTTCAAACAACGCTTTACCTGCACCGGGTAAGATACCTTCCTCAAGTGCTGACCTTACTGCACACACAGCGTCATCCACTCTGTCATACAATTCTTTCTGCTCTAAGTCAGTTTGTCCGCCCACAAAAATCACGCCAATTCCTCCTGTAAGTGAAGCAATTCTCTCCAATAAAAAGTCTTTATCACCTTTCTTATTTGCAATCTTATGTGCCTCCCACAACTGAGCAACTCTCTCATCAACTTTCGCTTGGTCAGTACGTGCATCTGACTTTATAATTACAGTCTTTTCTTTACTAACGATTATTTTTGAAGCGTGTCCTAAGTCTCCGTAGTTCATAATACTCAAGTCATCACCTGTCTTCTCACTAAAATAAGTAGCACCTACACTAACTGCAATATCTTGCATTAACTCGTGTTGCTTATAACCAAAACTAGGAGGAGCAACTGCACATATCTTTACACTACCCTTCATCACATTAGCCGCTAATGTATTTACTACATTTATATTACAAGGAGAAATGATTAATAACTTTTTACCTTCTGTAATAATTGGTTTCAATATGTTCTCAATCTGCAAAATATTTGCAATCTCAATGTCAGCTACTAATACCATAACATCCTCAAGAACACACTCGTCTTTCTTTTGGTCATTAATGAACATAGGACTTAAATAGCCTCTGTCAAACTTTAGTCCCATTGTGGTCTCTGCATAAGTGTCATCACTTTGGCTTTTTTCCACCGTTACAATACCATTCTTTCCAACGTCTTTGTAAACCTCAGCAATAATCTTACCCGTATCACGGTCATTATTAGCTGATATTGTAGCTACATCTGCTAACATACTACTTGATACCTTCTTGCTACGTCTTCTTAACTTATCCACCACCTTATCACTTAAGTCAGTCAAGTGTCTTAACACCTCTGTTCTGTTTAAGTCCTCAGTAATATGGACCAATCCTCCTAAGACTAAAGCCTCAGTCAGTACAATAGCTGTTGTTGTACCATCACCCGCAGAAGTAGCGGTACGCTCCGCAGCTTCCTTCATCATCTTAACGGCAAGGTTCTCAGAAGGGTCAAATAAATCAATTGATTTTGCAACTGTTACACCATCTTTGGTAACAGTAATACCGTGAGTGTGGTTTGGACTCTCAATAAGTACTGTATTCCCTCCGGGACCTAATGTACTCTTAACCGCTTTGGACATTTTTACAACGCCACTTACTAATTTTTTTCTACCATTGTCCCCAAAGAACAAATCTTTTGGAGAATAACCTTGATTTTCTAACATTTGATTTAATTTTTAATTGATATGTGCAAATATAGTACAATAAATTCTAATTAAGTCCGTATTTATAAAAAATATTTGATAGAAGTATAATAATTATGTACAAAATAATACACATTGCTAATTTTCTCAACTCTTTTGGTGTTGGATATTGGTTAGGGTCATTATAAGTCATTATGTCGATTGTCGATTTTAGTTGTTTCTATATATATATATATAATTTCCCTTTATATATATTTTTTTCCCACTATATTTTCTTCTTTTTTTCGACATTATTGTCGCAAAAGAAATAATATATTAATAATCAAATAGTTATAAAAATAAAATTGTCGCAAAAACGACATAAAATATAACCGATTATGTCGATTATTAATAAAAAATGCGAGATTCTTTTGAAACCTCGCAATTTAATTGTTGGTATAAACTACTTACAGCAGTCTTCTTCCATCTCAGACATCATTTCCCCCATAGCATTTCCTCTCGCTATAATAGAAACCTTCTCAGCATTTTTAATAGACTTTCTAATTTGAGCAGCCTGTGCAATACCGGTTTGTCCATCAGGTCTATTGTTAATCAACATACCATCTTTTACAGTCAATCCACTAAAAGAGCCTGAGTTCTTTTGCTGATATATGCTGTTACCTAAATTTAATCGTTGTTTCATTTTTTTATTTTTTAAAAGTTGTAACAAAGATATAAAATTATCAGATAATAGTAGTGTTTGGGTATTATACCCATTTCACGTCAACTGACCTCAGCAGAAAGTCGATTTTTAAAATGGGGGTGGGGGTTGCTTTTC
>JACCDU010180829.1_pt1 | contig 12412 bp, 11 predicted proteins | sample 7446081 | NCBI WGS metagenome assembly JACCDU01 (sample SAMN15323447, study PRJNA562643) | freshwater metagenome | isolation source: river surface water | place: USA:Blue River Watershed | collected 2017-08-17 | reverse complement strand
TGACCACGATCACCTGAATGCCGGGCTTGACCAGATCGTCCCAATCCTTGATGTTTTTGGGGTTGCCATTGCGCGTGAGGAACAGCATGGTCGATGTGGTGGGCGCAGCGTTGTGGGCAAAACGCTTGTTCCAGTCCTTGGCCACCACGCCGGTGCTGGCCAGAAAGTCCACATCGGTGGTGGTATTCATGGTCACCACATCGGCATCCAAACCGTCATTCACAGCACGCGCTTGGGCGCTGGAGCCGCCGTGGGCCTGGTCGATCTTGATGTCCTTGCCGGTGGTCTTTTTGTAGTTGGCGATGAAGGCGGCGTTGTAGTCCTTGTAGAACTCACGCGCCACGTCGTACGAGGCGTTGAGCAAAGTCTGGGCGCTGGCGCTCAGACCCGACAGGGCCAAGGTGGCGGCCAATGCGATGTGTGTGAGTTTTTTCATGCGGTTTCCAATTGAGAAGTCAAAGATGCCTCGCCCGTCCAGGCCAAAGCGCCTGTGAGTGATTGCAAAAGAGCCAGGCCCAAAGGCCACGGACCAAAACCTGATTCGATGTTGATGTGCCCCGCGTTTTGCAACCGAACCAGCTCGCTGCCCCAGGAACGGGCATATGCCCCTGCGGTGCGCACAGGACAAAACGGGTCGTTGGTGCTGGCCACCACAATGCTGCGGTAAGGCAAGGGCTGGTAAGGCACAGGGGCAAAGTCCGACAGCACACCCCGGCGTTCGGGGTCGGCTGGGGCCACCAACAGGGCACCCTGAATACGCTTGGCAGCCTCAGAAGGCAAATGGGTGGTGGCAATACAGCCTAGGCTGTGCGCCGCGATCACCACAGGGCCTGGCTGCGCCAGGATCGTGCGGCTGATGGATGCCACCCAGGCGGTGCGCACAGGTGTTATCCAGTCGTCCTGGCTCACCCGCACGGCACCCGGCAAGGCCTCGGCCCAGAGGCTTTGCCAATGGCCGGGGCCCGAGTCGCGCCAACCGGGCACGATGACGATGGTGGGTTGAGAAGACATAGGGCGCGATTGTGTGCGCCTTGCCTTCAATTACAAACGAATCATTTGTAGTTTGCTTATACCCATAAACAGATAAAGCACTTCCACAGCCCACATCAGCGGAGGGCCATGCATTCAAGTTAACGGCCCTGAACAGGCCGGGTCTTCTTGTAAAAGCGCTCGTCAGCCCTGTGCCGGGGCAAACGCATCCCAAGCGGCCAAGGCTTCGGCGGTGTACATCAGGGCAGGACCGCCGCCCATGTAGACACACACCGCCAGCATTTCCTCCAACTCTGGCTTGGTGCAGCCCAAGCGGCGCAAGGCCTTGACGTGAAAACCGATACACCCGGAGCAATGCTGCGTGATGCCGATGGCCAAAGCGATCAACTCCTTGTGTTTTTCGCTCACGGCACCCTCGGTCATGGCCGCCTTGGCCAGCTGACCAAAACCCTGCATGGCCTCGGGCTGGCCCTTGCGCAAACCACTCAGGGACTGGTTGATGTTCTGGATCAAGGTAGGGTGATCAAAAGTGCTCATGGAAATTTCCTTTCAATGGATCAATCAAAGACGGTCAATGGGCAAGCCGCATTGCATGGACACGGCCCCTGCAGAGCCGCCATTGCTGACCTGCTGGTAACCCATTTGCTGCATGAAGCTGCAAGCCATGCCCGAGCGACCACCCGAGGCACAGCACAAGATCACCGGAGCCGATTTGTCAGGCACCACTTTGCTGATGTCATCGGCGAAACGGTCCAGCGGGATGTTGACCGAGCCACGCACATGACCTGTTGCAAACTCACCAGGCGAGCGAACGTCAATGATCAAGGGGGCAGAAGGTGTTGGGGTCATGGTGTTGTGAAGACGATGGTTAAGAAAAAGTACGCCACGCCCATCAGGGCTGCAGCGCGGCATTCACGGCTTGAAGTTTCGAAGCATCGAGTTGCCCGGCCATAGCATGCAGCCGCAGCTGTGCGACAAGTAACTCCATGCGCGCTTGCAGCAAGCCCAGCTGTGCGGCACTGGCATCGTTGTGCGCATTGAGCACATCCAGCGTGGTGCGATCCCCCACCTGACGCCCCAACTGCGTGGCATCGAGTCGCGCCTGACTGGCGGTGTTGGCCGCTTGCAGTGCAGCAAGGCGTGACTGCCCGCTTTGAACCGCCAGCCAGGCCGCACGGGTCATCTGACTGATTTGCAGACGGGTGCGCTCCAGCTCGGCCTGTGCTTTGCTTTGCAAATGGGTGGCTTCTTGCAGCTTGGCACTGCGCCAGCCGCCGGTGTAGAGCGGCACATTCAGCATAACACCCACCATCTGCTGGCTTTGCGTGTTGCTGGCGGCGCCAAAATCACCCGTCCCGCTGATGCGTTCGCGCGAAGCCTGCGCCACCAGATCAAGCGTGGGCGCTGCCAGCGCGCTGTGCTTGCGCACCTCTTGCTGGGCCACATCGGCTTGCGCCGCCTGCAAGCGAATCATGGGGTTGCCTTGTTCGGCTTTTTGCAACCAAACCGGCAAAGCTTCGGGCGTGTTCAGGCCTGCCGACTCAGAAGGCGTGTGCAATACCAAAGTGGTCGCAGGCAAACCACTCACATCGGACAACACTTGACGAGCCATCTCCAGATCATTGCGTGCCGTGATCACTTGCGCACGCAGCGCCTGTGCACGTGCAGCGGCTTCATGCGTATCGGTGACGGGCGCGTCACCCATGGCAAAACGATCTTTTGCTTCGGTCAAAGCCTTGTCCACAGCCACTTGCTGCTGCTCGATCAAACGCAGGCGCTGCTGCGCCTGCACCACATCAAAGTAGCGCTGCGTGGTCTGCAGCATCCAGTCTTGTTGGGCCAGTTGCCATTCGTGTTCGCTCGCCTGTGCGGCCAAATCCAGCTGCGCACTTTGGGCTTGACGCTCGCGGCTGTACAAGGCCTGACGGGCGCTCAGTGCATAGCGGGTGGCGCTGCCACCGTTGACCGATGTCGCAAACGATGCGCCTGAAAATGGGCCACTGAATGCACCGGCACCGGGCATCGCAAACTGCGCCCCGTTCATCTGGGTTTGCGCACTGGCCCAGCCCGCACTGGTGCTCAGGCCCACGGTCGGTCGCCACAGGGCATTGGCTTGCTCCAGGCGAGCAAATCCCGCAGCACGACTGGCTTGGCTGACCATCCCTTGGAGGTCATGCTTTTGAACTGCTTCCCAAACCTGCAAGAGGTCGGTGGCAGATACCGCCGTACTGCACAGCGCCAAAACAGCTGCTGCCAATCGTGTGCGTGGGCTCATCGTGACGCTCCGTGTGAAAGTCAATCAGCAGCCCGGCTGCACACCCATCTTGCGCAAGATGGACTCCATCAGGCACCACTTCGTCAGTGCGCTTTGCAGCAGATTGGCACCGACAAAAGCGGTGAATGCGAGCCACCAAGGGCTCACAAAAATGGGGCTGCCTTCAATACCCAAAGCCAAAGACAAGAGGATGAAGGTGCCAGCGACGAGACGAACGATTTGCCAGGTTTTCATGATGAAGATCTCCGAGAGGTTAAAAAATCAAAGGGTTTCGTACTGACGGCGGTAAGCCATGTAGTACAGCGTGGGGATCACGACCAGCGTGAGAATGGTCGAGACAAAGATGCCAAAGATCAGCGAGATGGCCAGGCCATTAAAAATGGGGTCATCGAGGATGAAGAAGGCCCCGAGCATGGCCGCTCCGCCCGTGAGCATGATGGGCTGCGCACGGGTGATGGCGGACTGCACAATGGCCTCTTTGAAGGCCATGCCCTCTTTGACTTGCAAGTTGATGAAGTCCACCAACAAGATGGAATTGCGCACGATGATGCCCGCCAGAGCGATCATGCCGATCATGCTGGTGGCGGTGTACTGAGCGTTCAACAAAGCATGACCGGGCATGACGCCAATGATGGTCAAAGGGATCGGCGCCATGATGATCAAAGGCGTGAGGTATGAGCCAAACTGCGCCACCACCAGCAAGTAAATCAGCACCAGGCCCACGGCATAGGCTGCGCCCATGTCGCGGAAGGTCTCATAGGTGATCTGCCACTCGCCGTCCCACTTGAGGCTGTAGCCGCGCCAGGCATCGGCGGGCTGGCGGATGAAGTACTCAGCCAGGCCCTGCGCATCGGGCGTCTGGATTTTTTGAATGGCGCTGCGCATTTTGAACATGCCATACAGGGGGCTGTCGAGCTTGCCCGCCATGTCTGCCGTCACAAAGTTCACCGGCAGCAAATCCTTGTGGATTACGGGTTGTTCACGCTCGCTGTCGCTGATGCTCACCAGCTCGCGGATTGGCACCAACTTGCCCGACGCGCCGCGCACGCTCAGTTGCAGCAGGGCAGACAAATCACCATGCCGATCGGCGGGCAACTGAATCAAAGCCGCAGCGGGGTACTTGCTGCCGTCATGCAGGTAGGTGGCGGCTTCACCGGCCAAGCCTGCGCGCAAAGTGCTCACGATGGCCTGCTGGGGAATGCCCAAAGCGGCGGCCTTGCGGCGGTCCACCAGCAGCAGCTTGCGCGGCGCCTTGGCAATGCTGCTGTCGTCCACATCAACCACGTTGTCGGTCTTCTCAAAAATGGCACGCACCGCCTTGGCCACGCTGCGGCGACCTTCCGCATCGGGGCCATAAATCTCGGCCACGATGGGGGCCATCACGGGCGGGCCTGGCGGCATTTCGACCACTTTGACATTGGCACCCAAGCGCTGGCCAATGGCCTGCAGCTCAGGACGCAAGCGGGTGGCAATCACATGGCTCTTGTCCGAGCGGTGGTGTTTGTCCACCAGCTTGACCTGCATGTCCCCCACTTCACCACCAGCGCGCAGGTAGTACTGACGCACCAGACCGTTGAAGTTGATCGGCGACGAAGTACCGGCATAGGCCTGGTAATCGGTCACCTCGGGCTGCTGCGCCAAATGCGCGCCCAGCTCGCGCATGACTGCGGCTGTTTCTTCCACCGGCGTGCCAGCGGGCATGTCCACCACGACCTGAAACTCCGATTTGTTGTCAAAGGGCAGCATCTTGAGCAGCACCAGGCCCGTGGCGGGCAAAACCAAAGACAAGGCAATCAGACCGGCAATGCCCAGACCCAAGAGCTTGCGATTACGGACTCCCTGCTCGGTATGCAGCAAGGGCTCGAACACGCGCTCAAACAAGGGGCCCAGCTTGGCCGCCAAGCCCGCAGGCGCAGCGTGCGCATCCCCCGCATGCGAGGACTTCATCCAGATGCGGGCCAGCCAGGGCGTGACCACAAAGGCAATGGCCAAGGACAGCAGCATGCCCATGCTGGCATTGATCGGGATCGGGCTCATGTAGGGCCCCATCAAACCGCTGACAAAAGCCATGGGCAAGAGCGCGGCAATCACGGTCAGCGTGGCCAAAATCGTCGGGCCACCCACTTCATCGACCGCACCGGGAATGATTTCAGCCAGTGTCTTGCCTGGGAACAATTGCTGGTGACGGTGGATGTTCTCCACCACCACGATGGCGTCGTCCACCAAAATACCGATCGAAAAAATCAGCGCAAACAGCGACACGCGGTTGAGCGTGAAGCCCCAGGCCCACGAAGCGAACAAGGTCACCGTGAGCGTCAAGATCACGGCCGTGCCCACAATGGCTGCTTCGCGTTTGCCCAAGGCAATGAAAACCAGCGCCACCACCGATGCGGTCGCAAACAAGAGCTTCTGAATCAGCTTTTGGGCCTTGTCGTTGGCCGTGGCTCCGTAGTTGCGGGTTTCGGCCACTTCGACCTCGTCGGGGATCACCGTGCCACGCAAGGCGGCTACACGTTCAGTGACGGCATTGGCCACATCGATCGCGTTCTCGCCGGGCTTTTTGGTGATGGTCAAGGTGACTGCAGGGTATTCACCACCCCCTGCTGCCTGGCCCAGGCCATGCGTCACATAACGGGTGGCAGGCATGGGGCCTTCTTCCACCTTGGCCACATCCTTGAGGAACACCGGACGACCACTTTGCACACCCACCACCAACTCAGCCACATCACTAGCTTGCGCCAGATAGGGACCTGCTTCGATACTGATGCTTTTGTTGCCGGTGATCAACTCTCCGACTGACAGACCCATATTGGCCGACTGCAGGGCCATGCGCAGGTCTTGTACCGTGATGCCAAACCCTGCCATGCGCTGAGGATCAATCTCAACCCGCACCGCACGGTCAGGTCCGCCAAGCGTTTGCACATCCTGCGTGCCTTTGACGCGCTTGATGTCGGCTTCCATGCTGTGCGCCACGCGCTCCAAGTTGAAGGCGCTGGCGTCTTCGCTCTTGCTGAACAAGGTCAAGGTCACGATCGGCACATCGTCCACACCCTTGGGCTTGATCAAAGGCTCCATCACCCCCATGCCCTTGGGCAACCAGTCGGCGTTGTCACGGATCGTGTCGTGCAAGCGCACCAGCGCTTCAGTGCGCGGCACACCCACCTTGAACTGCACCGTCAGCACCGCCACACCCGGGCGTGAGACCGACATGACGTGTTCCACGCCCGCGATTTTTGAAAGCACCTGCTCGGCCGGAATGGCCACCATCTGCTCCACATCGCGCACGGCAGCCCCCGGAAACGGGACCAGCACATTGGCCATGGTCACATTGATCTGGGGCTCCTCTTCACGGGGCGTGACCAGCACCGCAAAGATACCCAGCAGCAACGCCACCAGCGCCAGCAGTGGCGTGATTTGCGCGCTCTGGAACATGGCCGCAATGCGACCCGAAATACTCAAGTTTGTGGGTTCATTCATGTCGGACCCCGCTCAACGCACCGCGCCGGCCAACTGAGGCTCAGCCGCCACCTTGTCGTCCTTGCGCAGGCCGCTCAAGACCTCCACCCGTTCGCCCGATGTCTGGCCCAGACGCACCTGGCGCAAGCGGGGCTGACCTTGCGCATTGAGCACGTACACGCCCGTCATCTCGGCCCGGCGCACGATGGCGCTCGCGGGCAAATAAACACGCTCAGGGCTGTCCTGGCTGGCGGCCACACCAGGCAGCCACACGCGGGCAAACAGGCCGGGGGTCAAGCCCGCCGCAGCGGCAGGCAAACTCAAACGCATCTGCGCGGTGTGCGTGACCGGGTCCACCGCAGGCAAGACCTGCACCTGTTGCGGCACCTGGGGGGTGCTGTAGGCCACCACGCCCGGCAGCTCGTAACGCACCGCCTGCGGCTGCGCGTTCACTGCCGCCAAAAAGGCCTGCGGCACCGACGCCGTCACACGCAAAGCCGAGGGGTCGTGCATCGTCATCAAGGCGCGGCCCGGCAAAGCCATGTCGCCCAAGGTGACCTGCACATCACTGACCACACCCGCATAGGGCGCGTTCACCACAAAAAATCCCGACTGCGCCTGTGCCGCCTGGTTCTGCGCCTGCAAGGCCTTGAGCTGCGCCTTGGCCGCATCCGCCTGCGCCTGCGCCCGGTCAAATGCGGCCTGGCTGATGTACTGCTTTTGCAGCAGTTGTTTTTGACGCTCCAGTTCCTTGCTGGCCACGACCCAATTGGCTTGTGCTGCGTCTACTTGCGCGCTGGCACCCATGGCGTTTTGCTCGGCGGCACGGGCGTCCACACGCATCAGGGCCTGACCTGCCTTGACGCGGTCGCCCGCCTTGACGTAGAGCGCCACCACTGCACCGGCCACCTGAGTCGACAAAGTGGTCTGTCGCACCGCTTCAACGACACCATCAATGCTGCTCCCGCCTTGCGACTGGCCCGCGCCCTGCACCGTGATCACTTTCAGCGGCGCGACATCGGCTGCCAAGGCCACACCATGGCCAATGAAAGATGCCATGAAGGCCAAAGTCAGCGGGGTGATGCGCTTCATCGTCTTTTCCTTTGTTACTTAGCTTTGCGCTTATTTAACTGATTGATTAATTATCTAATGATACAATGAAAAAAGCAAGCCGCCCAACACAACGCCATGAATAATCTCAGCACACCCAACCAGCCAGACTGCGTCCCCATGAAGCAGTTGCCTGAGGGCGCCTTGTCAGAAGTGGCCGCCTATTTCCAAGTGCTGGCCGAGCCCACACGGCTGCAGATCCTCAACATCTTGCGCACAGGCGAGCGCAATGTGGGCGAGCTGGCCCAGCTGTGCGGCTTCACCGCCGCCAACGTCTCGCGCCACCTGGCCTTGATGACACAGCAAGGCCTGGTCGAGCGCGAAAGCCGTGGCACCAGCGCCTATTACAAGATTGCCGACCCGTCCATCTTTGCCCTGTGTGACCTGGTGTGCGGCAACATCGCCCGCCAGATCGAGCGTTCAGCCGAGCGCCGCGCAGCCTTCACCACACCGACCTGATCTCCCGAGGCTAAATACGCTCGGCGCACGCATCGGTGCGCTGCCCCACACGCTGTACAACCGCTTGGGGCCATGATGTGGTGCACTTGTGCTGAAAAATCACAGCCCCAAGTCAAAAAGGGGCCCTTTGAGCCTCTATAATTTGCGGCTTCGTGTGGGACCATAGCTCAGTTGGTAGAGCAGCGGACTTTTAATCCGTTTGTCGTGGGTTCGACCCCCGCTGGTCCCACCACCGCGATACTGAAAAAGCACTTGCAGGTCACCGCCTCAAGTGCTTTTTTTCTTCATGGAGCCCCCGCGCATGAGCGATCGCATCCAGAACACCGCCCTGCACGCCAAAGTCATGTCAGCCGACGAAGCGGCCGCGCTGATCCCCATCGGGGCCCATGTGGGCATGAGCGGCTTCACCGGGGCAGGCTACCCCAAGGCCGTGCCGCAAGCGCTGGCGGCCCGACTGGCCGCGCTTCACGCCGCCGGACAGACCCTGGCCCGCATCGGCTTGTGGACGGGGGCCTCCACCGCGCCCGAACTCGACGGCGCTCTGGCCCAGGCCCAGGGCATCGAGATGCGGCTACCCTACCAGTCAGACCCCGCCTGCCGCCAACAGATCAATGCAGGACAAATGCTCTACACCGACATGCACTTGTCGCATGTAGCGCAGGCGGCATGGTTTGGCTTTTTGGGCCCGCTCGATGTGGCTGTGGTCGAAGTGGTGGGCATCTTGCCCGATGGCCGCCTGATCCCCTCGACCTCGGTGGGCAACAACAAGACCTGGCTGGACCAGGCCCGGCAGATCATCCTCGAAGTCAACCTGCACCAAAACCCCGCGCTGGCGGGCATGCACGACATCTACCACGGCACGCACCTGCCGCCGCAGCGCCAGCCCATCCCGCTCACACACGCGGGCGAGCGCATCGGCGAGCCCTACCTGCACTGCGATCCATCCAAAGTGATCGCCGTCGTCATGACCAACCAGGCCGACCGCAACACCGCTTTCGATGCCCCCAGCGAAGTGTCCAACCGGATCGCAGGGCACCTCATCGAGTTCTTGCAGCACGAAGTGAAAGCGGGACGAATGCCCGCCCAGCTGCTGCCGCTGCAGTCGGGCGTAGGGAACACCGCCAATGCGGTGCTGGCCGGGCTGCAGTCCAGCCCGTTTGAACACCTGAGTGCCTACACCGAAGTGCTGCAAGACGGCATGCTGGACCTGCTGCGCACCGGCAAGCTGGCCTTTGCATCGGCCACGGCCCTGTCCTTCAGCGCCACAGCGCTGGCCGAGTTCAACACCAACATCGACTTTTACCGCCAGCGCATCCTGCTGCGCCCGCAAGAGATCAGCAACCACCCCGAGCTGATCCGCCGCCTGGGCGTGATCGCCATGAATGGCATGATCGAAGCCGACATCTACGGCAACGTCAACTCCACCCACATCATGGGCTCGGCCATCATGAACGGCATCGGCGGCTCGGGCGACTTTGCGCGCAACGCCTACCTGTCGATTTTCATGAGCGCTTCCACCGCCAAGGACGGCAAGATATCGTGCATCGTGCCCATGGTCTCGCACCACGACCACACCGAACACGATGTGCAAATCATCGTGACCGAACAAGGCCTGGCCGACCTGCGCGGCCTGGCCCCCACGCAACGCGCCCAACTGATCGTGGAGCGCTGCGCCCACCCCAGCTTCAGGCCGCAACTGCTGGACTACATGGACAGGGCCCGCCACAGTGGCGCGGGCCTGCACACACCGCATCTGCTGAATGAGGCGCTGAGCTGGCACAGCCGGTATTTGAAGACGGGGCAGATGTGAATCACTTCTTGGTGTAGATCTGGTCGAAGCTTGCGCCGTCGGCAAAGTGGTCTTTGGCCGCTTTGGTCCAGCCACCAAAAGCCTGGTCAATCGTCACCAGATTGAGCTTGGGGAACTGCTTGGCGTATTTGGCTTGAGCCTTGGGCGAGATGGGGCGGTAGAAGTTCTTGCCGGCAATGTCCTGCCCTTCATCGGTGTAGAGGTACTCCAGATAGGCCTGCGCCACAGCGCGGGTGCCTTTCTTGTCGACGTTCTTGTCGACCACGGTCACAGCAGGCTCGGCCAGGATGGACAGCGAGGGGTAGACCACGTCGAATTTGGCCGAGAACTCTTTTTCGAGCAGGTAGGCCTCGTTCTCCCAGGCAATCAGCACATCGCCCTGGTTGCGCTGGGCAAAGGTGATGGTCGAGCCACGCGCGCCGGTGTCGAGCACGGGCACGTTTTTGTAGAGCGCAGCGACGAAGTCTTTGGCCTTGGCATCACCGCCGAGCTTACGTTTGGAATACTCCCAAGCCGCCAGGTAGTTCCAACGCGCACCGCCCGAGGTTTTGGGGTTGGGGGTGATGACCTTGATGCCGGGCTTGACCAGGTCGTCCCAGTCCTTGATGCCTTTGGGGTTGCCCTCTCGCACCACCAGCACGATGGTCGAGGTGTAGGGCGAGCTGTTGTGCGGCAGGCGCTTTTGCCAGTCTTTGGGGATCAGGTTGCCGTTGTCATGCAGGGCGTCGGTGTCACCGGCCAGGGCCAGCGTGGCCACATCGGCGTCCAGGCCGTCGATGATGGAACGCGCTTGCTTGCCAGAGCCGCCGTGCGACTGCTCGAAGTTCACATCCTGGCCGGTCTTGGCTTTCCAGTGTTTGGCAAAAGCCTGGTTGAACTCGACGTACAGCTCGCGGGTGGGGTCGTACGAGACGTTGAGCAAAGACACCCCCTGTGCATGGGCGGACAAACCGGCCAGGCCCAAAACGGTGGCGGCGGCGAGGTGGAAAAAGTGGCGTTTGCGGCTCATGAAATCACTCCAGAAATTCGTTTGAAAAATCAATGGAATGGATTCTGGAAGCCTTTACTTAAAACTCAAACGACTGTTTTTAAATTTCTTAATGAGCAAAACATCTATGCAGGCCTTAAAACACCGCAAACCGGCGGCGTTGGCCACGGGTCAGCCCTGTGTTGACAATGGAGGCAGCGCCCATCCCTTGCCCACAGGAGCCTTTGCATGCCGTTTTTTGTTGACACCTCACCACCGGGCCAATGCATTTTTTGCCGTCTGGTGAGCCACGAGATTCCTGCGTCGATCGTTTACGAAGACGCGCAGACACTGGCCTTCATGGATCTGGGCCAGGTTAATCCGGGCCATGTGCTGGTGGCCAGCAAGCGCCATGCGGCCACCTTGCTGGACCTGAGCGCCGACGAAGCGGCCGCCGTGATGCGCACCACGCACCGCGTGGCCCAAGCCATCGGGACCAGCTTTGACCCGCCGGGCCTGACCTTGCTGCAGGCCAACGGCAAAGAGGGCGAACAAACCGTCTTTCACTTCCACATGCATGTGGTGCCACGCCACGCAGGCGACGGCATCGCGCTGACCTGGCCACGCCAGGACCCTGCGCGGAAGGTGCTGGAGGGCTACGCCCAGCAACTGCGCCAGGCGATGGCGCTACAAAATCAGTAAGTGCCGGGGTAAGCCCCGCCATCGGCCAACACGTTCTGCCCCGTCATGTAAGCGGCGTGCTGGCTGCACAGGAAGGCACAAATCGCCCCAAACTCCTGCGGCGTGCCGTAACGGCCTGCCGGAATTTGCGCCTGCTGGATGGCGCGCATTTCTTCCACCGTCTTGCCGGCTTTTTGGGCCATGGCAGGAATGGTGGCGCGGATGCGCTCGGTATCGAACTTGCCGGGCAGCAAGTTGTTGATGGTCACGCCCCGCCCGGCGATCTTGCTGCGCGAGGCACCCGCCACAAAACCGGTCAGACCACTGCGTGCGCCGTTGGACAGGCCCAGCACGTCGATGGGGGCCTTCACGGCGCTGGAGGTGATGTTGACGATGCGGCCAAAACCGCGCGCCGCCATGCCGTCCACCGTGGCCTTGATGAGCTCGATGGGGGTGAGCATGTTGGCGTCCAACGCGGCGAGCCACACATCGCGATCCCACTCGCGGAAGTCACCGGGCGGCGGGCCGCCGGCGTTGGTGACCACGATGTCGTAGTCGGCCTGGGCGGCGAAGGCCGCGGCGCGGCCTTCGGGCGTGGTGATGTCGGCAGCCACGGCCACCACCTGGGTGCCTTCGGGCAGCTGCGGGTCGGCCCGCAGGGCGG
>JACCDU010390685.1_pt1 | contig 12414 bp, 10 predicted proteins | sample 7446081 | NCBI WGS metagenome assembly JACCDU01 (sample SAMN15323447, study PRJNA562643) | freshwater metagenome | isolation source: river surface water | place: USA:Blue River Watershed | collected 2017-08-17 | reverse complement strand
TGGAATTTGGCGGCCACGTCGACGGCCTGCTGGCCGAGCGCGGCGTCGGCGACGAGGAAGACCTCGTGCGGCTGGAAGGCCTCGCGGACGCGGCGGACTTCGTCCATCAGCTCGCCGTCGATCTGGAGGCGACCGGCGGTGTCGACGATGACGAGGTCGGCGGCGGCGGCTTCGGCGTCCTTGACCAGACGGCCCACCATCGCGGCGACGTCGGTCGCGGCGCGGTCGGCGCGGAAATCGAAGCCTTCGTTCCTGGCGAGGGTCTCGAGCTGGTCGATGGCCGCCGGGCGGCGCAAGTCGGCCGCGACGAGGGAGGGCTTCCGGATGCCTTCCTTCTTCACCAGGTGCTTGGCGAGCTTGGCGGCGCTGGTGGTCTTGCCGGAGCCTTGGAGGCCGACGAGGAGCACGCGCAGGGGGCGGCGCGGGTCGATCGTCCGTTCGCCTTCGCCGAGGAGCTTCGTGAGCTCGTCGGACACGATCTTGACGGCCATCTGGCCGGGGTTGACGGACTCGATGACGGCCTGGCCGAGGCAGGCGGCCTTGACGCGTTCCGTGAAATCCTTGGCGACCTTGAAATTGACGTCCGCGGACATCAGCGCGGAGCGCACTTCGGTCAGCGCCGGCGCGATGTTCTCTTCGGTGAGCTTGGAGAGCCCCCGGAGGTCACGGAGGGCCTTGCTGGGGTTGTCGGTGAGGTTGGCGAACACGGAAGTCGGGGGGTGAGGGTATGGGGGATCGAGTATGGAGTCTCGGGGAACTGCCGAAGGGAGGGGAGTAAAGGCGTTCGGGTATGGGGTATCGAGTATAGAGTAAGGTCAAATAGGGGGTCCTGCCCTAGGAGGACCCATTTGGGCCGTGGTCCCAGTCCTTATCTCCGGACAGCCTTTGTCTTTCCTGCCTCATGCGGATGACTCCGCCTATGAGTCTGCCTAGTTCCTCGGCCGAGGTTCGGAATCGGCCGAAATCTTCCAAGCCGACCGCTCCGATTTCATGGGCGATCTCCACCTGAGTCTCGAGTTCCGCCAACGAAGCCCGGGCGATGACGATGAAACGAAGCGACTCCTTATTTGTGCTCCGTTCGTCGCCCTCGGCGATATTCGAGGCAATGGAAATGGCCGCACGGGTCATCTGGTCGCAGAGCGTATATTTTCGCGAAAGGCCAGGCGTCTCGCAGAGGCGATAAATAGAAACAGCCATCAGCTTGGATTTTTGCCAGACGAGCAGGTCGCGATAGGTCTTAACCTGGCCGAGGGGTGTGGAATGTTTCATCGTCACGATCGAACCGACCGGGAGGAGGGCGGTCACCTCCGGGCTTGTCGGCTATCACCTGAAGGCTCTTACCCCCATATGCCCTTGGCGTTAAACCTATACTCGATGCTCCATACTCGATACTCGGCGAAGCCCGCCTCTTGCCTTCCGCCGCCTTTCTCGTCTTCTTCGCTTCATGGAAATCCTCATCATGGGCTGCGGCACGTCGCAGGGCTGTCCTTTGCCCGCCCATGACAATCCGGGGCTGGACCTGAAGGACGAGCGTAACTGGCGGGCCCGCACCAGCGTCCACGTGGTCATCGAAGGGCACCATGTCCAGGTCGACGCGGCGCCGGAATTCCGCACGCAGTGCCTCAAGTACGACGTCCGGGAGGTCGACACGTTCATCCTCACCCACGGGCATGCCGACCATGTGCTCGGCATGGACGACCTCCGGCAGTTCTGCACCAACAAGGGCGGCGCGGCCATCCCGGTCTATTCGACCGAGGTCGGGCTGGAGCGCATCAAGGCGATCTTCCCTTACGCGGTCGGCAAGCCGCAGGCCTCGGGCTATGTCTCCCTCGGCCTGGACCTCATGCCGGCGAAGCTCGTGCTGCCCGGCGGCGGCATCGTCCGTTCGACGCTGCTGCCGCACGGCAATGAGTCCACCCTGGGGCTGGTCTTCGAGGAGCCTTCGACGGGCATGAAGTTCGCCTATTACACCGATTGCCGGGCGATGACCGAGAAGTCCCTCGAGCTGGGCGCGCACGCCGACCTGGCCGTCCTCGACGGTCTGCGTCCGAATCCGCATCCGACCCACATGACCGTCGACCAGGCCTGCCAGGCCGCGCATGACCTGCGCGCCAAGCGCGCCTTGCTCACGCACATGACCTTCCAGGTCGACTACGAGACCACCATGCGGCGTCTCAAGGTCGAGCACCCCAAGGTCGGTCTGTGCTACGACGGCCTGCGGATCCGGCTCGGCGCCTGAGCGGGCACGAAAAAGGGCGTCCGACGGACGCCCTGGGTGCCTCCGGCCGCAGCGGGCTCAGAGCTCGGTGATGACGAGGTTGCGGAACCAGCAGGGGTCGCCGTGCTCGGTGAGCATCAGCTTGCCCTGGCCGGGGCCGAAGCCCTTCTTGTTCTTGAATTTGCTCTTGGCGATGGCGGCCTGCCATTCGGCGGAACGCGTATCGGCGGCGCAGGACGGACGGCCGTTGAGGAAGTGCTCGATCTTGCCGTCCTTGACCACGACCCGGCTCTGGTTCCATTCGCCGATGGGCTTCTTGGCCTTGTCCTTGAAGGAGTCGATGATGTCGTAGATCGAGCCGGTGTTGTGGCTGCCGCCTTTGATGCCGTCGGGGTGCTTGTCGTCGTCGATCATCTGATACTCGATGCCGAGCCAGTCGCCCTTGCCCTTGGCGTCCTTGATGTTGGTGACCCAATATTTGATGCCGTTGTTGCCGGCGGCCTCCAGGCGCCATTCCCAGGTGAGTTCGAAGTTCGCGTATTCCTTCTTGGAGATCAGCGCGCCGGTGCCTTTCTGGGCGGTGAGGTGGATGACGCCGCCTTCCTCGGTCTTCCAGCCCGCGCCGGGGGCGCCGCCGTTGAGGTCGGTGAAGTCGGCCAGGGTGAGGGTGGCCTTTTCGCCGGCGAAGAGGGAGCCGGTGGCGAGCAGGGCGAGGAGCAGGGATTTCATGGGGGATGCCGTTTATAGGTGTTCCGGATGCGATTTGAAGTCCTAATCGGAACTCAGGGGATGACCTTGATTTCCTTGAGCCAGAGCAGCGCTTCGGCCTGCCATTTGTCCCAGGACGGTCCCTTGTAGCCATTGAGACCGTGCCCGCCGTTCGGGAGTTCGACCAGGCGGGCCGGCAGTCCGGCCTGCTGCTGGGCCGCGAAGAACATCCGGCTGTTCTCGATGCCGACGACCTTGTCGTCGACCGCATGGGCCAGGAAGGCCGGCGGGGTCTCCGCCCGCACATGCTTCTGCGGCGAGAAGTAATCGGGCAGCCCGGCCGCGGGCTTGTCGCCCAGCAGGTTCTGCTTGGAGCCGCGGTGCACGCCGGCTTCCATGCTGATGACCGGATAGATCAGGATCGAGAAATCCGGCCGGCTGCTTTCCCGGGTCACCGGGTCGGTGGTCCTGCCTTCGCCAGGGGTGAAGTGCACGGTCGCGGTCGCGGCCAGGTGCCCGCCCGCGGAGAAGCCGATGATGCCCACCTTCCGCGGGTCGATCTTCCAGCGCTCGGCGTTGGCGCGGACGGTGCGGACGGCCCTCTGCGCGTCGAGGAGCGGCACGTAAGGCCGTCCGGCGGGCAGGCGGTATTCGAGCACGATGCCGGTGATGCCGTGACGGTTCAGCCAAGCCGCGATGCCATGGCCTTCGCCCTTGGTCACCAACCCGCCGTAACCGCCGCCGGGGCAGATGACGATCGCCGCGCCGTTGGGCTTTTCGGCCAGGTGCACGGTGAGCTTCGCCTTGGAGCCGTCGGAGAACTTCCCGTCGCCTTCAGGGGCTTCGCCTTTCCAGAGCGGAAGGGTCTCGGCGGCGAAAGCCGACGCGGTGCATGCGAGCAAGGTGAGAAGGCGCATCGGGTTTGAGGGGGTGGGAATAGGGGCTACGGCAGTTTGCATGCGAAGGCCGAAAGAGGGAAGGGGATTGGTGAGGTAGGGACGGCACCACGTGCGGTCCTTATGCTTCCAGGCGCAAAAAAGCCCCGGAGGTCCGGGGCTTGGTTCGGCCGGGGAGGGCTTACTTGCCGAAGCCGGCGGCGGGCTTGCCGTCCGCTTCGAGCTTGCCGGCCGTCCAGAGGACGCCGCGGGCGACGAGGTCGAGGTAGCGGGCGTCTTCCACGGTGGCGTTGTTGTGGCCGATGGTGGTGCTGAAGATGCGGGTCTTGTTCGGGCCGAACTCGTTGGTCCAGACGACGACGCTGGTCGTCTCCTTGCCCGGGACGACCTTGCCGTTCTTATCCTTCTTCTCCGGGGTCTTCTGGGTGCCGTTGGCGAGAGGCTTGCCGCCGAGCAGCTGGACGTTGTTGTAGAGCTCCTCGTTGATGGTGGTCCAGTCCGCCAGCCCGGTGGTGGTCGGGTGGGACTTGTCCGTGAACGCGATGGCGATGGGCTGCTGCGGGCCGTGGCCGGAGGACTGCAGGCCGAGCATCTCGAACCAGCTGGCGTTGTTGTCGCCGGCCTTCACGGCCGCCTTGTAGTTGCCCCAGCGGTAGCTGTGCATGGCGCAGTGGAGGTTGACGGCGGGCAGGCCGTTCTTGTGGGCGCTGACGATGTTCGCGACGTAGGCCTGGTCGGTGATGTCGGCGGCGCATTCGTCGTGGACGACGACGTCGTAGTTCTTGCCCCAGTCAGGGTTCTTGAAGAGCTCGAAGAGCGGCTTGGTCGACTTGGTGGGATCGTAGGCGACTTCGACCACGGCGTTGACGCGGGCCTCGATGCCTTTCTTGAGGGTCTCCTTCTGGGTGGCGTAATCGTGGCAGCAGCCGCCGGCGACGACGAGGACGCGGAGGGGCTTCTGCTCGGCGAGGAGCGTGGAGGTCAGGCTGGCGAGGGCGGCCAGCATGAGGATGGGGCGCAGTTTCATGGGTAGTTTGGATTTAGGGTTACGGGCGTGGGGTGGGCAAAAGAAAACCTCGGGTCTCGAAATCGTCAGGCGGACGGCGGTTCGCCGGGCGGCCCTTATTTGCCGGGCCCGCGTTGCGGGCCTTTGGTCGCGGCGAGCGCCTGCTTGGCGAGGTCGTCCGGGATGGGCTTGCCTTCGATCCAGAGGCCGAGCGCCCGGACCTGTTCCGGCGAGAGCGGCTTCTCGCCTTCCGGCGGCATGAATTCTTCGTCGTCCGTCGGGAGCGTGACGCGGACGTGCAGGAGGCTTTTCTTGAGGTCGCCCGCCACGAAGGCCGGGCCTTCGGAGCCGCCCTTCTTGAGGGCTTCGAGCGAATCCATCCGCAGCTTGCCCTTTACTTTCTTGGCGCCGTGGCATGAGACGCAGTGGGCCTCGAGGATCGGCGCGATGACCTGCGCGTAATCGTCGCGCTTCTGGCCTGGGTCGACGATCGCGCCCTGGCCGGAGGGCTTGTGCGGGGCGGCGACTTTGTTCGCCTTGAACGGGAAGCCTTCTTCGTGGACCAGCTCGCCGCCGACGTGGGCCGCGAAACTCATCACCACGATGGCCGCGATCTGCCCGGCGAGGCGGAGCCGGAAGCCGCAGGAGAGCAGGAGGCTGGCGAGGCCGGCGAAGGCCGAGGCCGCGATCCCGCCCCAGAGGTGCAGTTGGACGGCGTCGCCGCTGAAGCCGTTGAAGTGGGCGTGGAAGATGCCGCAGAGGACCGCGGCCCAGGTGCCCGCGGCCGAGAAGACGGAGAGCCTCCGGACGGTCGCGGTCGCCTGTCCGTGGCGTTCGAAGAATTCGAACAGCGGCACGATGAGCAGCACCGCCGCCGGGATATGCAGCGCGAGGATGTGGAAATTGCCGAGGATCGAAAGGGCGGCCGGTCCGCGCATCTCGCCGTCGGCCGGCAGGCCGAACGCCAAGCCCACGAGCAGGAGGTTCGCGCCGACGACCAAGGCGAGGGCTTGCCGGAAGCCGAGGCCGTGGAGGCGTTCTTCGAGGCGGTGGAGAAGGGTCATTTTGCGGAGAAGGTACGGGTGAGCGTGGGGGAGGCGGGCGGGACGGTCAAATGCAAGCCACCCGGCAGGTCCCTGACCTATGAGACATGAAAAAAGCCCGCGGGTTGCCGCGGGCTTTTCTTAGGCGAGCCGGTGAGGGCTTACTTGGCTTCGATGAAGGCCTTGATCTTGGCGACCTGCTCCTGGGTGAGGGGAGGGTTCTTCTCGTGGGCCTTCTTGGGGGGCATCGCGAGGTCGTCGCCCGGGCTGGTCAGCGCGAGGTTGACGCTCTTGTAGAGGGAGCTCTTGGAGGCGTCGCCCCAGACGATGCCTTCGCCGGCTTCTTTGCCGCCCTTGACGACGGACTTCAGGCTGGTGGAGTCGAAGCCGGCCTTCACCTTGCCGTTCTTGGCCTTCTTCGGGTCGTGGCAGTTGGCGCAGCTCTTTTCGAGGAGCGGGGCGATCTCGGCCTTGAAGGCCTTTTCCCGGTCGGCTTCGGAGGCGGCGAACGCCGTGGTGGCGGACAGGAGGGTGAGGAGGGCGAGGAAGCGCATAGGTCGTATGATTGAGACCCCGATTAAAGCGAAAAGTTGCCCCGAGGGGAGTAAAAAATCGTCAGTCCCGGATCGCCCAGGCCCGGCAGGTCTCCTGCATGCGGGCCGGGACATAGGCTTCCACGCGCGTGCCCTCGGGCAGCGCCTTGGAACTGAGGATCGTCGCCCCGGCGTGCAGTTTGGAAAGCATCGCGTATTGGTCGTGGGGGATCAGCAGGGTCATGTGCTCGTCCCGGCTGGCGGCGCATTCCTCGAGCCGCTGGAGCAGGGCCGGCAGGCCTTCCCCCGTCTTGGTGCTGATCAGCTTGGCGTCCGGATAGGCCGCCAAGGCCTGGGCGCGTTCGACCTCGTCGCAGAGGTCGGCCTTGTTCAGCACGGTGATCACCGGGCGGTCGCCGGCCCCGATCTCGGTCAGGACCTGCAACGTCGTGGCGGCATGCTTGTCGCGCTCGGGTGAGCCGAGGTCGATGACGTGGACGAGGAAGTCGGCCTGGACGGCTTCTTCGAGGGTGGCTTTGAAGGCCTCGACGAGCCGGTGCGGGAGACGGCGGACGAAGCCGACGGTGTCGGTCAGGAGCAGGGCGCGGCCCGAGGGCAGGGCGAGGCGGCGCGTGGTCGGGTCGAGCGTCGCGAAGAGCTTGTCCGCCGCCAGGACTTCGGCCCCGGTGAGCTTGTTGAGGAGCGATGATTTGCCGGCGTTGGTGTAGCCGACGATCGAGAAGGTCGGCAGCGGCACGCGCTTGCGCTGCTTGCGCTGGGTCGCGCGCTGGGCCACGACCTCCGCGAGGTCGCGACGGACCTTCGCGATCTTGTCGCGGATCTTGCGCTGGTCCATCTCCAGCTGGGTCTCGCCGGCGTCGCGCTGCTGCGTGCCGCCGCCGCGCTGGCGGTCGAGGTGGGACCAGAGGCGCTTGAGGCGCGGCAGCATCTGCTGCAGGGCGGCGAGCTCGACCTGGAGGACGGCTTCGCGCGTCTTCGCGCGGGTGATGAAGATGTCCAGGATGATCTCCTGGCGGTCGATGGCGCGCAGCTTGGCGTCCTTCTCCCAGTTGCGCTGCTGCGCCGGCGTGAGCTCGTCGTCGAAGATGATCAGGCCGCACTCCTTGTCGCGGGCCAGCCGGGCGATCTCCTCGAGCTTGCCCGAGCCGACCAAGGTGCGCGGGTTCTCTTCGCGCAGCTTGGCGATGATCTCGCCGCGGATCTCGACGCCGACGTTGCTGACGAGCTCGTGCAGCTCGTCGAGCAGGAGGCGGGCTTCTTCGGGGGTGTCCTCGGGTCGCTGCAGGCCGACCAGGATCGCGCGGTTGGAGCGGGCGATGACCTCGGGGTCGAACGGATCGAGCGGTTTGTCTTGGGGGTCTTCGGAGTCGGACACGTGGCGGAAACGAAAAGGGACATCCATCCTGACGGCCGCGCCGAGGCAGGCGAGAGCAGATTCGGGTGGCAGGTGCCAGGTGCACTTTTCCCGCCACCCGTAACCTGAGGCCGCCACCTGCCACCCGGAACGTCAGCTTTGCCTTACTGTCCGAACTCCACCCAGTCCAGGTTCATCAGGCCGTTGCTTTTCTTGGGATGGGTCAGGACGAGGTAGACGTCATGCCGCCCCGCGGTGGGCGTAAGCTTGGCCTGATTCGTGGCGAACTTGGCCCAGTCGCCGGTGTGGGCGACGTCGATCGTGGCGACGAGGGGTCCGGTCGGCGCGTCGAGGCGGACTTCGATCTGGCTGCCTTTGGCGCCGCCGCCCGCCGAGGCGCTGACCTTCACGGTCTTGGTCCCGGCGAGGTTGAGTCCGGCGAACTTGAGCGTGGCGCCGTGCTTGGTGGAGTTCACGCCTTTGCCGGTGTTCTTGCCCCCGGTGATCTCCGCGGATTCGGCTTCGAGCTTGCGGTGGCGGACCCGCACGCTGGCCTTGCCCGAGAGCGGTCCGGCGGCGCCGGCGCCCGCGTCGGTCACGACCGCTTCGAGGAGCAGGGTGCCCGGCTTGTTGTCCCTCGGCGCGGTCAGCTGGCCTGCGAGTCCGCGGATGATCGTCGGGCTGCCCTTGCCTTTCTCGTGCGCGAGGACGGCGCGGAGCATGATGGCGACTTCGTCTTCGGTGTGCTGCGGGTGGGCGAGCATCGGGACCTGGCCCCAGACGCCGCTGCCGCCGAGCCGGACCTTCTGGTTGAGGAGGTCTTCCGCGCCGGCCTGGTTGCGGTATCTGTCGGCGATGGCGACGAAGGACGGGCCCACCAGCGGGGTCTCCGCGGCGTGGCAGTTGTAGCAGTCGCTCTGGCGCATCAGCGAAAGACCGGGATCGTTGAACGCGGCCTTGCCGTCGGCGGGCAGGAAGCTGGAAGTCACCACCGTGCGGGCGGCGAATTCGGCCGGCTTGTCTTCGGAGGCGCCGTCTTCCGCATCCATCGCGGCGACCTTGAATTCCACCGGCTTGCCGGGCGTGAAGAAGTCGCCGTCCTGGGGCGACAGGAAGCGCGCGGTCGGCGGGGTGTTGCCGACGACCAGCGGGAGCGTCCGCTTCGAGGAACCTCCCTGGCCGTCGGTCACGGTGAGTTCGACGTCGAAATTACCGGCGTCGGCCAGGCTCACGGACAGCTCCTCGCCTTCGCCGAGTTTCCGGCCTCCGGGCTGCAGTCTCCAGACGTAGCCGAGCTGGCCGCCGTCAAGGTCGCGCGAGCCCTTCGCGGACAGCGTGGTCTTCAGCGGAGCGGAGCCGGCCGACGCGGAGACGGCCAGCTTGGCGACCGGCGGGAGGTTGCCGCGGACGTACGAGATCTTGAGCAAGGCCGAGTCCGGGATGGCGCCCCAGGTGTCGCCGTAGTCGAGCAGGTAGAGGCAGCCGTCCGGACCGAAGGTCGCGTCGACGGGCCGACGGATGATCGTCGCGCCGTTGTCGATGAGCGCCTGCTGCTTCTTGCGCTGCTCGGCGGTATTGGCCGTCACGAAGGCCGTGGGCGCGAAGGGCTCCAGGCCGATCAGGTCGGAACGGGCGTCGAGGCGGGCCCATTTGATGAACGGGCGCTGCCAATCCCAGAACAGCAACGAACGGTCGAAGTGCCTGGGGAAGCCGTCGGTCTGCTCGTAGGACTCCTGCCAGTAGAAGACCGGTCCGGCGCACGCCGTGCGGCCGCCGACGCCGAGTTCCGGCCACTGTTCCGAGGCCACGTAGGGCCAGTAGATCAAGGCCGGGACGGCGGGCGGCAGTTCCGTCAGGCCGGTGTTGTTGCGGCTCTTGTTCCGGGGGGCCTTCGGGTCGAAGAGGGGACCGACCTTCTTGGTCTCGTAGTCATATTCCGCGTAGGGGAAGTTCTTGCCGACGAAGTAGGGGTAGCCGAAGTTGCCGGCCTGCTTCGCTTGGTTGATCTCGTCGTAGCCGCGTGAGCCGCGCGGGCCGTCGACGCGGGCGTCCGGACCGACTTCGCCCCAGTAGACGTAGCCGGTCTTCGGATCGATGCTCATCCGCCAGGGATTACGCGTGCCCATCGCGAAGATCTCGGGTCGCGTCTTGGGCGTGCCGGGCCGGAAGAGGTTGCCTTCGGGGATGCCGTAGGTCCCGTCGTCGTTGACGCGGATGCGGTTCACCTTGCCGACGAGCGTGTTCGTGTTGGCCGAGGTGCGCTGGCCGTCCCAGGCTTCTTTCCCGGGGCGTTGGTCGAGCGGGGCGTAGCCGTTGCTGTCCCCGAAGGGGCTCGTGTTGTCGCCGGTCGAGAAATACAGGCAGCCGTCGGGGCCGAACTTCAGCGAGGCGCCGTGGTGGCAGCACTGCAGGCGCTGTTCTTCATATTTCAGGAGCAGCTTCTCGCTGCCGGCGACGAGCTTGTCGTCCTTGACCCGGAAGCGGGAGAGGTGCTGGCCCGCGAAGTCCACGGGGGAATAGATGAGGTAGATCCAGCCGTTCTGGGCGAACTTCGGGTCCAGCGTGAAGGCGAGGAAGCCGTTCTCCTGGGTCTTGAAGACCTTCATTTCGGCGACCTGCGTGACCCGCTTGGTCTTGGGATCGTAGACCTTGAGGGCGCCGCCGTATTCGTTGAACCAGAGCCGTCCGTCGGCCGCGAACTCGAGATGCATCGGCTGAGGCAGGCCGGTCAGCAGCGTCTCGGTCTGGAAGCGGATGTCCTCCGGCGGGGTCTCGGCGGCGTGGGATGCCGGCATGACCGCCAGCAAGGCGGCGCCAAGGATGGGAAGCAGGCGGACGAGACGGGGTTCCATGGAAGATTGACCTCTGGGGTTGGCGGGGGTTCCCGCAGGTTTGGGGAAAGCGGGCCGAGGGCAATAGGGCAGAGGACAAGTCGGGGCGGGGATAGGGCTAGGGGTAGGTGATAGGGTGGTGATGTCGTAAAATGAGACGTCCGCCGGTGGGCGGACGTCGTGAGGGCCTTTTCGTCTCGGCTCAGATGAGCCCCAGCTGCATCTTGCCGTCTTCGGAGATCATGCTCTGGGTCCACGGGGGGTCCCAGACGATGTCGACCCGGGCCTGGTTGACGCCGGGGACGGCGAGGACGCGGTTGCGCGCGTCTTCGGCGATGACGGGTCCCATGCCGCAGCCGGGCGCCGTGAGGGTCATCGCGACGACGACGCTGTGGCGGTCGGGCGAATTGTCCAGCGGCTCGACCTTGAGCGAGTAGACCAGGCCGAGGTCGACGATGTTCACGGGGATCTCCGGGTCGAAGACCTTCTTGAGGCTCTCCCAGACGGCTTCGTCGGAGGGCTTGCCGGTGTGGCCGGGGTGTTCCGCCGTGCCGACCGAGCCGTAGGCGTCGGTCTTGCCTTCGTTCTCCGTGGCGTCGCTCGGGGGTTGTTCGCCGAGCGCGTCGGCGTCCAGGCCCTTGATGCGGAACATGCCGTTGTCGCAGACGACGGTGAAGTTGCCGCCGAGGCGGTGCGTGATGGTGACCTTCGTGCCCGCGGGCAGGACGGCGGGCTCGCCGGCGGGGATCACCGTGGCCTGGACGTCGCGCGCGAGGACGCGGTCGTGCGGGCTGGGCGTGTGGCGCTGGCCGGTGGTGTCTTCGCTCATGTTCAGGCTTGGTGGAATTTGCGGCGGAGCATCTCGCGGACCGCCTCGGCCGCCTCCTCGTGGCCGATCTTGGCCAGGACCTCCTCCAGGAAGCCCTGCGCCAGCAGCTCTTGGGCGACGGCGAGCGGGATGCCGCGGGCGCGCAGGTAGAAGAGCTCGGCGGGGTCGATCTGGCCGGTCGTCGCGCCGTGCGAGCACTTCACGTCGTTGGCTTCGATCTCGAGCCCCGGCAGGGAGTCGGCTTCGGCGTCCGGCGAGAGCAGCAGGTTGCGGTTGGTCTGGTAGGCGTCGGTGCGCTGGGCGTCCGGGGCCACCTTGATGAGGCCCGAGAAGATCGTGCGCGCCTTGCCGAGCAGGGCGTTCTTGAAGAGCAGGTCGGACTTGGCGTGGCCGGCGGCATGGACCTGCAGGGTGCGCTGGTCGAACTCCTGTTCGCCGCTGGCGACGGAGATGCCGTACAGGCTCACGTCGGCGCCGGGGCCGTCGATGCGCACCGTGTTCTCGAGGCGCGCGCGGCGGGAGCCGACGGCGGCGTTGATCGAGCTGATGAGGGCGTCGCGCCCCCCGCAGGTGTTGTCGACCTGGAAGGACTGCGTGGCGGAACCCCAGGCCTGGACGGCGAGGCGGCGGACCTGCGAGCCCGGGCCGGCATGGATGTCGGCGGCGGAGATCGCGAGGGCGCGCTGGTCGGCCTTGGCCGCGAGGTGGAAGTCATGGATGTCGGCCACGGCGCGTTCGCCGGCGATGATGAGCGCGTGCGGGAAGACCGCGGCGCCGTCGGAGAGCGTCCAGGTGACCGAGACGAAGGGACGCTTCACCTCGACGCCCTTGGGGACGTGGAGCACGTAGCCCGCGCGGAGCCAGGCGCGGTGGAGCGCGGCGAACTTGTCGCCGCCGAGGAGGACGGGGTGCTTCAGCAGGTGTTCCTGCAGCAGCGCCGGGCGGGCGCGGACGGCGTCCTCGAGGGGCTCGAAG
>JACCDU010936336.1_pt1 | contig 12419 bp, 10 predicted proteins | sample 7446081 | NCBI WGS metagenome assembly JACCDU01 (sample SAMN15323447, study PRJNA562643) | freshwater metagenome | isolation source: river surface water | place: USA:Blue River Watershed | collected 2017-08-17 | reverse complement strand
TTACTCTATCCGTTAAGAAATGAATCTTTGGTTTTAGGCTATCGTTGCGGAAATAGCAATGAGTCGGAAATAGATGGAATGGTCAAGATTAGTTATGATTCTGGAGACTTATTACTGATGGAATGTAGGGATTAATTGCCTCTTGGATGGTTGATTTGGGCAGCTAATAAATAGTTCCAAAAATAGGATAAAAAATTTGTGGATAACTTTTTTTGTTTAACTTTTCTTATATTTAATATGTTCTAAGTCATTGATTATCAATGTGTATATTTAATTTTTAATTTGATTTTTCAATTTTTTAATAACAAAAGGTTTCAAATACAGCTTTTATTCAAGGCAACAATTTCGTAACTTTACAAGCAAATAACTAAGCCATGAAAATGGATAATTTCTGCTCGAATATTATTGAGTTATCGGGAGCAATTCTCGTCTCAATCCCAAAAAGTAAGCGGGAGAAGATTAGTTAAAATGAAATTTGTTTGACGACAAAATCTAAATAAATTGCTTATTTACTGTGTCATGAATCTCTAAAACTTTGCTAAGGCTGTCTTATGTATGTAATCAAAAGAAACGGACAAAGAGAATCCGTTAAGTTCGACAAAATCACGGCTCGTATCGAGCGTTTATGTTATGGATTGGAACCTGTATTCGTTCAGCCTGTGGAGGTTGCAATGAAGGTGGTTGCAGGTATTTACGATGGTGTAACGACTTCTGAATTGGATAATTTAGCTGCCGAAACTGCCGCTTCCATGACGACCAAGCACCCGGATTATGCTATTTTGGCTGCTCGGATTGCTATTTCTAATCTACACAAAAATACGCTTAAATCTTTTTCTGGTACAATGAAATTATTGTACCAATATATCGATCCAAAAACTGGTCAAAATGCTTCTCTGATTTCTAAAGATACTTGGAAAGTCATTCAAAAAAATGCTGCTTTACTTGATTCGGCGATTATTTATGACAGAGATTTTGGATATGATTATTTTGGGTATAAAACTTTAGAAAAATCGTATTTGCTAAAGCTAAATGGGAAAATTGTTGAACGCCCACAGCACATGCTGATGCGGGTGGCTGTAGGAATTCATGGGGAAGAGGTTGATAGTGTCTTGGAAACGTATGAGTTGCTTTCGGAAAGATGGTTTACGCATGCGACACCAACATTGTTTAATGCCGGAACGCCCAAACCGCAACTTTCTTCTTGCTTCTTATTAACGATGAAAGAAGATAGTATTACCGGGATTTATGAAACTTTGGCTCAGACGGCTCAGATTTCACAATCTGCTGGTGGAATTGGCTTGGCAATACATGATGTTCGGGCAACGGGTTCTTATATCAAAGGAACCAACGGAACGTCAAATGGAATTGTACCGATGCTTCGGGTATTTAATGATACTGCTCGTTATGTTGACCAAGGTGGTGGTAAGAGAAAGGGTTCTTTTGCGATTTATATCGAACCGCATCATGCTGATATTTTTGAGTTTTTGGACTTGAAAAAGAATCATGGAAAAGAGGAATTGCGTGCAAGAGATTTGTTTTATGCTCTTTGGATTTCGGATTTGTTTATGAAGCGGGTGGAGGCAAATGATACTTGGTCTTTGTTCTGCCCGAATGAAGCTCCAGGGTTATCGGAGTGCTATGGCGAAGAATTCGAACAATTGTACGAAAAGTATGAGCTTGAGGGGCGTGCAAGAAAAACAATCAAAGCTCAGGATTTATGGTTCGCTATCATGGAATCGCAAATCGAAACCGGAACGCCTTATATGTTGTATAAGGATGCTGCTAATTTGAAATCAAATCAAAAAAATTTAGGTACAATCAAGTCTTCTAACCTTTGTACCGAAATTATTGAATATACAGCTCCAGACGAAGTGGCTGTCTGTAATTTGGCATCTATTGCTTTGCCAAAATATATTATTCAAGATTCTAGTAATGGTTTTTTGAAGTTTGACCATCAAAAACTTTATGAAGTAACAAAAGTGATTACTCGTAATTTGAATCGAGTAATTGATATTAATTATTATCCGGTACCAGAAGCCAAACATAGCAATCTGCGTCATCGTCCCATAGGCTTGGGAATACAAGGATTGGCGGATACATTTATTTTGTTGAGAATGCCTTTTGATTCTGATGAAGCTCGTCAGTTGAATAAAGATATTTTTGAAACAATTTATTTTGCAGCAATGGAGGCTTCGATGGAATTGGCTATCAAAGAGGGGGCTTATGCTACTTGGGAGGGTTCGCCGATTTCTAAGGGTATTTTTCAATTCGATATGTGGAATGTCAAACCAGAATCTGGAAGATGGGATTGGGAAGCTTTACGCTCAAAGGTAATTCAAAATGGTGTCAGAAATTCCTTGCTTGTCGCTCCTATGCCAACCGCTTCGACTAGTCAAATATTGGGTAATAATGAATGTTTTGAGCCTTATACTTCAAATATTTATACAAGAAGGGTGCTTTCAGGAGAATTTGTGGTGGTCAATAAGCATTTGTTGAGGGATTTGGTCAAAATAGGGCTTTGGAATGATTCGATGAAAAATAAATTGATTGCTGCCAATGGTTCGGTACAGGCTATCTCGGAAATTCCGCAACATTTGAAAGATTTGTACAGAACGGCTTGGGAAATTAAGCAGAAAAGTATTGTGGATATGGCTGCTGATAGGGGAGCTTATATCTGTCAAAGCCAATCTTTGAATATTTTCATGGAAAATGCTAATTTCGGAAAATTGACTTCTATGCACTTTTATGCTTGGAAAGCGGGCTTGAAAACGGGAATGTATTATCTTCGCACAAAAGCGGCTGCCGATGCTGTGAAATTTACGGTAGATCCAAAAGCGTTGGCTGAAGTAACTCCCGTGACTACCGGGATGTCGGAAAAACCTTTGGATTATGCAAAATATGCAGAAGAACAAGCAATGAAAGCCAATGCAGCATCTTCTTTTACCAACGAAAGTGAGTATCAATATGCCGCTATGCAGTGTTCATTGGATAATCCTGAAGGGTGTGAAATGTGTGGCTCTTGAGGATTCCGACTTGCTTCTTTCTTAATATAAACGTGTTTTTGATGAGGGGTTATTCTGTATGGATTAGCCCTTCATTTTTTGATACGAATGTCAAGGTTTTTTGTATCAATAGGTCAACAGAAAATTCATGTTCCCATGCGATAATATTGTCATACTCTTGATTACCATCTGGAAATAGATACAAATCGCTCGAAAACAAGGGAGATGAAATTTCTTTACTGATATCAAAATGACAACTTTCTTCTACAATAATTTTATAATCCGTGTAATCTTTTTCAAGATTTAATAAATGAAGAGCTTGTCCAAAAGCAATAATCCACTCATTTTTGTACCATAAAAAGTGAAATAAACTGCCTTTTTCATATTGTTTAATAAATACATAGACCAATAAAATAAGGCGATTTTCGATGCTTAATTTGAATATATCACCATCTTTTTGAAGCATTGGACGAACATACGAGCGGAATAATTCCTTGATTTGCAGACGCTCATTAATATTCTTCGTTATTGGTATTTTTTGAGAAATATAAGGAGCTTTTAGTAAGTTAATTTGCCCGGTATGATTGTTTCGGGCAAATTTTCTATCTTTTTTATTTGATTGAAGCAATCGAATAGCCACTACTAAAAGTAACATCAATCGAAAAATAACCCAAATACTTTTCATGCGTCATTAGCAGAATTTTTCTTTTAAAAACAGAGCTGTATGATTGTTGTCTAAAGAGAGCATTTCTTCGGGAGTTCCTTCAAAACACAAATAGCCACCTTTTTCTCCGCCGTCAGGCCCAAGGTCGATTATCCAATCGGCAGACTTAATGACCTCCATGTTGTGTTCAATGATAATTACGCTATCTCCCTGATTCACCAAGGCGTTCATTGCTTTCAAAAGCTTTTTGATATCGTTGAAATGCAAACCAGTGGTGGGTTCATCAAAAATAAACATGGTTTTCCCTTTTTCTGAATTTCCTTTGCTCAAGAAAAAAGCCAATTTTACACGCTGTGCTTCTCCTCCCGAAAGGGTACTCGAGGATTGTCCCAAACGAATATATCCCAAACCCACTTCTTGTAAAGGACGGAGTCTTTCGGCAATTTTAGCGTCTGATGGCTCAAAAAATGAAATAGCTTCATCGACTGTCATCTCCAAAATATCAGAAATATCTTTATCCTTGTATTTAACTTCTAAAATTTCTTGTTTGAAGCGTTTTCCTCCGCAACTTTCACAAGAAAGACGAACATCAGCCATAAACTGCATTTCGATGATTTGCTCTCCCTCTCCTTGGCAAGCCTCACATCGCCCACCTTCTACATTGAAGGAAAAAAATGCAGGCTTGTAATCACGAACTTTTGAAAGAGGCTGCTCTGCCATCAATTGTCTTAGGTAATCGTAGGCTTTGATATAAGTGACGGGATTCGAACGGGAAGATTTCCCGATAGGGTTTTGATCGACCATTTCGATTTGATTGACCCTTTCCAAAGAGCCAATTAAGCCCCGATATTTGCCAGCGTCATCTTTGAACTCTCCTTTTAATCTTGCAATAGCAGGATAAAGAATTTTTCGGATTAAGGTGGATTTTCCAGAACCGCTGACCCCCGTCACTACTGTTAGAGCCCCAAGAGGGATTTTGACATCAATATTTTTTAGATTATTTTCGCTTGCCCCTTGTAATTCAAGATAATCTGTAATTTTTCTCCTTGATTTTGGAATTTCAATTTTGTCTTTTCTCGTTAAAAATTGAATGGTATAGCTTTCAATAGACGCATTTTGAATAGCGTTGATTTCTGTCCAAGAACCCTGAAATACCAATTTGCCTCCACCTTTTCCCGCTTCTGGTCCGATATCGATGATTTGGTCGGCTGCCCGCATGACTTCCTCTTCGTGTTCTACCACAATGACCGTATTGCCCAAGTCCCTCAACGATTGTAATACTTCGACGAGTTTCTGTGTATCTCTTGGATGGAGTCCAATACTTGGTTCATCCAAAATATACATAGAACCAACCAAGGCACTGCCTAAGGAGGTTGCTAACTTGATTCTTTGAAATTCGCCCCCCGATAAAGTCGAAGATAACCTATTTAGGTTTAAATATCCCAATCCAACTCTTTCCATAAATTCCAATCTAGTTTTAATTTCGATTAGGAGGCGTTTGGCAACAATTTCTTGGGTAGAATCTAATTTTAATTGGTGGAAAAATTCGCTTACATCTGCAATAGACATCAAAACTAAGTCGGTAATTGATTTTCCATTAATTTTCACATAGCTGGCATCCATTCGCAAACGAGAGCCTCTACACTCTGGACAATCGGTTTTGCCTCGGTATCGTGCCAATAGTACACGGTATTGTACTTTATAAGTTTGGCTTTCCATATCTGCAAAAAAAGCATCAAGTCCCTCAAAATACTTATTTCCCTTCCAAAGCAGTTGCTGTTGCTCTATCGTTAAATCTTGGTAAGCCCTATGAATGGGAAAGTCAAATCGGATACCGTTTTTTAGTAATGGGTCTAGCCATTCTGTCATGCGTTCGCTTCTCCATGGAGCAATTGCTCCTTCAAATACAGACAAGGTTTTGTCGGGAATTACTAAGTCGGGGTCAATTCCTAATACTTTTCCGAATCCCTCGCAGCGTTTGCAGGCTCCATAAGGATTATTGAAAGTAAAAAGATTGACGCTTGGTTCTTCAAACATAATTCCATCTAATTCAAATTTATCAGAGAAGCTTCTACGTTGATTGGGTGCTTCTGGCGATTGAGATAGAATTTCAACGATACATTTACCTTCTCCTTCAAAAAATGCTGTTTGAACCGAGTCTGAGAATCTGAAAATACTATCTTCATCATTTGGCTTGATGACATTCCGGTCAATAAGAATCTCAATGTTATCTTTTTTACGAATGTTTTCGTCTCCCGATAAAAAATCTTCTATCTGAATAATTTTTCCATTGACCAATACTCTTGTAAATCCTTTTTGTAATAAAAGTGTAAGTTCGGTTGATAGCTCCCTGCTTTCATGACGAAAAAGAGGGGATAGAATCATGACACGACTATTTTCGGGTAATGTCATTAAATAATTAACAACATCGGTGACTGTATCTTTGCGTACTTCTTGGCTAGAAACAGGCGAAAAGGTTCTCCCAATTCGAGCAAAGAGCAATTTTAAATAATCATAAATCTCTGTTGTCGTCCCGACCGTTGAACGAGGGTTTTTGGTTGCTACTTTTTGCTCAATTGCGATGGCAGGCGACACTCCTTTAATGTAATCTACCTCGGGCTTTTCCATACGACCCAAAAATTGTCTAGCATAGGAACTGAGGCTTTCAACGTACATTCGTTGTCCCTCCGCAAACAATGTATCGAAAGCCAAGGAGGATTTTCCACTGCCAGACAACCCAGTAATGACTACCAATTGGTTTCGTGGAATGGCAAGGTCGATATTCTGAAGATTATTAACCCTTGCTCCTTTGATACAAATATATTTTTTAGGGTCAGCGGTATCTGGATGTATAGCGGATGTGTGATTTGAATTATTTTGAAAATCTGTATCCTTCGGCATATTTCTTTGGTTCATATTTGATGATAATAAGCTCAATTCTAAATAACCTTATTTTGGCTTGAATGGTTTCTGATTTAATAGCGAATTTACTGTATTTATTGCGAATTGTGATAGAATGGGCAAAATTGTTCAAATATTTGTAAATTAAACTTTAGACTTATGCTTAATTATGATGTAATTTTGTAAAAAAAACATAAATTTTGAAAAATTCAATAGCCGTAATTTTTGATATGGATGGGGTAATTTGCGATACCAATCCTTATCATTCGCTTGCTTGGAAAGCATATTTAGAGAAATTTGGAATAAATTCGAGTGAGGAAGAATTTATTGCCCACATGTATGGAAAAAGTAATTCTTATATTTTGAAGTATTTTTTCAAACGTGAGATTGTCGGAAAGGAGTTTGAGCAAATGGAGTTTGATAAGGAGGCGATGTTTCGAGAGATTTATACCCAACATGTCAAACCAATCAAGGGATTACCGACTTTTATTGATGAATTAAAAAGCAATGATGTAAAAACAGGAATTGCTACATCTGCTCCTTTCTTAAATTTGGAGCTAATATTAAGTAAATTGCCATTACAGCCTAAAATGGAATCATTGTTGTCGAGCGAAGATGTTACCAAACATAAACCAGACCCAGAAGTATATCTAAAGTCTGCTTCCAATTTGGGCATTTCTCCACAGAGATGTGTTGTCTTTGAAGATTCGTTTTCTGGCGTAACCGCAGGAAAAGCTGCTGGGGCTAAAGTGGTAGGCGTACTTTCGACTTATAAAAAAGAGGAGCTTCCTCCATGTGATGCCTATATCAATCACTATGAAGAAATTGATTATCAATCAATTTTAAAATTATTTAACCCATGAAAATCGAACACGTAGCCATTTGGGTTAAAAACATAGAAATTATGCGGGCATTTTATGAAAAATATTTTGCCGCCGAATCGAATCAAAAATACCGAAATGATAAAAAAAATTTTGAGTCGTATTTTTTATCTTTCAAGTCGGGAGCAAGGCTTGAGTTGATGCAAATGCCCACCATTCCTGAGTCGAAAAACGAGCCGTATTTACAAGCAATTGGGCTGACACATTTGGCGATTTCGGTAGGAAATGAAGTGGAAGTAAATCATTTGACAGAATTGCTGAGGAATGATGGCTTTGAAATTGTTGGAGAACCAAGATGGACAGGGGATGGGTATTATGAAAGTGTAATACTTGACCCCGAAAATAATCGAATAGAAATTACAATCTGATGTTTAAACACTTAAAAACTTTTTTTAGCCACCGACAAAGCTTGGCGGTAGGCATGGTATTTATTTTTGTAGGTTTCTTGTTTGGAAATTGGGCGACTTTAATTCCTCAAGTGAAACAAAAATTTGGCTTGAACGATGCTCAGTTAGGACTTTTATTGTTGGGAATGCCTTTTGGAGCCACAAGCATGAATCCCTTTTCAACTATCTTGATTAATAGATTTGGCATGAGAAATACGACTATTGTTGGAATGATTATTCTGGCAGCAGTGTATGCGATTCCTGTCAGTGTCAATCATGTGCTTTTGGTTGTTTTGGGTCTGGTATTTATTGGCATGAGCTTGTCTGTTACAAATGTCGCCATGAATACTTGTGTTACGAGTTTGGAGCATCAGTTTTCCATTAACATTATGTCCACTTGCCATGGCATGTTTAGTGCGGGATTGATGTTTGGTTCGATTTTCTCAAGCAGTCTTCAAGGAATGAAAGTCATTCCGATGTACCAAATGTCGGGGATTTCTCTAATAATCATTTTATGGGTGATTTATCTACGCAAGACTATATTAGAGATACATGAAGAGAAGGTAGAGGAAGAGTCTGGAGCAAATTTTGTTCTCCCAAAAGGGCCTTTGTTAGTAATGATTTTGATAAGTCTTTGCACCAATGTCACGGAAGGGACAATGGCAGATTGGACGGCTGTATATATGAAAGACATTGTCCGAACAGATACCTATTTCATTGGCTGGGGTTTGGCAGGATATTCGATGTTTATGGCGTTGGGTAGGTTTGTGGGAGATGCTTTGGTACCGAAGTTTGGAGGAAATGCGGTATTAAAATTTGGTGGAATTTTGGCGGCATTCGGTATATTTTTAGCCGTATTTTTACCCTATACCATTACTTCAATCTTAGGTTTTTCGATGGTTGGAGCAGGGGTTTCGTGTGGTGCACCAATCTTGTACGGCAGTGCTGCGAGAGTTCCAGGAATGGCAAAAGGTGCGGGTTTGGCGACTATGAATACCTTTAGTATGTTTGGTTTTTTGGCGGGTCCAGTTTTTATCGGATTTGTCTCGAAAAGTATCCATTTGCCTTTTGCGGTGTCGTTGGTTGCTCTGCTCGCTTTGGTTTGGGCATATTTGGTAAATAAGGTCAAGTTATACTGATTTATTTTGCGAAATGATGATATTTCTTGATTTTGTAACCGTTTATCGTTTTTTCTATATTTTGTGACGATTATGGAACGATAATTGATGTTTGTTAATGAGAAAAGCTTTTGACCATTTAATAAAAAATGTATTCAAAATTTTTTGTTATTAAAACAAGTTTTTACCTTTATAGAATAAATATGTTAAATCCTTATAATTATGAATAAAATCATTTACTCAATTGGTGTTTGTTTGATTGTTGCAAATGCTAATGCTCAGTTTGTTAATAGTACTGATTTTTATGTGAGTAACGGAGCTGTGGTTAGTTTTAATATGGATGTGGTGAATGAGGGAAAATTAACCAATGAAGGAAAAGTACATTTTCAAAGAAATCTTGATAATTTGAATAGTGTTCGTTCTTCTGGAATAGCTGTTTTTGATGGAAATGGCCAGCAAGAAGTTAAAAGTAAAAATGAACTTGTTTTCCAAAATATTCAGATTGAAAATGATGTCAGATTTGATGCTGCTGTGCGGGTAGAAAAAAACTTGGATTTTAGAAAAGGTATCATAGAATCCTCTGATAAGAATCCGCTTACTTTTGCTTCGGGGGCTGCTCATTCTGGAATGTCGGATTTTTCTCATATTCGTGGAGTGGTAAAAAAAGAAGGAAATGACTCTTTTGATTTTCCTTTGGGTGACGGTGAAAACCTCAAAACTTTCAATATCGCCAAAAATGTGGATAATCAAGTGCTGACGGCAGCTTATTTATACAGAAGTCCTTTGAATATATCTGGACAAGTATCTGATAATTTACAAAGTATCAATGAAAATGAATATTGGACATTGAAATCGGAGTCTGTCAAAGGAAGTACAAAAGTGGGTGTAAATGCACAGTCTGGTATGGAAGAAATCGCTTTCTTGAATCGTGGAACTTGGCAGGTGCTGGAAGATTCTAAATTGTCTGCTTCAACTGATTTGAAAAATGGAACATTATTTACTTTGGCTAAGAGTAAAAACATAAAAGCAGATATCGGCGTATATCCGAATCCAACAGAGGGAGAGTTTTTCCTGAAATTAACAGGAATGAACGAAAACGAAAAAATTGTTGTGACAATCATTAACCAAGATGGCACTACAATCATGAGAAAAGAAGGAACTGTGAAGGACTTGCGTACTACTTATGAACTACCAGAGGCTTTGGTAGCAACTGAGCTAAATGTACATGTACAAAGAGAAAATAATAAGTCTTTGGTTCAAAAAATGATTTTACATAAGTAATATTTTACGGATAATATTTACTATCAATCAATTCTGTCAAAATTAAAAAAAGCTCTATCAATCAAGATAGAGCTTTTTTGTAATATGTAGGGGGTAAAATGCCACAAGAATTGCAGGTATCTTTAAAAATTAGTGTAAATGTTTGAAATTAGCACCATACAAGCCAATAAATAGGGCTGAGGCAATGAAAGACATAATACCGAATGTCCAGCCCATGCTACCACCAAAAATAAGTATCGGAGCCAAAATGCCAATCAGATTTCCGCTGATATAGACCCAAAATCCTTTTTTACGTAGCTCCCACATCCAAATAGCTCCTAAAATTAGCAACAAACTCGAAATAAGGCTAATACCTCCTGACAAAACCAAATTATTCCTATCGAAAAAATCAGCCAACATATCTTGAGATTTTTCCATTTGCTCAAGGTCATTTTCCGACATATATTTCGACAACATATCCATCATCATTTCATTGCTTTGTTCTTTGCTTTCGATAACTTTTTCGGGCGTAAAAGTATTAGGAATGGCAGAGTAGAACTTAAAGGCATTCCAGATGATGGTAAGCACGCATAAGACAGTAAGAAAAGTAGTACGCACAGCTACTTGATTTTCTTCGAATGGGTTTTTCATAAATAATAAATGAGTGATTAAACAATGGTAAAAAGGTCTTTATTTTTGGCTATATTACTAAAGCTTATATTTTCTTCAAAATTAGGACTTTTTTGTATAATTATCGACAAATGAAATCATAACATATACAAAAATAATCAAGGGAATGGCAAGAAACTTTAAAATAGTTATCGAAATCAAAGAAAAGATTAAAAATAAGTATTTCATTCGATTGACTTTCCATTCAAAACTCTTGAATTTCAAAGCAAATAAAGGAATTTCTGCAATTAATAGATAGCTAATAAATAATGAGTATAAAATCAGTATGCCGGCATGAAGTATCAGCCCAGAAAACTCAGGATTGAATTGTAGAACCATCGGAAAAGAAGCAATGACAAAAGCATTTGCGGGGGTTGGTAGTCCAATAAAACTAGTAGTTTGTCGGGTATCAATATTAAATTTTGCCAATCTTAAGCAAGAAAAAATAGCAATCGATAGACCCAAATAAGGAAGGAAAGGAAGTATGTTTTGCGAAAAAGGGGCTTCAGATATACGGATAGATGTCTGAATTAATTGGACCATCATAACCGAAGGTAACACGCCAAAAGTAACCATATCTGCCAAAGAATCCAGCTGTTTCCCAATCTCAGAATGTTGATTCAATAATCTGGCAACAAATCCATCCAAAAAGTCAAGGATTCCTGCCACAAAAATAAAATAGGATGCGGCAATCAGATTTCCGTCAAAAGTAAAAAAAAGACCTAAACAGCCACATAGGAGGTTGCCTAAGGTCATTATATTTGGAATTGTAAATAGTTTCATAAGTATTCTTTTAAAAAAATGGATTGCTTACTCGTTCTTTTCCAATACTTGTGGGTTCGCCATGCCCTGGATAAACAACATAATCGTCGGCTAAAACCAAGAATTGTTGATGAATGCTGTTGATTAAATCTTGGTGATTGCAGTAAGGAAAATCCGTTCGTCCGACACTGCCATTAAACAAAACATCGCCACCGATGATAAATTTTTGTGCATGATTTACAAAAGCAAGATGCCCTGGAGCATGTCCCGGTACAAATCGAATTTCCAAGCTACTATTTCCAAAGGTAATGGCAGAATTTTCGTCGATAAATTCATCTGCTTCAACAGGCTCATATCCCTTGATTCCCCAAAGTTTACAACGGTTTTCGACATCTGCTAAAATAGGAATTTCATTTTGGTGCATGTGCATTTTTACGCCAAATTTTCGTTTGACAAAGGCACTACCAAAAACATGGTCGAGATGGGCATGCGTTTGGAGTAAATATTTTACGGTAAGTTGATTGTCCTCCACGAAATCTGCCAATTCTTCTTTTTCGTATTGAGCCAAACAACCGGGGTCAATGATGACCGCCTCTTTTGTTTCGTCCCACAAAACATAAGTATTTTCTGCAATTGGGGAGAAAGTGAAATAGTGTATTTGTATCATGATAAAACTAATAAATCAAAAAAATGGTTGGTTTTTTATGCAAATCTGGTTTGTTTATTCTCCAATTTTTCACGGATTTAGTCTGTATAAATTCATCACTGGCTTGTAT
>JACCDU011177711.1_pt1 | contig 12421 bp, 15 predicted proteins | sample 7446081 | NCBI WGS metagenome assembly JACCDU01 (sample SAMN15323447, study PRJNA562643) | freshwater metagenome | isolation source: river surface water | place: USA:Blue River Watershed | collected 2017-08-17 | reverse complement strand
GATCATACAGGTGTGCGCGAATGGGAACGTGAACCCCGTAACTACATTCGCGGTTCGCTCCAAGGCACTAGCATTGCAAGTGACATCGAACTTGGTTTAAGCCAACTTGCTTATGTCAGTGAACAACATATGAACTGGAACTTAGTACACGGCAACCCCTCTGTAGTACCTACCCGTAACCCTGGCGCAAGCGAAGGCTTGAGCACGATCATTAACACAGGTTGGGTAGCTGCACGTAGAGTCGGTCCTGGCGAAAGCAACTTCATTGATCCCATCGTTGTTGATGGTAGCGGTTTCGCAACCACTGACGGTGCTGAAGCTTTGCGTATGATTCAAATGGTTGTTCGTCGCATTCGTGGTCGTGCTGAAATGCTCGGCACAAACGTTGATGCTGACATGGCAGTCGTTATGAATGCTGCACATTGGGCTAAAATCAGTGAAGCAATCGCCGCTGGTAACTTGGCTGCAAGTGGTATGGCTGCTAACTTCACACTCACCGCAGGCGATTACTTTGACCTCAAAAATCGCGTTACTGTCGGTGGTTTGGGTGACGGCTTCATCCCTGTTGACAACCGTCCTGTGCCTATCATCATTGAAAACAGCTTGGGTAGCAACATTTACGGTACACCCAACCAAGTTCAAGGTGACATTTACATCTTGACTCGCCGTATTCATGGCTTGAACATTCTCGAAAATCAATACCTTGACTATCGCATGTTGACTGTCATTCCTGAATTGGAACGCACCGTCATGGCGAATGGTTTCTACAGCACAGGTGCACTTATTGACAACTCGAAATGTTTCACCTACTTCATGGAAAATGAATTCCGTACCATTAGCCGTATGCAACCTCTTCAAGCCCGTATCACTGGCGTTGTCTTGGATGCTGAATCTAGTATGGAATTGCTTGAAGGTAGTAACTTCACACACGATGATTTCTACGCTTATGGCGACGGTAATCAAGCGGGTGGCGGTACTGACTTCATCCGTGGTTATGGTTCTTACTAATTAAACTAGAAAACAAAGGTAAAACAAAATGGCTGCTACTACTAAAGTCAAACTGTACTATCTAGGTCATCCTTATAAGGTTGATCGCAAACTGTATGTGAACTCTTATCAAGTCTCCTTTGCCGTTCCAGAAGTGGGCGGTTACTTGGAGATTGAGAAGTACCATGCAGACCATATCATGCAATCGTTTAATGTGTATCAATCAGCAGTTTGGTCACTAGACAAACGAATGGCTGAGGCAGCAAAAGCTAAACGTGAGAATCCACAATTGGCGACAATGACTGCAACATCTTATACACGAGAACAACTGCTTGAAATGTTAAAAGCTATTGAAAAACCCAAAGAAGATCCTCTTGGTGTGGATCCTATGATCGAACAGTTAAAACAATCCGACACAGCCGTTGTCAATAACGACAAAGGTGATGTGAAGTCAAGTTCAAAAGGAAAATAACCAATGGCACTTACCAACGCAGGTGTAGATGCAATCTTGGCAGAAATTGTAGCGGATTATCCCTACATAGCAAGCTTAACTCGCACAGGTGATGTTAGCACTTTGTCGAACACATCTCGTGCATTCTTAGTAACCGCTGTCTTTGAAGACACCTTCCCATACAAAACTCGTGACGTAGATGTCTCGGTTATGTTGTGTGAAGATCGTCATTTTAGAGCTAATGACACAGGTCGAATTGGTTTGAAAGCAGCTATTGCTTTAGCTACGTACAAGCAATATCGCTTCAATGGTGTGCCTTCGATTTTGAATCTAACAGGTTCATTGGACATCACACCCAACACAAAATCTTTACAAGTAGGCGCTATGCCAAATGGTGTGGACACATTGAACGATGTCTACTTGTCAGCATCTAGCTATTGGTCAACAGAACCTACTGTTGGTGTGTTGCTTGTTGAAGAATTCTTGACAGGCACTACCAAACGCTTGTTCACACGTATTGACACGTTGATGAAACAAGGTTTAGGTCAAGCTTGGCAAGCTGCTTTGTTGGCAGATTCCAATGGTGGCTATCCCCAAACTTCATTGAGTTTCTATGACTTAACCGATGCAGATGCAAATATTAACGCATTTGGCGACGGTTACGCCAGTGTAACTGTACAAGGCGTTGCACGTACTAAGACTGAGTGGTTGGGTACTGTTCGTAAAGCCTTCCTCGCTCTTTCCAAAGTCGGTGGTTTCTCAAGCTACCAATAACGCTAGTAACCATAATAGTGCCTCACTTATGTGGGGCACTTAACAAAAGGAATCGTATATGTCTCAAAGACATGATGCAGGTCTTTTAAGGTTACTAGATGCGAACAGAATAACTGTAATATCAGATGGTATTGCCTATCCAAGACAAACTGTGAGTATTCTTTCTTCAGAATCTGGATATACAGACACCCTAACTGATATAAGCACTAAATACCTAAACGAATATAACCATAGCTCAACTAGAGATTTTCTACCCTTCGTTATTCTAAGGGCAGATGTTGGGCATACAATCACTATTCAAGGTGGTAGTAGTATATCCTTGAATAATGGCGATAACTTTGATTTAACAGGGGATCGTCAAATAATACTATTCTTTAACGGGTTAGTGTGGACAGATTTAACATCGCCTGTAACCGTAGATCTAGTAGATTTACCTAGCCACACGCATACCCATTCTGAAGTAACGGACTTAGGCAACAAGTTTTCAAGCCCACCAGTCATTGGTAACGTTGTTCCGAATATAATAAACGCAACTAATGTTACATTGACAGGTAACTTAACACTACCAAACACAGGTATCATAAAACCTGCTAGTGACGGTACTGGTGCAATAAAAATAACAAAAGCAGACGGTACTGTTCTATTCAATATTGACACTATTAATGGTCGTATGGCTTTCACTAACAATTCACCAGCTACACCACTGTACTATCATCCATCTGGTGATTTTGTAGGGCAAAGTATATACGCCCGTTTTGGTATGCAATACAACAATGCTGCAACTGCAATAGGAAACAACGTCACATTTCCAACAGCATCTATAAACCCAACAGCTCTTAACACAAACTCACTTGGTATGACAGTATTACTTATAGGTGGTGTTAACCAAGCATTTGACTTTCTTAGTAAACTAGGCTCCGTATCTACTGGTGATGCGTTGACACAACGTGCAGCGTCCATTAGTGAATATGGTATGTCTGTAAGCACAGCATTGCCTGTAGCTGGAGAACGTTTTAAAGTAGTCGCTACCGCAGCAACAAACACTGTGGCTATTTTTAAAGCAGCCTCTGGTCAGACAGGTGATCTAACACAGTGGCAAAACAGTGGTGGTACTGCTCTCGCCTCAATAACAAGTACGGGTGGTGCGAAACTAGCTTACATAATAATACCTAACAATACAGCTTTCTATGCAAGAAACGCAGCGAACACCGCTGATTCAGCTGTATTTAAATACAATGGCTCTAACCAGTTAGAAGTAATGACTACTCTATATATGAGTAATCAATCTATAACGGGCGTTTATGCTATAAGCCAATTCACCGCGTCTAACTGGCAAATCAATCAAATTGGTGGAGCTAGTTTCTTAGATAACGTGGGTATCGGTGTTACGTTCCCACAATCAACTGAGCAGTTAAAAATCGTTGTAAGTAGCGCAACAAAAGTTGGTGAACTCATTCAACTAGCTTCTTCTGCAACAGCAAATGCTTTACAGATAAACAATAGTGCTGGATCTGCTTTGGTAGCCGTTGATGCCAATGGTAATTTAGGTTTCAAAACAGCAGCTCCAACAAATAGACTCGAACTAAACTTCACACCGTCTATTCATGGTAGTATGCAGTTCAGTGTATATAGCTTCATTGGTGTTCAGTATTCAAGTGCAAACTTTATCATTGGTCACAATGCTAAAGTAAATACAGCTAATTCATCTAATGTGATTGCAGCTACAACTTCAGCGAATGGGTATACCTACCTAAACTTTGGTGCAACTGATCTATCAATATTTTCAGCTCAATCAGCAGTTACCGCTGGTGATGTAGTAGGCAGTAGGGTTTTCTCTTTAAATGGATCAGGTGTATCTATAAGTAGTGTAGTACCTGTTTCTGGAGAACGTTTTAAAGTTGTTGCTATACTCGCTACGGATAAAGTTGCTATATTTAAAGGAGCTGCCAACCACTCTGCCAACATCCTAGAGATTCAAAACAGTTCCGCTACAGTGTTGGCGTATATAAGTGCGTTAGGCAACTTGAGATCACAAGGTTTCAGAACAGCGTATGTGGCTAAATCCGCAGACTACACACTGACGGTTAGTGACTATACTGTTAAGTTCACAGCTAACGCAATAGCTACAATGCCAACCGCAGTAGGTATTGAAGGTACAGTGTTTGAAATAAAGTCAGCAAGTGGTGTAACAACTACCATTAATTTTACTGGCGGACAGAACGCAGATGGGTCTACAAGTCTAACGATAAATAGTCTTGAGTGTATCACCTTGAAATCTGATGGTGCGAACTGGATGATCGTATGACATATCTCATAGGAGAATCTTCAGAGATAGTACCTTGGACAGTTTTGTCTGGTAGCGTAGCTTCTATAGACTTCACAAGCATACCTGCATCGTATAATAACTTGCTTATTCGTTGTATGCTAAGATCAGACGCAGTAGCTACCGCAGACGGTTTTTATCTACGCTTCAATGATGATGCAACGATAGCAAACTATTCCAGTTACACTATACGCCACAGTGGTACAACAGGTGCAGTTACCGCAACAGAACGTAGAGGGGCTACAGCAACAGGTATAGAGCACACTTTATGCGCCGCAGCTGCCAGTTCACCTACTAACTATCGTTCAATATTCAACATACAGATATTTGACTACGCATCAACAAGTCGTATCCGTATGACACTAGCCCAAGGTGCAGTTTATCGTGGCACAGCAACAAACGACTTGATAAATGCACAAGTCTCTGGTCTATGGACAAATATAGTTGACGCAATAAGCAAAGTAGCTATCATTCCATTGACAGGTCCCAACTTTGTTGCTGGTTCAGCCTACTCTTTGCATGGGTTTTAAGGTGGTTCACTATGACATACTTTAAAGAAATGGCTATGCACTACTCTGACAGCAGTAGTGTCGATGCGTTCTCTAGGTTACGTGTTAGCCAACCCTATACGCTTCTCGATACAAAGCAAACTCGTGATAACCTACCACTCTTTTACAGTGATATGCAATTGAGTGGTAGTGGTACTTCAAGTGTATGGAACGCAAACGAGTCGTCCAGCACACTGTCAGTGTCAGCGAATACTGCTGGACGTAGAGTTCGACAAACCAAGTTACGTGGTAACTATCAGCCAGGTAAGGGTCAGCTCATATTCTGTAGCCTTGTTCTAAAGACAGGTGTTGCTGGTGTTAAAAAACGTGTAGGGTACTTTGATGATCGTAACGGTCTTTTCTTAGAACAAGATGGAACTACACTAAAGATCGTTGAACGTAGCTACACATCTGGTTCTGCTGTAGACACCGTGTATACACAAGCTAACTGGAATCTTGATAAGCTCAATGGTGCTGGTGGAACATCTAATCCTAGCGGCATAACCTTAGATGTGACTAAGACACAAATCTTTGTGATTGACTTTGAATGGCTTGGCGTAGGTCGCACACGGTATGCTTTAAACATCGGTGGTCAGATGATCCCTGTACACGAAGTAGACCATGCTAATCAGTTAGCAACGGTTTATATGTCGAACCCAAACCTACCTGTAAGATATGAGATTATAGCTGACGGAACCAACACACAAGCAGCATCATTAGACCACATTTGCTCTTCAATCATGTCTGAAGGTGGTCAAGAACAAACAGCTATTCAAACATACGTATCTCGCAGAGGTACTCCGATTGCCATAGCAACCCAAGATCTTTATACACCAATAATATCAATACGTTTGAAAAGCGATGCTCCATGTGTTCGAGTCACACCTGTAGACATTGACATTCTTAGCACAAGTAACATAAACTATGAATGGCTACTCTGCTTGAACCCAACTATGGCTGGTGTTGATAGTGCCTCATGGACTGACGTTCAAAACTCTGGTGTTCAGTTTGATGTATCAAGAACAGCGTTAAATTACGCTACAGGATTCGGTCATGTATTACATGGTGGGTATGGTGCAAGTAGTAATACAATTAAAATGGCGACAAGTGGTATCGTATCGTCATTTTTAACGATGGGAAGTAATGCAGATGGTACTGTTGATGAGATAGTATTATTAGCTGCAAATATTGATGGTAATAATGGTAATATTTACGCTGGTATCACCTTAAAGGAGTACTGCTAATGCCTGAAGTAACGTTGTCTCCAGAACTTCAAGAACTTTATGATGCGATCACAAGTCGCGCAACTTACACAGCTGAAGAAGCTGGTGTGTTGCGCACATGGTTTGGTGCAAATCAACAAGCCTATAATTGGTTCTTGTTGAACGGGCAAAATTCTGAGAAAGCCCTGACTGCTGTCATGGGTGTCGCTTCCAGATTGCTTATTGAAATCAATTTGCTAACTGGTAGCTATACAGAAGAACAAATGGATGCTATACTTAATCCTGTCCAACCTTAATTCATAGGAGAACTGCCATGATGACTGAAACTGAAATTCGTAGCCAATTGAAAGCTATTGAAACCCAAATTCAAGAAGCCCAAGCTACTTTGAATGCTCTATCTGGCGCACGTCAAGCCTTCCTCATCATTCTTGGTGAAGCTGTCCAACCAGAATCTCAAAAAGACGCTGAATTGGTGCACTAATATGTGCAGCTGTAATAAAAAGAAAGTTGTGACCACCCCTTTCAATGGGGTGGTCTACTCTACGTCAAGACCTATAAGCGGTGAACGATTTCAAATATCCACCTCTGAAGAAGTCATGATAAATGGCTTTAAACTCAGAGCTGGTGGTATCACGATTGTTTACCAATCTCAATTTGATGAACTTATCGAAAGAGGGGCAAAAGTATGGCGACTTTAGAGCTAATAATCATACTAACGCTTGTTAACTCTTATCTAGTAACAGTATTCTTATTAGAAAAGAAGACTTCACATGAAGGTCCCTTTATACTCCCTGATGTGTATGTATGGTTCCATGAAGAAGAGGATGACCACCTTCAAAGAGCCTCTATTTTTGATGTTGTTAGACTTCTATTTGGTGTCTATAAGTACGATAGTCCTACAAAGATACTTACGGTAAGAAATAGAAGTTGGCTTGCAGAATTGTGGACATGCCCTATATGCCTATCCTTTTGGATGTCATTAGTAGTGTGTTTGTTGACAGGAAACTTAAACCCTGTTACAGTATTAGGTGTAGCAGGTGGGAGTGCCTTATGTGTAAATGTGGTAAAGTCGTAGATTCGACAGATGAGCAACAATCTCGTGTGACAAAAGTCAGAGTGCTCTGCATTAACTGCACAACGCCTTTAAGGTCACGTATAGGCATTTCCTACCCTGTACACGCAGGAGAAGTTTATGTGTCAGACTATATTGTTCGTGAATGGGAGGCTCTAGGTTATGAGTTCATATACGAATAGCACTCCATTCTTAAACAGATCTGGCTTTGCTGAACTAGCAGGGTTGGATGGTTTGGCACATGGTGTTAAGACGGTTGTGGATCAATGTGATCACAACATTCCACACACAAGCAGAAGGCTGATTGACAAAGCACTTATAAACTCACAGGAACTCCTTGAAAAAGAAGTTGGTTACTCATTCACTCCTAGATACAGAAGTGAAGAGCTTTTATTTAGAGGTCAAGAAATAATTTATCAAGTCTACCCTGGAATACGCGCTGTCAATGTAAAAGAAAAAGCAACTCTAGTTCAAGAACTTGAGATCAATCATTACTTGAATCAAAGTATGCTTTCAACAGAAATTGATGGTATGTGTGTTATCACATTAGACGGTCAATACTATGCAGATCCTAGCGATGCAGTTATAAGAGGTGCTTCCAACGGTGCGGTCTATAAACCTCAATCTGTTAATGGGTATCCTTATGTTGACGCTTATGGTAACTGGAAAGTCGTTCTTGATAAACCACACGTTCCACCATGTGCTATCGAATTAAGCGTGGCACATGCCCGTTACGCATGGATAGATGTGACTGGCTTAGATTTAACAGGGTGTATTTTAATTGACCCACAATCTGGAAAAACAATACCGTACATGGTAGATGAAAATATCCCAAATAAAATATTGGTATATTTTTGGGATATATTATCAAACGGATTTGAAAGACGTGGCGCAGATATGTCTAAGAATGAATATTATAAATTCTTGACTAGCGTCAATTTAGTTAGAATTGAAGATGAAGTACAACCTTCTATAGTTACGTTTATTGATGGTGAAACATTATTGATTGACACCGATGATGCCTATACTACTGTAGAATTATTAGATGCAGGAAGAGGTATGGTTCGTGTCAGTATAGATCCAAGTATATGTACACCTACTACACGTAAGGTCAAAAGTATAACCATATTCTATGCTACTGATCCTTCACTTGTTGGCGTGGAACTTGAGCGTTACAGTTACGATATTCAATCGGCTATTGCGAATAAAGTAGCCGCTGAGATTATTCCTGGCGATTGTAATGACTGCAAAATCCAAAACGCTTTCATCCGTCAAGCACAACAACCTTATTCAGAAATACGTATTAACCAAGTTACGGGTGAAAATATCCTTAACTTGAAATACGGTAATCTGTATGGTCAGCTTGTCTTTGGTGAGAAGTTAGCTTCTCTACCAACTAAAAAACGGACTATAACCTTATGAAAGTAAGGTACCTATTCAATACGGATCGTGGTACGGCTGTAATGGATGAGTTCAATTCAGGGTTCATTGTCAAGAAAGGTTTGGTCAGTGATCAAACTTTGGGTTGGCAAACTATAGACAATGATCCAGAAAATGTACTCGCAAAACTACCCACATACACGGCTGAAATAGTAGGTGCTTACAATAAGTTACTCCCTAGACTTCGAGAAGAAATCTGGAGAGAGGGCTTAGTAGATTTTGATGTGGTATTAAACTTTCAAATTAAAAAGAAGGGTTAGATTCTAACATGGGTTTATCATCTTGGGGCGCAGCCTCTAGTCAAAAAGACTTTTTACTCTATATGGAAGGTAGCAACCCTACCATCGAACCTACCGCCTTGGTTGGTCACAGCTGGACTTCACCTAACGTTGAAGCAAGCGAAGCTTTGAAATACACCGAAGAATATCTTCAAGGTGGCAAACGCCGTACTCGTCAAAAGACAATTCAAGCTGCTGAAATTCTTGGGCGTACCTATACCATTGGCTTCCCAAGTGCCGCTTGGAGTCCTGCCCTTGAACGTGCCAAACGCGCAGCTGGTAAGTTGGTTGAAACGACTTTCTATGCGGTTCGTACTTGCCCACCTAACAGCGATGAACAATATGCTTATGTTTATCCTAAAGGTGTTATGGGTGCCCCTCAAGAAGCTGGCGATTTGATCAGCATTGACGGTACAGACTTCATCACTGAAACATCGGAAGTCAGCATCCCTGATCGCTTCCAAGTTTGGGTGACAAAACAAACAATTGTTAACACCATTACGGCTGCTGTAAGCTTCTTCGCTGCTGCATTCCGTACTGAAGAAGATTGCGCTGATCCTAACGCAACCGTGTTGCAAGAAGTCGTTTTGGGTGGTGGTGATCCAACAACTCCTGCCGCAGCTTCACTTCGTTTGTCTGAAGATCGCGCTGCAAGCACGACTGCTGCTACAATCGGTGCACCTAGCGGTAGTGTGGTTAAATCCATCTATACAGAAGGTGAACGTATCCTTGTCGGTTTCGATGATGACGGTGCTGCAAGCCCTGGTGCTGTTGGTGGTACTGCTTTCAGCTCTGATGGTGGTGCAACTTGGTCATTGGATAGTGGTATTACTGAATGCGTGTATGGCGTTTCTAAGCTCAACGACAAGTACATAGCTGTTGGTGGTACGACTGCTGGTGCATCTAAAGTTTGGTACTCCAGTGATGGTATCAACTGGACTGCTTCAACTGCATCGTCTTTGGCAGCTGGTAAACAACTCCGTGACATCGCTGTTGAACCTGAAAACAACTACGCTATTCTAGTTGGCTTGGATGGAACCGCATTCAAATTGTACTACAACGGTACGAGCTTCACTGTATCTACCTTGACCCTCCCTTCCGTCACAGGTGTGGATTTGTTCTCTGTCGCTCGTTTGGACAAAGACAACTTCGCTGTTGTGGGTGAATCTGGTTACTACCGTGAAACCATTAACGGTGCCAATACTTGGTTGGCAGTTACTGCTCCAGGTACTGTAACCTTCTTGAAGGTTCGTGGTAACAAGTACAGCACATGGTTGGTTACTGCGGCTAAAATCTATCGCCGTTCCATCTTGAGCAAAGGTGCTTTTGAAGAAATCACCTTGGACGATGGTGCTGCTTTCACTGGTAACATTACAGGGATTGCTGTTCCTACGATGTCTAACATGGATGATGAAAGCAACTACGCAATTGTCGTTACTGACGATGCTGAAGTCGCCTTTGTGAATCCTCCGTACCCCAACGCTTAGTATTTCTTTAATACTTAGAGTTATTTCAAAAGCCACAATCCTGTATTGTGGCTTTTTACATTCTTGCAAAGACTATAATTGTATGCTACACTGTTGATTGTCGAATAAAACCTATATGGAGAAAATCTAAATGGCTAAAGGTCCAAGAGTAGTTCAAATGCCAAATACGAAGAAGAAATCTGTACTCATTATTGATTCAGAAGTAAACCATTCAGAACTTGGTGTAGTACACTTCTATTTGACAGCAGAAGGTCTTATCCAACAACTGAATACCTACACCCAAACGTTGAACATCACACGCGGAATCATTGATAAAGCTATCAACGTCTCTGATCCTGTGTTCATCTATATCCGAGATAACAACCCTTGGTTGAAAGAAGTTCCAAACGGTAATGAGCTTACCAAGATGTATGCAGAGTCTCATTATGAACAATTAAAAGCTTCTGCTGCTAATGAAGCGGCTATGCTTGCCTTGTTCAGCTCTGCTAAGAACAACCACTTGTTTGAAGTGGCACCTCAAATTGACCCTAATGAAATTGATGCTAAAGAAGAAATTCCAGGCGCATTGAAACTACCCCCTGTTCGCCGTGAACTTCGTAATCCTGTTGAAGCACGTCTTGTTCGTATCTATGAAATCATTTTCAGTGACCCTAGCTTCCAAGCTGTTTTGGATAACGTCATGGTTCAAATAGGTGATCGCGTATCTGCTTTGTCAGGAGGCATTGTAGAGACATCTGAAGACGGATTTCGTTCTTAACGAATTAGTTGATTACTATCTTGCTCAGTATGCCCCTTTAACAGAGGGGCTATTCAATGATGATGAAGTTCCAGTATATGTTGCCTATCAAGAGCTTATTGAGTATCTTGAAAAAGCAAAGAAGTTACCAGCAGGTAAGAAGCTACGCCATAAGTTGTTAGGTAATGAAATATTTAAAGACGCACCTATGGATCTTATGGTGGCTGAATGGTGTACAGAGAAGGGTGTTTTGATACAGAGTTTCAATCGTCAAGACATTCGTGAACGGGCAAAGATGATTGCTTCTATGTACATTGCTGGTATGAAAAGTACTTTAGATAGGTATGTTGATCATGTTAGAGAAACTAACGAAAAGGCTAAAAATGACTCAGGACGTGAAAAGTAATATCTTTATAGCAGTTATCGTTGCGATTGTAATCTTCGTTGTGATCGCATTCGTCCCTAACCAAACACCTATAGCAACGCCTACTGTTGTTGTCGTTACAGCAACCCCTGCACCTGTTGTAGATTACCACTACACAATCACGCCTTCGGCTACTGTAGGAGCTACACAAAGACCTACAGCAACACTTGCTATTATGAACCCACAAGCAGAGTGTATTTCTTCTAAACCTTTTGAACAATGTCAAATATTCACTAACCCATTGGTTGAAGGTACGCCTGTAACAACACGTATTGGTAATCGTGATGTTCAATCCTTACCAGGTTGGACTTACCTTTACACAGGCGATATGCCTGAAGTTCCTAGTATAGATGAAATGAATGTGTCACCCATCGTTTATTGCCAGAATAGCTCTTGCCAAATGAAGGTCAACCAAACAAACGGTGAGTTTGGTTTCCGAAGCGAGTTGGTTAACTTTTATAAAGGTCAACGCTATCTTTTGAAAGTACAATACAGCGTCGTCTGCGAAGGTAAGAACGCAACAGTTAACAACATAAGCTTGCGTCCTTCTGTTCTTAATAACGGTAAGACTGCTGTGCTACCCTTACAAGCAACATCTAGTTTAGATGGTGACACGACAAGCATCTGGTTGTTAGAGTCTGATGTTGATGTGCGTGGAGCCATTTTTGTAAACTGGTT
>JACCDU010220529.1_pt1 | contig 12427 bp, 6 predicted proteins | sample 7446081 | NCBI WGS metagenome assembly JACCDU01 (sample SAMN15323447, study PRJNA562643) | freshwater metagenome | isolation source: river surface water | place: USA:Blue River Watershed | collected 2017-08-17 | reverse complement strand
CTTAACGTCACTTCGCCTTCTTCTTGCCGGCCTTCTTCTTGCCCGATGTCTCGCCGGCCGCGTCGGGCTTGTCGGCGAAGTCCGGGATCCGGAAGTCCACCGCCTTGGCCTGCTTGGCGTATTCGGCTTCCAGTCTCTGGCGCAGTTCGGCGTAAGCCGGGTCGGCGGCGAGATTCTTCACCTCGTAAGGGTCTGCCTTGAGGTCAAAGACCTCGGTCCACTCGTCGTGGCCGGGGTATTTGATCAGCTTGGCGTCGGCCGTGCGGACGGCGGTCGTCATCGGGACGTTGGCGAAGCCCTTTTCGAAGAAGTAGCAGTAGAAGAAGCCGTCGCGCCATGCGGCATCTTCGCGTCCTTCCAGCAGCGGTTTCCAGCTGCGGCCCTGCATGGCGGCCGGGACCGGCTGGCCGGCGAGCTCGAGGAAGGTGGCGGCCGGGTCGATGTTCAGGACCATGCGGTCGTCGGTGCGGCCGGCCTTCACCGCGCGCGGGTAGCGAACGAGCATCGGGATGCGCAGCGCTTCCTCGTAGGCCGTCCGCTTGTCGCCGAGATTGTGTTCCCCGAGGTAGTAGCCGTTGTCGCTCGAGAAGATGAAGACCGTGTCCTCGGCCAGCTTGAGGTCGTCGAGCACCTTCAGCAGCTTGCCGACGTTGTCGTCGACGCCGTTGATGCCGCGGAACATGCCGAGGTTGGTGGGGACTTCCTTCGCGTCCGTCGCCTTGCCCTTGGCGCCGTTGGGGCCGGCGGGTGAGTAGATCGCCGGCACGCCGTAATTCGGCACGTTACGGGCCAGCGCGCCTTCGTAGGCCTGGGCATGGCGGGGCGGAGGGGTGAATGGCCCGTGGCAGGTCTTGAGGCCTAGGATCATCAGGAACGGCTTGTCCTTATTGGCCTTGATGAAGTTCGCCGCATACTCCGTGGTCACGTCGTCGACGAAGCCTTTGCTCGGGGTCTTGACGCCGTCGACCTCGATCGGGCAGTCGAAGTAGACCCCCTGGCCGACGAAGCTGGCGGACGTGTCGAAGCCCGGCCGTTTGCCGGACTGGTTGCCGTGGTGCCACTTGCCGAAGTAGCCCGACACGTAGCCGGCCGGACGGAGCAGGGCCGCGACCGAGAGGTTGCCCTCCGGGTGAGGCGTGTGGTTGTTCGTCACGCCGTTGACGTGGCCGTATTGGCCGGTGACGAGCGAGGCGCGCGACGGGGCGCAGAGCGAGTTCACCACGAAGGCGTTGCGGAAACGGAGCCCCTCGTTGGCGAGGCGGTCGAGGTTCGGCGTCTTGAGCCAAGGAAAGCGGCCCTTCTCCCCCTGTTCTTTCTGGACGACCCCGAGCGCGTCCCAGCGCTGGTCGTCGGTGAAGACGTAGACAAAGTTCGGCTTGCGGTCGGCGGCGCGGAGCGAGGCGAAGGTCAGGCAGAGCAGGGCGAGCAGGGGGATGCGCGGGATGGGCATGCCTATCTAACAGCTCCGGAGGGCGGGAGTTGCGAGCAATCTCCGCCGGAGGCTCACTTCAGCGTCCGGATGTAGAGGACCAGCGAGTCGACCTGGGCGTCGGTGAGGACGCCGGCGAAGCTGGGCATGGCGAACTCGGACTTCACGAAGGAGGCGTGCTTCTTGGCGTTGGGTTCGAGGATCGATTCGCGCAGGTAGGCCGCGTCGACGGTCGTCGAACCTTTCTTGCCTTGGTCGGTGACGTAGTCGCGCTTGGACCCGAAGAGACCCTTCCACTTCGGACCGACGTTGCTCATGGCGGTGTCGGTGACGGAGTGGCAGGCGACGCAGCCGAACATGGTGGCGAGGCGCTGGCCTTCCTTGGCGGAGACGACTTCGGCTTTCTTCGCGACCGCGGCGCGCGGGGTTAGGTCGACATCGATCGGACCGAAGCCCTCGGCGACGGGATCGAACTTCGTGAGCTCGTAGGGCGTCGTGTAGGCGTTCGCGCGCATCTCGGCGCCGGCCGAGGAGGCGAGATCCCAGCCGATCCGGAGCTGTTCGACCGGCGTGAGGCCGGGGACGCCGAGGAAGACGCCCTTGCCGTCCAGGCTCACGTAGGCGCTGCTGGCGGTCAGCCAGTCGTTGCCGGTCTTGCCGTCGGCCTTGTATTGGGCCGAGCCGTAGGAAGGGGCCCGCTTGTAGCGCCACGTCGCGAGCGAGTAGTTCTCGGGGTTCGCCGCCTTGGCCGGATCGAGAGCGACGTCGAAGCGCAGCAGGATGCCGCGGTCGGTCGGGATGATCTCGCGCGGGGTGAGCGACGGCGCACCGGTGTAGCGGACGCGCTCGATGCCTGTCAGGGTGTCGAGGGTGTTGCCCCAGCCGGCGATCTGGAAGCCGGCGACATAGAGCTGGCCGTCGACGGGATTGACCGAGCCGTTGAGCGGCGGGGTGGCGAAGCCTTTGGCGACGCTGACGACGCTGGCCTGGGGCTTGGCGCCGCGGTGGTTCCAGAGCACGCGCAGGAGGTCCGGCTGGTTGAAGCAGATCTGCACCATCTGGTCGTTGAGCGGACCCATCCGGGCGTCGACCAGCCAGACCTGCGAGAGGGCGGAGGCGTTGACCGCGTGCGGAATCCAGGTGAGCGGGGCGGCGATGGGGGCCGGGTAGCTTTCCTTGGGCAGTTTGTCGCTGAGGAAGCCGTAGAACTGGTCGCCTTCGATGATGTGCAGGGGTGTGCTCGGGACGTAGTGGCCCTGTTGGTCGCTCGAGACGACGAGACCGGTGCGCGGATGGACGGAGATGTTCGGTTGGCGGAGGCCATAGCCGAGGCGGGTGGCGGTGCGGCCGTCGGCGGAGAGGCGCAGGACGCTGCCGTTGTGCTTGCCGATGGTCGTCGCTTCCTGGCCGCCTTTGGCGATCACGAACTCGCCCTTCGGTCCGAGTCGCAGGGTGCTGGGGAACTCGCGCATGTCGGCCGTCTGCGCGAAGGCGTTGGAGAAGAGATCATGGACGTCGGCCTCGCCGTCGCCGTCCGTATCGCGGAGGCGCCAGACGCCGTTGCGGTCGAAGACGAAGATCTCGTCGTCTCGAATCGCGCAGGTCATCGGCTCATGCAGGCCGGAGGCGAAGCGGCGCCAGGTGACGTCGGTCGCGCCGACCTTCAGGCCGCGGGCCAGCCAGACGTCGCCGTCGAGGGTGACGACGACCGCGGTGCCGTCCTTGCGGAACTGGATGTCGCCCGTGCGGACGGCTCGTTTCCAGGGATTCTCGACCGGCAGGGCGACATGATCGATGGCGTAGGTCTCGGCGCTTTCGGTCACGGTCACCTTGGTCTTCACTTCCGCGTTCCAGCGGCGGGCCGAAGGACCGGTCGGGATGGCCTGCGCGGCCACCGCGGGCGCGGCATGCTCGTCGCAGAGCGTGACGCAGAGGGCGGCGGGCGCGGTGCTGGCCGGCACCTTCACCACGAAGAAATCATCGTCCGTCACGAGTTCGGCCGGACCGGTGACGGTGACGCCGGTCTCGAGTTCCTGCGACGGACCGTGGCGACGCGTACCGACGACGAGCAGAAGGTCCTTCGCATGGGGGGAGACGGCGAGGTGACGTTCGACGACGACGTGGCCGTCGCGCTCGCTGGCTTTCCAGAGTTCGCGGACGGTGGCGTCGGCGACGCGATAGTTCAGGACGACGTCCGACCCGACGAGTTCGACCGACTCAAAACGGCCGAGGGCTTCCGGCAGCGGGCCGCGGCCCACTTCGTTCGGCGAAGGAGCGGGCGAGCGGGGGTCGGTCAGGTCGACCTTGGCGCCGGTCTGCCAGCCGGGGATGATCGCATGGCCGAGCCAGAGCTTGCCCTCCGGTTGCGGCGAGGGGAACTGGCCGCCGAGCGTCTTGCGGCTCGGGTCGTGGTAAGAACCGGGCGCGAGGGCCTTGTCGCTGACGCCCTGGCCGCGCCAGACCGCGGAGACGCGGAGCAGGTCGGTGTCGAAGCAGGCCCACGTGTCGTGCGGCAGCTTGATGATCAGCCCGCGCGGGGTGAGGTTGTCCTTGCCGGCGCCTTCGCGACGGGCGTCGAGGATCGAGGAGAAGAACGGGAAATCGGCTTCGACCCAGGCGCCCCAGGGTTGCGCGGCGTAGGTCTTCGTCTTGCGGCTTTCCCGCGGCGGCGCCTTCTTCGCCGGCTCCGCCCCGAGGCAGGTCAGGGCTCCGCAAAGCAGGGCGAGGAGAAGACGATCAGGGCGCATCGAAGCGGGGGGTCGGGAGCGATGGGGCGGGTCTCGGCGGTCGGCAGGAAGGAATGTTCATCATCCCGCCTCCATCGTCTACCCTTAATCTTTTATCACAGCCCCTGCAGCCAGCGCAGGAAGCTGCCTTCTTCCGAGGCCAGGATCGAGAGCAGGTCGCTCCGTTCGTCGGTCCAATACATGATGCGGGCCGGGAATTCGACGGTCTCCTTGGTGACGTCGCGCAGCAGGGGCTGCTGCATGAGGACCTGGTTGCGGCTCATGATGATCCAGTCCGAGCCATAGAAGCCGGCGTCCTCATAGGCCGTGTCGTTGTCGTCGATCGTGATGGCGGGGAAGCCGATCTTGTCGGCGATGCGATAGACCACCGGGTGCAGGTCGAGGTAGCGGTTCGAGACGTGGACGACGATGGCGCCGTCGGGCTTGAGGTGCCGCTGATAGTGGTCGAAGGCCTCGAGGGTCAGCAGATGGACCGGGATCGCGTCGCTGCTGAAGGCGTCGAGCACGATGACGTCATACCGCTGGTCCGTTTCGCGCTCCATCGAGAGACGGGCGTCGCCCATCACGAGTTCCGTCTTCGCCTTGGAGTCCTTCAGGTAGGTGAAGGTGCTCGTCGCGAGGCGGGCCACGTCGTCGTTGATCTCGTAGAAGCGGAAGGTATCGCCGGCCCGGCCCCAGGCGGCGAGCGTGCCGCAACCGAGCCCGATCGCGCCGACGCGGCGCCCGCCCCCCGGCTTATGGGCGCGGAGGAGCCGGCCGATGCCGCTGGTCGAAGTGTAGTAGCTGCTCGGCTCGACGCGCTTCTCGGGGTCGACATATTGCAGGCCGTGGATGGTCGCGCCGTGCTGCAAGGTCAGGTGGTGCGCGCCGGCGATTTCCGAATCGTTGTCGTTGACCTTGAGCACGCCGTAGAAACCGCGCGTGGTCGAGAGCGAGCCGCGGAGCGAGGTCGTGGCGACGTCGGTCAGCCCGTAGCCCAAGGCGGCCAAGGCGAAGACCGGCACGGCCCACGCCCAGCGGGCCCGGCCCTCGCGGAAGGGCAGGGTCGGATCCTGGCGGAGCACGACGAGCACGAGCGCGGCGGTGAGGAAGAGCGCGAGGTGCAGTTCGAAGTAGTCCGGGAAGACGAAGGGCGCGACGAGCGCGACGAACAACCCGCCGGCGGCGCCGCCGGCGGAGAGCGAGAGGTAGAAGCCGGTCAGCCGGCTCGCGCCGGGACGCAGGCGGTAGACCTCGCCGTGGCAGACCATGCAGGCGACGAACATCGTGCCCAGATACAACGTGGCGAGCGGGGTGATGTCGGGGTGCGATTCGGCCTGGTAGAGGTTCCAGAGCACCATGCCCAGCAGGACGGCGAGCAAGGGGATCCAGAAGCCGCGATGATACCATCGGGGGCTGTCGAAGCTGATGATGAAGGACAGCAGGTAGAGGCTCAGCGGCAGCACCCAGAGGAAGGGCACCACGGCGATGTCCTGGCAGAGCTTGTTGGTGATCGCGAGGAGCAGCATCACGCCGCAGGCGGGCAGGGCGAACCACAGCAGCTTGCGCCACGCAGAGGCGGGCGCTTCGACCTCCGCTTGCTTGGCCGTCTCGCCGTCCGCCGTGGCGGATTTCCAGACCTTGAGGCCGCACCAGGCCGTGAGACCGGCATAGATCGCCAGACCCCAGGACCAGCCGTCGGCCTGCGCTTGGCGGCTCAGCTGGGGTTCGAGGTAGAACGGGTAGATCAGCAGGGCGAGGAGCGAGCCGACGTTGGAAAGGGCGTAGAGGCGATACGGCGAGACGCCCGGATTGGCTTTGCTGAACCAGGCCTGGAGGAGAGGTCCGGTGGCCGAAAGCACCAGGTAGGGCAGGCCGAGGCAGCCGAGGAGCAGCAGCAGGATGTGGCCGGCGGCGTGCGAGCCGTCGGTCGGCTTCCACGCGTCGCCCGGTGTGATCGGCAGCAGTGCTACCGCCAAAGTCAGCAGCACCAGATGGGTTATGACCTGCCTACGCGGCGTGAGCCGGCTGATGCTGAAGTGCGCGTAGGCGTAGCCGCCCAGAAGGAGCAGCTGGAAGAAGAGCATGCAGGTCGTCCAGACGGCCGGGCCTCCGCCGAACCAAGGGAGGATGAAGCGCGCGATCAGCGGCTGGACGAGGAAGAGCAGGAACGCTCCCCAGAAGATGGTCAGGCTGAAGGCGAACATGGCGGGGTATGCCTTTGGAACCCCGCCGGGAGACGAAGGTTAGGGCCAAAAAAGCCTAGTGCGGGCACCGGACGCTGGCAATCTCGTTCAGACCCGGGGCCGGAACTTCAGCACGAGCGAATCATACCCCAGCTTACGCTCGTAGGAGTGTTCGGTCTCGGTGCGTTCCTCGGCCGAGACGATCTCCATGCCTTCCACGAGTTCGACGCACTTCTGGAGCAGCGTGCGCAGGAGCAGGCGGGCGTGCGGGGCGCCCAGGCAGAGGTGTTCGCCGAAGCCGAACGAGAGGTGCGGGTTCGGCTTACGGTCGATCTTGAAGACGTCGGCTTCGGGGAAGACCGACTCATCGCGGTTGGCCGATGCCCAGCCGAGCGAGACGCGGCCGCCGGCGGGGACCTGTTCGCCGTGCACGGAAGTGGCGACGGGGCAGACCCGGCCGATGTGCGTCAAGGGCATGAAGAAACGGAAGAACTCCTCGCTCGCATGGACGATGCGCTTCGGGTCTGCGCGCAGGTAGGCCAGCGCCTCGGGGTTGGCGGCGAGGTGGCCGAGGGCGCAGGCGATGGTGTGGATGACCGTGTCGCGTCCGCCGGCGAAGGTGAGGTTGGCGAAGCCCATCATCTCTTCGCGGGTGAGCGGCCGGCCTCGGAAGCGGGCCTGCGTGAGCGCGCTGAAGAAACAGCGGCCGGGCGCCCGGCTGACCGCGTCGAACTTGCGCGTGAGATACTCCTCGAGCTCCACGCCTTTCTTCAGGCCGCCGCGCACGCGGAAGACGTGGACGCCCCAGCCGATCCAGGTGTCGGCCTCGCGTTCATCGGTGTCGAGCAGGTAGGTGAGGGCGCGGGCCTGGATGGGGAGGGCGAAGCCGTGCACGATCTCGGTCGTCTCGCGGGCGAGGGCCGCTCGCAGGAGCTCGTCGATCAGCGCTTCGACCTTGGCGACCATCTCCGGGAGCTTCGGACGCTGGAAGTAGGGCTCCGCGATCGCTCGGTATTCTCCGTGCGCGGGCGGGTCCGTCTCGATGGGCAGCTGGCGCACGGAGCGGGCTTCTTCCTCCGAGGGGATCGGCACGCGGAAGGGGGCGTCCGAGCTGTAGGTCTGCCAGTCCTTCGCGGCCTGCCGGACTTCGGCGTGCCGCAGGATCATCGGGATCTGCTCGCCTTGGAATTCGTAGCGGGCGACCGGTCCTTCGGCCCGCTTCTCCTTGAAGGGGTCGGACGGCTTGTGGCCGAAGGGACATCTGCCGCCGAACATGGGCTTATTTGGCGGCTTCGGCCTTCACGACTTTCTTCGCGGGCGGGCGGAGTTCGTCGGCGGTCCAGGAATTGGGATGGTCGGCGCTCTGCTTGCGCACGCCGGCGACGAACTTGGCGTCGACGGGCGAGCCGTTGTGCTCCCACTCGCGGCGGATGTAGGTCAGCACGCCGGCGACGTCTTCGTCGCTGAGCATGCCCATCGGCGGCATGGAAAGGTCCCAGGTGCGGTTGCCGACCTTGATCGGGCCGCCGAGGCCGTTGAGGACGATCTTCGCGGTGACGTCGGGCTTGCCGAGCACCCAGTCGCTGTCGACGAGAGGCGGCGCCAGGCCGTCGAGGCCATAGCCGTGCGGTTGGTGGCAAGGAGCGCAGAGCGACGTGAAGATGGCCTTGCCCTTCTCGAAGCGGGCGAGCTCGGCCTTGGTGAGGGCCGTGACCTTGGGGGCGGCCGGGGCGCCGGGCTTACCCATCCACGCGAGGCGGGAGGAGAGCGAGGTCAGGTTGGCGAGACCTCCGGAGGATTTCACGGTGGCGCGCAGTTTGGCGAGCGGAGCCGGTTCGGCACTCAACCAGATGGTCTTCAGCGGCGAGGTCTTCTTGGTCTTCGCATCGCGGATGGTCTGGTCGAGGCCGCGGAGCACCGCGTCGCGGAGGTTGGTCCGGTCATCGAGCGTGACCGCGACCGCGAGCATCTGTTCGAACGGGCCGCCTTTCCCGGCCTGCGAGACGAGCGCGGCCAAGGCTTCGAGCACCGGGCCGGTCTCGGTCAGGTTGGCGCGCGTGGCCACCGCGGCGACGGCCTGGGCGAGGGCGACTTCGCGTCCGCGGGCGCCGGAGAGGGCGCCTTCACGGATGAGGGCGTTCTTGCCATGGCGGGCGAGGAGTTCGGCGAGCGTGCGATCCGCGGCGGGCTGGTTGACGGCCGAGAGGCGGATCGCGAGATGCGCGAGCACGAGCGGGGCGGAGTCATCCTTCGCCGCAAGCAGGTCGGGGAGGAGGTCCGCCGAGGCCAGGCGCACCGCGGCGGCGCGGACTTGCGCATCGGCGTCCTTGAGGGCGGAGCGAACGTCGTCCGGCGTGATGGCGCCGAGTCCGTCCAAGGTCCAGAGCGCGTGGAGGCGCGTCACGGCGGGGGCGGCGGCGTCGGCGAGCAAGGCGCGCAAGGCGGGGGCGGCGGCCGCTTCGCCGCTTTCGACGAGCAGGCGCTGGGCGGTGTCACGGACCCAGCCGTTGGGATGGGAGAGACGGGCGACGCGCTCGGCGACGCCGGCCGGTAGGACCGTCTTCTTCGGAGCCGCCTTGTCATCGCGCACGATGCGCCAGATGCGTCCTTGGTTGACGGGAGTCTCGAGCTTGCGCGCCTTGATGTTGGCCATCAGGTAGTGCGTCAGGAAACCGGGGTGCTGGAGCATGCCGCGGTACATGTCCACGACGTAGAGCGCGCCGTCAGGTCCGTTGGCCATCATCACCGGGCGGAAGCGTTCGTCGGTGGACGTCAGGAACTCCGTGCCGGGATGGGCGTCCTCGGCGGTGATCACGCCGTCCTTCTCCGTGAGCTTGAGTCGCTTCACGAGGTTGGAGGACGGCTCGGGGACGAAGGCGTCGCCGCGGTATTCGGCCGGGAAGGCGTCGCCCCGGTAGACCACGGCGCCGCAGGTGGAGGTCGCGCGGGCGAGCGTGCCGTCGGCGCGCAGCGTCTTCGGGTCGTAGCCGCGGTTGACGCCGGGGGTCGGGTGCGAAGGGAAGACCGCCTGGTCCTTCATCACCTGGAAGTTCACGGAAGAGGCCGTGCGCAGGAGCGGATTGCGCGAGAAGGCCGCGGCGGGCAGGAGGTCGGCGCGGAGGAGGTCGGAGTTGTAGTTGAAGAACAGGCGTCCGGCGTCGTCCTGGCAGAGGCCCCACTGGCCGCGGCCGAGGCCGGGTCCGCGCTGCCAGGTGTCGCCCTGCGCGCGGAAGCTCACGCCATAGCCTGCGGAGTAGATACGGTTGTCCATCGCCCAGGTCGGCGTGTTGGCCATGTGTTCCGGCTGGCCGCCGAAGGTGCCGTAGTCGGACGCCACGATGGTGCGGCTCTCGGCCTTGCCGTCGCCGTCGAGGTCGCGGCAGAAGAAGAGGTTCGGCGGTTCGGCGACCAATGCGCCGCCTTTGACCGGCATCACGCCGCGCGGCATGACCATATCGTCGGCGAAGGCGGAAGCGCGGTCCATGCGGCCGTCGCCGTCGGTATCGGTGAGCAGGGAGACGCGGCCGATCGGCTCTTTCTCCGTGGTGCCGTCGACGTCGCGCATGTAGCCGCGCATCTCGACCACGAACATGCGGCCTTGGTCGTCGAAACTGATCGCGACGGGCGTCTCGATCATCGGTTCCGAGGCGACGAGTTCGATGCGGAAACCGGGCGGCAGGCGGAAGGACTTCAGCGCCTCCTCGGGCGAGAGGGGTGCCGGCGCGGGCAGGTCGAACTTGAGCGTGACGTCCTTAGGGCCGGCATTCCCCTTGTTCAGGGCGAAAGCGGACGTGGCTCCGACAAGCAGAGCCAAGACGGCAAGCGGGGTCTTCATGCTGGCTTCCTAGACAGTCCAAAGACCCTACGGTTGCAAGGCGAACCCCCCGTTTTTACCCCAGTCAGCCTGGCGGGCTTACTTGGCGGGCCAGTCGTCCGTCCGGAAGCTCGTGGCGGGCAGGCCGGCGCCGTTGACGAGGTTGCAGTCCGGGTTCTCGGCCCAGGCGTAGCGGGCGGCGACCGGGGCGGGCACGTCGGGGCTGCTGATCAGGACCGCGGCGCCGTCGAGGCGGGCGGTGGCGGGCTTCCAGACCTTGTCGGCGCCGGCGATCAGGAAGCCGCGAGGGGCGGCGCCGTCGCGGGTCTTGAGACCGTCGGCGTGCTTCAGCGTGACGCGGATCGCAGCGCCTTCCACCTGATGGGAGGCGGGCAGGGGGCCGCTGATCGCGGGCACCTTGCGGTCATAGACCGTGGCGAGGGCCCAGTAGGAGAGGCGCTTGCCGACGTCCTGCTTGTTCTTCGGGTGGATGTCCTTGGGGTCGCCGATGTCGATCGTGATCGCCATGCCCGTCTTCGGCAGGGCGAGGACCTTCATCATCGATTCGCGCACGCGCGGCCAGCTCTCGGAATTCGAGTTGCGGTAGTTGGGCAGCTGCACCCAGGCGAAGGGGACTTCGTCCTGCCAGAGGGCCCGCCAGCTCGTGACGAGCTGCGTCAGCTGCTTGACGTAGAGCTCGGCCGTCTGGGGGCTGTGTGCGTTGCCTTCGCCCTGATACCAGAGCATGCCGCGGAGCGTGTAGGGGGCGAGGTTGACGACCTTGCCGTTGTAGAGTCCGGCGGGTCCGCCCTTGAGCTTGCGCATGGCCAGCGGATTCTTGGGCGCCGGCGTGACGAACTCCCGGCCTTCCTTCTTCGCCTTGGCGACCGCGTCGCGCCAGACCGCCATCTGCTTCGCATGCAGCTCGCCGGATTTGCTCTCATCGAAGGCCAGATAGTCCTTCAGCTTCGCGTCATAATTCGCCTTCGTCTCAGGATCGGACGACTGCGTCTCGGCGGCGACCCAGGATTCGATGGGCGTGCCGCCGACGGAGGTGTTGATCAGGCCGACGGGGACGCCGACTTCGCGGTGGATCTCGCGGCCGAAGAAGAAGAGCGTCGCGGAGAAGCCGCCGACGGTGTCGGGCGAACATTCCTGCCAGAGTCCTTTGCCTTCGGCGGCGGGGGAGGCGGAGTGGGTCGAGGACTCGCGATAGTGCCGGATGAGCGGTAGTTTGGCGCGCGCTTGCTCGGTCGGGAAGTGGTTGGATGATTGCACGGTCATCGCCATGTTGGACTGGCCGGAGCCGAGCCAGACTTCGCCGACGAGGACGTCCTTCACCTCGAGCTTATGGCCGTCCTTGCCGGTGACGACGAGCGTACGCGGTTCGGCCGAAGCGGCGAGGGCGTCGAGTTTCAGCATCCACTTGCCGTCGGCTCCCGCGGTCGCGGACTTCGACTGGCCGGCGAAGCTCACGGTCACGGCTTCGCCCGCGTCGGCCCCACCCCAGATCGCCACGGGCTTCTCGCGCTGGAGCACCATGTGGTCCGAGATCGGCGCGGCCAGGCGGAAGCCGGCCGCGAAGAGGGAGGCGCCGCCGAGGAGGACGGCCAGCAGGATGGGAAGTAAGCGAGGGGTGCGCATGCTTATCTAACATCTGAAATCCGCCTAGGTTGCGAGAATAGAGCAGAGCAGAAGGGGTAGGGGTTGGGGTAGGGGTAGTAAATCACCACGATGCAACGATGGAGATTCAGCGGACGAGCGCACCGGGCAGCATGGTTCTGGCCGTTGAGTCCTTGATTTTTTCCTACCCCTGCCCCGACCCCTATCCCTACCCCTAGGCTATCAGCCTTAAGCCAACAACTTCTTCACCACGTGGCAGGGCTCGACGCCGGTGAGGCGGAAGTCCAGGCCGGCGTTGCGGAAGGTGAGGCGCTCGTGGTCGACGCCCAGACAGTGGAGGATCGTCGCCTGCAGGTCGGGCACGCGGACCTCGTCCTTGACGATGTTGAAGCCCATCTCGTCGGTCTCGCCGATCGTCTGGCCGCCCTTGATGCCGCCGCCGGCCATCCACATCGAGAACGCCTGCGGGTGGTGGTCGCGGCCTTGGCTCCGGCCGAGCGAGACGCTGGACTCGACCATCGGGGTGCGGCCGAACTCGCCGCCCCAGACGACCAGCGTGGAGTCGAGGAGCCCGCGTTGCTCGAGGTCCTCGAGCAGGGCCGCGATCGGACGGTCGATCTCCGGTCCGTGGATCTGGAGGTTCTCCTCG
>JACCDU010278898.1_pt1 | contig 12429 bp, 15 predicted proteins | sample 7446081 | NCBI WGS metagenome assembly JACCDU01 (sample SAMN15323447, study PRJNA562643) | freshwater metagenome | isolation source: river surface water | place: USA:Blue River Watershed | collected 2017-08-17 | reverse complement strand
TTGCATATTCTGTTGGTGGATCACCCTATGAGCCTCCCATAGCATCCTAGCGTTCTCTTGATAAGTGGTAATTTTCATTTACCCAACCCAACCTTTCCAAGCAACAGATTGACAATCTTGTCTGACAGATCGTCAGGTAAGAATCTAAGCAGTCCAAGAATCCACCAAATAACCAATAGGTAAACGAACACCTTTAAAAACATATCGAATTGTTTTTGGTATTCGTTCATCTACCGCAACCACCTTTAGGACACAAACTCATTAACTCGTTGATACCAATAAATACTAGGAGTAGCACAAAAGCAACACCACCAATAATCATGGCGATCTCTTGCATTTCCTCCTCTTTTTTCTTGGCTTTCTTTTCCTCGGCTCTCAAGGCTGCCATCTCTTTGGCATCATCCCTGTCCATCTCAGCTTGTCTAGCCTTGATCTTGTTCCAAACATCTACCTTGCCTGTTTGCATGAACAACATCTTTAGTTCTTCTTCAAAGGCTCTGGCTTGCTCTAGTGCCATCTCGATCTGTAGAGCAGCACCCATGTTCGAGCCTTTCTTTTCCCTCTTTGCTTGAAGCATAGCCTTGGTTGCTTGGCTTTTTGCATCAAACATCTTGCCAATCATGGGCGCAAGACCACCCAAGTCATTGGCTACTTTACTAGCCTTCTTGACCATTGAAATGGCACTTTGGAGGCCATTTAGGGCTGAGATGGGATCCAACATCACGCAACCTCTGGCAAGTTGTAATACTTAGCTTCGCCAGCTTTCCTAGCAGCTACTGCATCATCTAAATTTTTATAGTATCCAAGCCATTTATTTCTTTTATTTACTTTTACATAAACAGTCCATAAGTTATGACTTTTTATCCACGATACACCAACGTGTCCACTTTTGTTATGACTAGGTAATGAAATGTTTTGACAGTTATCAGTTCTATTTACAGAGCGCAAATTACAAAGTCTGTTGTCGTTTCTAATTCTGTTTTTATGGTCAATGTCTTGATCTGGAAAACTTCCATGTACATAAAGCCAAATCAATCTGTGGTTTAAATAAGTTTTCCCATTTATTTTTGCTGTGTAATATCCATGACCATTTGACGCTTTTGCTTCTTGCCAAGGCTTAACATTTCGACCATTACCATTACGCCAAAGTAGCATCCCACTTTCAGCATCATAGTGAAATAACTTTTTAACTGTCTCTTGGTCAATCATTTCCGCTCTACCTTTTTCCATTCAAGGCATACTACCTTGCGGTTATAAACATCACCTGTCCATGTCCACTTTACACATCGGTATTCTGCTTGTAGTGCTAATACAAGCAACCAACTCACTTCTCAGCTTCCTTGCGAGCAATCTTTAAATGTTGGTGCTTGAACCAGATATTAGCCACTAGACCAATAAAGCCGATAACAACACCACAGAGAGCACCGAATTCATTGGCTGATAAACCAAAGAATACGGCACTACCAGCACCACCATAGGTAGCGATAGATGATGCTTTAGTCGCTATTGCTGATGCTACTTCTGTAGTGTGATCGCTCATGTTATGCGCTCCAAGGCACGCCTGTGCTCTTTACAGGGTTTTTCTTCAACTCAATCTGAGCCGCCAAAGAAGCCTCTGTAGCTGTCTTGTCGATGCTTTCCCACACCCAATTAAGGACTGTGGCTTCTGTGAGGTTTTCGTACGCAATAACTGGCGTACCTTCAGGCCATGAGACTGTTGCGTAGGCAGAGGCGGTATGCTCTCCATCTACTGCGGTGCAATTCCAATGCGCACAAAAAACAAACCCATCTGCTGTGTTGCTGTCTAAATTTGATACTGTCCAGTTGTATGTAGTCATGTTAGTCCTTATGGGTGTGATGCTTTGTAAGCGTCAAATTCTGCTTTAAGTTCTTGGATGGCTTTGATAAGCATAGGAACAAACACGCTGTACTTCACAGACTTGGTTGTTGTGCCAAGGTCATTGCCTTCTGCATCTCTGTCAGGCGATTCATCAATCATTGAAGGAAAAATCTGTTCCAGTTCTTGAGCAATAACACCAAGTTGCTTGTTTTCTGGTTCTGTTTTTAAGTTGTAATTCACAACTCTAACTTGCATCAATCCAGCAAGTTTTGGCGTTGCATCGGTAATGTTTTCTTTTAACTTTGCATCTGACAAAGAGCCGTAGCTGTTGTTGCTATTAACAATATTTCCGTTGCCATAAATGTAGACTCTGTCTGAGCCGTTTGCTTGACCTGCAAATAAATAGTTGCTTGTAGTACCTGTTTGCGTCATTCTTGGGTACAAAATTACGCAGTTTCCAGAAGCGGCAGTATTTCTAACGTCTACAACAGTCCCACCAGTAGAAGAAGAATAAGCGGCAAAAAGGCCTCCTCCATTCGTAGTCCCCACCAGCAAGTTACCGCTTGAGTCTATACGGGCACGTTCTGTCCCAACAGTAGCAAATGCAAGTTGACCTCCAGCAGGGGATGAGTCAATGTACGAAACACCACTACCTGCGTAGAAATCTAGCCTGTCTGTAGAAGATCGAGACAGACGCATAATAAGACCACCATCACTGCGGAAAGATTCCAATCGAGCAGTTTGTGAAGTAGTACCTACACCCAAATTCCCACTAGCATCCAGAGTCATTGCCTGAGTAAAGGTAATGGCGTTTCCTGCTGTGCCTGAGGCGGCTGTGTACCAAGAGTGCGCCCCTGAAATCTGTCGGTATGCGGAAGCAGCCGCAGTATTAGTGTAAATAAAACTACCACTATTGTTGTAATAGGCGTTTTGAAGAATGTTAAATTGTGACGTTGAAAATGACCACAAAGAACCACCATTCATTTGCAATGCTTTAGTGTCTCCTCCTGTTTGCCAAGCACTAGGAGTAACTCCTAATCCAAGGTTGCCAGAGCTATCAAACCTAGCCGCTTCAACACCACCTTCAGCAAAAGCAATCGTGTCAGCAGCAGGGAAGAAGATACCTGTGTTAGTGTCACCAGCAGTAGTGATTGCAGGAGTTCCAACAGCACCAGCTTGAACAGTAAGAACACCGCCCACAGTTACAGGGTCACCAGCAGAGCCGACCTGAAAGTCTTTCAGTTGAGCCATTAACTCACGAATAGCATCGTTGATACCACTCGGGGCACAACCCTCCGCAATGTTGATCGAGTCAATGTCGGTGTTATTAGCAGGGGTGCTAGAAAATTCTGAGATTTTTGTCTTGGGCATTTTTAGTCCTTAGTCGGGGTTAGCCATTCCAGTTAAATCAATACGATATGGTTTTTCTGTGTCTAACAATCCAGTCATTGTAGATGCGCCAGTTAAACCTGCTGCTTTCTTAGCCTCAAGATCAAGCAGATACTTTTCGTATGCGCTCAATCCTCTTAGTGTTTCAAGGTTTGCTCTTGGGTCGCCAAGTTTGAACAACATTGGGCCAAGTTGCTCTGCAGTTTGACCTGCTACACCTTGACCTTGTGCTTTGAGATAACCCATAGTTCCTCTAAGTGGGCCTTGCTCAATCAATTGACCTAAAAAGCTAGGTTCTACTTCAAGTTGTTGCATACCAAGTTGACGCTCTGCTGTAGCAGAATTACCTAAGATTTTCTCTTGAGTTCTACGCATGATGGATTCAGTCATCATGTCTTTTTCAAACTGCTTAAAAGTGTCTTGGTCTGGGAACAATGAAGAAACTCGATTACGCTCTGCTGGAGAACCAAAGATGCGTTTGCGAATGTCAGCAGTATCTTTAGCGGTTTGGATTTTTTCTTTAACAGCATCCAAAGCACCAACTTTATAAGCCTCTTGCTCAGATGGAGATAGTTTGGCAAATGTTCTGTTAGCTTCTGCTGCTGTTTGCTTATAAAAGTCTTTACCTAACTTGGTAGCGTCAAGAAGTTCAGCCTCACCAGCAAATGCTGCTCTAGCCCGACCATAATCAGGAACAGCACTATCTAACTCAGACAAGAATTCGTTTTTCTTGTTTTTGTAAATACGACCAAGATCAGTAATTTTGCCGAATGGGTCTGTTTCTCTCTTGATTAAAACATCAAGGCCACGCTTAACTTGATCTAAAACCTCTACTGTTGGCATAGACATATCTACTGCACGACCTTCAGCAGCAAGCAAATCTTGAGCCTCTTTAGCAGCCTTCTTAAACTGAGGAAGTTCCAAGAATTTAAGAACTTTAGGGTCTGTTACTTGACCATAAGAGTAAGCCTTTTGATAAAGTGGAGACGATAACTGTTGTTGTCGTTTAGCAATGGCTGTGGTGTATTCAAATGGGTCTGTAAAACCACCAAGGTATTTTGAAATATCGCCTTGGATACGCTCACCTTGACCTGCTGCTCGTTCTTCAAGTGCTACCTTAGCGGCTTGTCTTGCTTCGCTTGGATACTTTTGAGCAACATCAGCAAGTGATCTTACATTTTCACCAGCAATGTCAACAATGCCAACAGGCTTAGTAGCCGCTTGAATCATCTTTTCAAGATCAGCAGGGCTAACCTTGTCTCGATACATAGCTTCTAGCAATTTGGCTTTGGCACGATTAGCCGCATCTACTGTCTGTCCAGTAGCCAAACCAACCGCCTTACCAACTTGTTGAACAACAGGAATACCACTAGTTACATCTACAGCCTTACTACCAGCCATTCCAATGCCTTTGGTAACAATAGGGGCAGCACCACCTACTATGCCACCAAATGTCCCACCAGCTTGTGCGCCAGCCATACGCTCACCAACCCCTGCGCCACCAGCACCAGACAATGCGCCAGTAAGCGCACCTGTTGTAGCAGATGTACCTGCGGTAATTCCAGCACGAGCCAATGGTGCAGCTTCCCTAGCCATTTGTGCATATTTAGCAGTTCCTAAAAATGGTACAAGCGCATAAGGCAAACCACCTACAATCTCAGTTGCTAATGCTGTCTTAGGGTTTTGTTGACCATACTTTTGTTTTGCAAGTTCAAGAGCAGCTAGGTTTTGCTCATAAGTTCCTTTACCTGCCAAAGACTTAACTAATGATTCAAGTTCATCAGCAAAACCAAAAGTAGCACCTTGAGCCAATGATCTACCAGCACCAAACTCAGCAGTCTTACCACCAGATTGTTTGACAAGATTTAATGCCTTGGCAAAAGATTCTTGGGTAAAACCTTCTTCTTTAAGGTACTTGTCAATGTCTGTAATAGGTGCGCTCTTATCAACCATCTTGATAAGATTTTCACGAATACGCTCAATGTTTTCGTAAGCCATTAACGATCTCCACGCAAAGAGTTACTCAGTCTTGGATTCAATCCATACGCATCAGTCATTGATTGATTTGGATTCATGTTTGGTGCTTTATATGATTTGCCACCAGCAGCCACCATGTTTTGAGTAAGAATATTTCGGAATATCGCTTTATTTTTAATTGTTTGCTCATCATCGGTGTACTGTGGGAAGTAGTTAACAAACTCAGCTAACCACTCATCAGCACCAATTGCCGCACCAGATTCCTTACGCAAGTTAGCACGAATGAAGTTATTTGCTGCTTGCAAGTACTGTCTGCGTTCAGCAGATAGGCCACCAATGCCTTCAGGAATAATCTCTGGAATTGCTTTACCAATTAAAGGAATTGCGTTAAATATCGCTTCACCAGTTTTAGGTTGTTGACCAGCAGCAAGCCTAGAAGTAATATCATTTGCAGCAACCATACGAGCAGCAAATCCTGCTGCATTGGTTTGTGTTTCTGTTGGTTTTTCAGTTTTGGTAATTGGCTTACCATCAGCACCAACAACAGGTGTCATTTGTAGTGTTCTTGGATTGAAAGCCATCAAACCTTGATCTGTTTCAACAGTCTGGAAGTTAACGGGGCCTTCGGGAGCACGACCTTTTGGAATACGAGAAACTTCTTTTCCAGTTGCATCTAATTGGACAATTGCGTTTCCAACATCTTGGTATGTAAATCCCTTTCTTGATCTTTCAAAATCTTGGAAAGTACCCTGAAATCCTTCATTTTTTGCCAAAGTATATTCAGCAATTGAAGCAGGTACTGGCTCACGTTTTGGTGCGCCTTCAGCAACAGTATCAACTTTTCCAGTAATAGGATTAACACGAATAAGTTTTGCGCCTTCAGCCAATGTAGTGGTTTCACCACCCATAGCCTTCTGAGCACCAATTAACTCAGTTAGGGCTTTACGACCTTCTGGGCTTCCCATCAATCTAGGTGCTAATGCTTGCAAACCACCACCTGCTGCTTGTGGCATATTAGGGCCAGCGATCTCTTGACCCATCAAGTTTGTCAATGGTGTATCAGCAAATGTCTCGGGACGATAGGCTTTTGCAATCTCTTGCTCAATACCTTGCTGACGCATCAATGCAGCTTGTTCTTGCTGACGCTTACGCAACATCTCTTGAATCTGTGCGTTTTGTAGTTGCTGTTGCAGACTACCTTGCATGGCTTGACGATAAGCCTGTTGGCCTTGCTGTAAGCCTTCCAATACAGAAGCACCACCTCTACCACCTTGGAATAGGCGACCAGCTAATGCGTAGAGTGCTTGGGCTTGTGCATCATCACGATTACGGCCAATGTCCTCTGGAGACATTCCCAAAAGACCCATTGTGTCTTGACCGCTAGTGCCAAAAATATCTAATAGTCCAGCCATGATTTACCCTTCACCAAACAACTTACCCCAACCACTACTCAACCATCCTGTTTGTTTTTCAATGCCACCAAGAGTAGCAGCAGTACCCAACAAATTCTGCAATTTAGATGGTTGAGGATAACCACCACCACCACCGCCTTGTTGCGCTCTACCTAATGGGTTGCCATAAACACCAGACAAGAAGTTAGCCAAGTTCTGCTGTGGCTGAGTCTGTTGGAAATTGAAACGATCAATATCAGCTTGCTGTTGTGCGCCTGTGTAGCCCTCACGCATTTGACCTGCTTTTAGCATTTGCTGAATGTCGCCATAATCAGCTTGAGCCATCGTAGGTGCAGCCATCGTAGCGGCCTCTTGACGACCACGCTCTGCTGAGTAGTTCTGATAAGCCAAACCACCAGCAGTATCAGCCAATGTCTTGGCAAACTGACCACTAGCACCTTGTTGCATAGTGGACATAGCACCAGAGCCATAACGACCAGCCTTAGATGCCGCAGAACCAATGCTACCTAGTGTTTCTTTGAACTTAGACTCAGCCGCTTGTGCAGCAGGGTTAAACGCACCTTGGAAGAAAGGGTTTCCACTTAGGTAGTTACCCTGAATAGTTCCTTGCAATTGGCTCTGAGCAGCACCAGTTAAAGGGCTACCTCTTGAGGCACGTTGCTCCAAAGCCTGTAAACCAGTTTGGGTTTGCTGTGATGGGCTTACATAAGTCTGACCACCATAGTACTGAGGGCCACCGCCTTGGTATAGCTTTTGGGCTTCTTGCAGACCATAAGAAAGATATGGCTGAATTGTTGGGTCAATATTTGATGTTGTTGCCATGTTAGGACTCGCAGTCGTAGTTGGTTGAACAGCAGGAGCATCAGCCGCTACTGGTGATGCTTGTGGTGTAGGTGTAGGCGCAGGTGCTTGAACAGGCGCAGGTGTGGGCGCAGCTTGAGGTGCGACAGCCACAGGCGCAGGAGGTGGTGGAGGCGCAGGTTCAGGTGTCACCACAGGAGGAGGTGGTGGCGGTGGAGGAGGAGGTGGTGGAGGCGGTGGGGGCGGCTCTACTGGTGGAGGTGTAAATACAGGCCTATTATCTTCGTTCGCTATAGAGTTATATTCTGGCGCAGAAGGAGGTGCGTAAACAGGCTCTGGTGGAGGTGTGTAAACTGGTGGTGTGTAAATAGGCGCAGGTTCTGGATTGAACACAGGCGCATTGCCAGCAAAGAAGTTGGAATAGCCTTGACCACCACCTTCGATAAAGTCATCCCTAAAAAGACCACCATTGTCTTCGTAGTTTGCATATATTGGGGTGTCAGCAAGAAAAGGTCTATACATCTCTTTCTCCATATAGTTTTGGACTGCGAGATGCGTCATCCTTACGCACAATTATACCTAAATTAGCCAATAACAACATATTTGTAAGTCTTGTTAGCGGTTGAATTTGCAAAGTGAGTGATCGTAGCCGTACCCTGTCCCAAGCTACTGGCGTAGATGTTTGTCAAGGCAGAGGGCGAGATATAGTTCATTGTGGTAATCAATGACGCTGTTGAGGGGTAATTTGTACCAGCAGCATAGGTTTGTAGGCTTACAGTTGTGCTATCTGTTTCCCACCAAAGTTCCACATAATCATTGGCGTTTAGGCTTAGATAATAGTTCCAACCAACCAAACCACGACCATTTACTACACCATGCTTGCTAGGCACAGCAAAGAAGCCTGTTGAGCCAGTTAAGTTAGTGCCATTTATCTTTATCCAAACCCTCACATCGTGATCTTGGGAATCGGTATTCTCAAACTGACCAGACCATTGGAAGTTATAAATGCCAGTATTCTTAACATTCATCCTAGAACTGTTAGACAGCGTTACACCATTGCTAAAGTCTGTGGTGTCCAATGTCATGGCATAAGCCGTGTTTATCGCAGCAGCAGTCTGGTCAGCAAGGCTCTGAAATGCACCATAAGGTATGTAGTCTGTAAAAGCAGCAGCCGAATCAGGCACAAACAAGATAACGCTATCGCCACCAATCCTTCTGTCGTTCAGAGTGGTAGTCGTAGCACCACCAGTAGCCAAGGTTAGCGTACCAGTGTTATTGGTCTTGCCATCCATGATTCCACGAATGATCTCGGCTGTCTGTCGCTGATCTCCACCAAAAGGCGGTAGGGTTCTAAACATTACCTAACTCCCTGACCTTGGTAATCAACGTCTAAGGAAACAGCAGTTTTCCATTGACCAGTAGGTGTGATCTGGAATTGATGGAAGTTGCCATTAGACCTTAGTGAAATCCTATTATCAGAATCAGCCGCCAAAGCAGTACCAAACACAGGTGCTTCGCTCAATAGTGTCCTAGAAGCCACAGCTACGTTAGCCGACCCTCCATCAATTAGAGGTCTAGCTAGGGTTACTACTGATCTACCACCAGCGTTTAGATCGCCAGTAATGATGTTTCCAGTAGCGTTAGGGCCGTTGTAAGTAACCACATACCTACCATTTGTTCCACCAAGGAAGTACTTACCACCCATGTAAAGGATAGAGTCTAAAGATACTGTCAAAGCATCAATACTATTGGAGATCGAATCTAGGTTTTCTAGGGTTGTGGCTGCTGTAGATGCGTCAGAGATGTAGTCAGCACCAGCATCGCCATAAGTCCACTTTTTAGTGTTGAAGTTGTAAATTAACAACTGTCTGTTACCAAAAGTCGTTCTAAAGTTCCAGATAATCAACTTGCGAACAGGGTCAACAGCAGCAGACATGATACCGAATTGGCTTTCATCAGCATTGGCAAAGAACCAACGATCTACTCGCTCTGTGCCAATCCCAACGACATTCTGTCCATCACATGAATAGAAACCATCGTCTGACAAGAAAAAGGTTACACCTTGAACCTGTGCAATAGAGCCTGATGCGATACATCCCTTGCCACGAGAGATATTGTCAAACTGGAAAATAAAGGGAGTACCGATGTAACTCATGCGAGTAATTCCCTTTTCCAAGAGAATAATACCCACCTCGCCACCACGAATCCCCATGATCTGACCACCATCAGGAATGTCTTGGTAATCAGCTTGGGTTACTTGATCTGCTGTCCATTCAGTCTCGTCATTGATACCAGACCAACGAACCCTAGATGGATAGATCACAGAAGACTCGTTAGTAACAGCAGTCACCACAAAGTCACGCACAACAGTCAAATAGCGGCAGATAGGCGCAGTAGCCGCTAGGTCTGTAAACCCTGTAGAAGTCCCCAAGGTGAACACTTGCATTGGGTCACTAAAGTTAGTCCCAATAATAGCGTTACCAAACTGAGTAAACCTAAACCTGTCGCCATAAGCATTAGGGGTGTAGCCACCAGTTTTAGACACATCGGTTAAAGCACCAACACCACTTACGCTAAAGATTTTGGTTGTACCAGCAGCAAACAGTTTTGTGTCATTAGTAGGGGTTTTTCCTGCTACCAAAGTAGTAAGGTCTTCTGAGGCTTGTTGTGAGAATGTCGCAGCAGTAGGGAGTGGGCCATAACCCACAGCCTGAGATACCACATTCTTTGCGTCAACCAAAGCACCTGTAAAGCTAGGTTGGTCAGGCATCCACTCACCAAATGTTAATTTTGTCGTAGCCATGTGTTACTTCCTTGAGCCTGAATTGTCCATGTGTTGTCGTTAGCTGATACTGGTGTCCAAGTATTTGTGTCGCTAGAAACAGCAGTCCATGTGTTTGAATCTGTAGAAACAGGAGTCCAAGTGTTGTCGTCTTCTGGTACTGGATTCCAGTTTTGTCCAAGAATATGACCATTGGCTGTGATCGTAGCTGTGCCAGTAACGCTACCTACACCTGCATAAATAGCAGAAGCATTAGCGGTAATAGTTGCCGTTGCCTCAATACTTGCAGTCGCATCAGCAACGATACCGCCATTGGCTGTGAATGTCGCAGTACCAGTTATTGTTCCTACAGCATCACGAACCCTAATAGCGTCAGCCGTTACTGTTGCATCAGCCGTGATAGATGCCACGCCATTGGCTACGATTCCACCAAGAGCAGTTACATCAGCAGTACCAGTAATTGACGCATCACCAAACTGAACACGAGTACCAATTGCAGTTACATCAGCGTTACCTGTGATACTTCCAGAGGCAAACTGAACCCTGATCGCATCAGCAGTAACAGTCGCATTAGCGTCTATTGAGCCTAAAGCAAACTGAACCCTAATCGCATCGCATGAAGCACTTGCAGAGCCTGTAATGCTTGCACTAGCGTATTGAATCCTGACAGCATCAGCCGTAACTGTTGCCGTTCCATCTACTACCCCTACACCATTCTGAACCCTCACAGCATCGGCTGTAACAGTCGCAGAACCACTCACAGACCCATAGGCATCCCATAGGGTTACTGAGGTGGTGTAGAGTGAACTATCGAGAGTGAGTGTTAAGTCATCAATGCTAGACTTTAAGTTGTCTAGCGAATCAAGAGTCCACGGAGGCAGTAAATCAGCCATCTCACGCCAATGTGACGCTCAATGAACCAGAGGCAATGCGAAACACATCACCAGTAGCGATAGTCTTAGACGCATCCAAGGCTGTGTGATACAGCAAGTTACCTGTAGTCAAAGCATCACGAATACCGATATGGGTAATCGTTCCCCATGAGCCACCAGCTTGAGGAAACTCAACAGCAGCAGAGTTTGTAGTAGCACCATTGCTAGGCGCACCAAAGGTCACAGCCTGACGAGCATAGCTAGTACCAGAACACTCTGTTCCAGTATCAGCATCAGTTGGGTCAGTTGTGTACAAAGCCACATAAACAGTCGTTGGTGCTGTGTAAGAAGTTGCTCTCAATGTGACATTGATAAGAGCATTTTCGAGGTAGTTAGACATTTCAGCCATAGTTTCACCTTGCAGTAAGTTTCATTGCTAATGGGACACCAGAGTACTGAGTATTTTCATCAGACTTGGTAAGGGAGGAGATCGCTCTGTCGTACATAGTTCCCCATGTATTGATTCGACCATCGTTCATTAAATATGGCTCGGCCTCAATCAATGCAGCGTAAAGTAGCGCATCAGGCGCAACATTCAAGAACACGTTTGAAGTGTTCGTGCTAGACAGATATGCTGGCGCAGAGTAATACAAGAGCCTGAGTGTATAAACACCATCAGGAGGAGGAGACAGTAAGAACTCGTTAGCCAAGATCGTATAAGACTTAGGAACACCAACTTCTGATGCTCTTGGGTCATTAGACAACGTAGATGGACTAGAGTAACTTAATGGCTGAATTGGGTTTGTCAGCACGACAAAATCACGAATCTGTAAGAAGTCGCTAGGAACTTCAACAGTTGAATCACCAGATACTGTGGCAGTCGTTACAGACTTGAGCATCTGACGGACACGCAATTCTCTGCGGAGGCGATTCTCAGCAAAGGTAATGAAGTCTGGAATCTGGCTAGTCAAGTCTGATCTAGCAAGATAACCTGCGATAGAGGTCTTTAAATCAGAGTATGTTGCGAAACTCATACTACTCCTGTTCTAGTGCGCCATGCACGATTCATTGGGTCATTTAACCAAGCAGCAAAACGCTTGTCATCAAGAACAGCAAAACCTCGCATGATTCCTTGTTTGTTCAAGTCATCAATAACTGTCATTGGAATAGATGCAACCTTATTACCAAACAAGTTATCAGACCATCTTGCTCTCTCGTCAAACGAGTTATATTCTTTTTTGTTCTGCTCAACAATATCAGAAACATCCTGACGAGTTTGGATAACGATGCCACCTTCGCCATCGGCATGAACAGCAGTTTGTTTAAAGTTTTCCATACCTTAATTCTATCAGTTTG
>JACCDU010509200.1_pt1 | contig 12431 bp, 12 predicted proteins | sample 7446081 | NCBI WGS metagenome assembly JACCDU01 (sample SAMN15323447, study PRJNA562643) | freshwater metagenome | isolation source: river surface water | place: USA:Blue River Watershed | collected 2017-08-17 | reverse complement strand
GGCATGAGCACGGCTTTGCTGCGCAGCAAGTGCACCAGCTCGTTCATCGGCAAGGCCGAGGATTCAAAGTATTTGGCATCGGGCCACACGCGCACGGTGGTGCCCTGTTTGCGGTCGCCAGATTCTTGTTTGCGGGTGGTGAGTTTTTCCACCACATCGCCGCCCGAGAACACCAAACGGGCCACTTGGCCTTCACGGTGCGAGGTGGCTTCCATGCGTTTGGCCAGCGCGTTGGTCACGCTCACGCCCACGCCATGCAAACCGCCCGAGAAGCTGTACGCGCCGCCCGAGCCTTTGTCGAACTTACCGCCCGCGTGCAAACGGGTGAACACCAGTTCAATGACCGGCGCTTTTTCTTCGGGATGCATGCCAAACGGAATGCCACGGCCATCGTCTTCGATGCTGACCGAGCCATCGCTGTGCAGCGTGACGCTGATTTTTTTGCCGTGTCCGGCCAAGGCCTCGTCAGCCGCGTTGTCCAACACCTCTTGGATGATGTGCAAAGGGTTGTCGGTGCGGGTGTACATGCCCGGACGCTGCTTGACGGGTTCGAGTCCTTTGAGAACGCGAATCGAGCCTTCCGAGTATTGGGGAGGTGTCGTGGGTTGCTTTGTTGCCATGGGGCGGGATTGTAGACAGATTCCAATTGACCACTGGATGAAATCACAGTTAAGCGATTCATGACCTTGAAATCCCCGTCTTCAAACCCTGGCGACAGCCTATGTTTGGCGCATTAGGTAAAGTCCTAGATATGACTCATACCAACAAAACACTGCCCATGTGGCAAGTGCTGGCCTGCGGGGCAGCCATCGTCACCTTGTCCATGGGCGTGCGCCACGGCTTTGGCCTGTGGCTGCAACCCATCACCCAAGCGCAAAACTGGACCCGCGAAAACTTCGCGATGGCGATTGCGATTCAAAACTTGACCTGGGGTTTTGCCGGCATCTTCTCGGGCATGCTGGCCGATCGGTTTGGTGCCTTTCGCGTCATCGTGAGTTGTGCCGTGATGTATGCCTTGGGTTTGATCGGCATGGCGTATTCAGCCACGCCCGCCATGTTCACTGCCACTGCGGGGGTGCTGATTGGGATTGCCCAAGCAGGGACCACCTATGCCGTGATTTACGGCGTGATTGGCAGGAACGTGAGCGCTGAAAAGCGATCCTGGGCCATGGGCGTTGCCGCCGCCGCCGGATCATTCGGCCAGTTTTTGATGGTGCCCACCGAGGGCTACCTGATCAGCACCCTCGGCTGGCAACAAGCCTTGGTGTGGTTGGGACTCGCGGCCTTGATGGTGATCCCACTCGCTTTCGGCTTGCGTGAGCCGAGTTTTGCGGGTGGCGCCACGCCACATCGCGACCAATCGATCTTGCATGCGTTGCGCGAGGCCTTCGCCTACCCCAGTTTCCAACTGTTGATGGCGGGCTACTTTGTTTGCGGTTTTCAGGTGGTGTTCATCGGCGTGCACATGCCCAGCTATTTGCGTGACCACAACATGTCCCCTGAAGTGGCCAGCATCGCCCTCGCCCTGATTGGCTTGTTCAATGTGTTTGGCACCTACATTGCCGGCAGCTTGGGCCAGCGATTGGCGAAACGCAAAATTTTGTCGTTCATTTATTTCTCACGCGCAGTCGCCATCACCTTGTTTTTGTTGGCGCCGCTGACACCCATTAGCGTGTACATCTTCTCGGCGGTGATGGGCTTGCTGTGGCTCTCCACCGTGCCCCCCACCAACGCAGTGGTGGCGCAAATTTTTGGCGTGGCGCACTTGTCCATGCTCGGTGGTTTTGTGTTCTTCAGCCACCAAATTGGCAGCTTCATGGGCGTGTGGTTGGGTGGTTATTTGTACGACCAAACCGGCAGCTATGACATTGTTTGGTACATCTCGATTGCTTTGGGCATTTTTGCCGCAGGCGTGAACTTGCCCGTGCGTGAAACGGCGATTGCACGCGGACACCAAGCAGCAACGGCGTGATGATGCGAAATTGGCTCATAACTTGGCGCGCTGGGCTCATTGGCGTGCTCTGCACGCTGATTCTGATGGGTGTGCTGTCCATGTACTTGCAGCCCGCGTTTTTGATGACCTTGGCCAACCAAATGTGGAGCTGTTTCTAAGATGCAAACCATCGTCATCACTGGCGCATCTGACGGCATTGGCGCAGAGCTGGCGCGTCAACTGGCCAAACAGTTGGGCTCCGATGTGCGCTTGGTCTTGGCAGCGCGCCAAGAAGCCCTGCTCGAACAAGTCGCCGCGGCGTGCCAAGCCTTGGGCGCGAGCGTGCGTGTGATTCGCACCGATGTGAGCGATCCACAGCAATGCCGCCAATTGATCGACACCACTGTGGCTGAATGCGGTGGCATGGATGTGCTGATCAACAACGCAGGCGTTTCCGCCCACGCCATGCTGTCGGAGGTGCATGCTGATGACCTGGCGTGGTACGAATCGCTGATGCGGGTGAACTTGTGGGGCAGCGTCTGGTGCACCCATGCCGCATTGCCGCATGTGCGTGCGCGCCAAGGCCGCATCGTGGCGGTGTCCTCTTTGGCAGGGCTGGTAGGCGTACCTGGGCGTACGGCCTACAGCGCATCGAAATTTGCCATGACGGGATTTTTTGAAGCCCTGCGCGCCGAGTTGCTGGGCTCGGGTGTCAGCGTCACCACCGCTTACCCAGGCGTTGTCGACACACAAATTCGCGTCAATGGCCTCAACGCCAAAGGTCAAACCGCAGGGTCCAGTGGCCTCAAAGAAGATCGCGCCATGCCGGTGGCCGAATGCGCAGCGCTGATTCTGCAAAGCATGTGGGCACGCGAGCGCGAGGTGGTGATGACCTGGCAAGGCAAGATGGGGCGCTGGCTCAAACTGATCGCTCCAGGTTTGGTGGAAAAAATGGCCTGGGCTGCCTTGAAAAGCCCTCAAAAATAAGCATGACCGAAACCCTCACCCCACACAGCACACCAACCCCATCGCCCTGGGTGGCACGTTGGGCCCATTTGATCGCACCTCAGAGCCAAGTGCTCGATCTGGCCTGTGGCCATGGTCGGCACATGCGTCACCTAGCAGCGTTGGGGCATTCGGTGCTGGGGGTAGACCAGAACGCAGAGGCGCTGGCCGCCTGCGCCCCGTGGGGCAAGACTTTGTGTGCCGACCTGGAAAACGCGCCCTGGCCCCTGGTTGATCGCCGCTTTGGTGGCATCGTCGTGACCAACTACTTGTGGCGCGCCCTGTGGCCTGCGCTGCTGAGCAGCTTGGCCGAAGGCGGTGTGTTGATTTACGAAACCTTCGCACAGGGCAATGAAACCGTGGGCAAACCATCGCGCCCAGACTTCTTGCTGCGACACGGTGAACTGCTGGAGGTCTGCCGTGACCTGCACGTGGTGGCTTTTGAAGAAGGTTTTTTAACCACGCCAGATCGCTTTGTGCAGCGCATCGTGGCAGTGCGATCACCCGCCCATCCCATTCACCCCATTCGCTACCCGCTGTGATGGCCAAATTGGCACAACACACTCGTTAGAATGGCTTTTTTCCCTCGACCCAATCAGCGGACATGACACCCATTACCGGCAGCATCGTGGCTTTGGCCACCCCCATGCATGAAGACGGCAGCGTCGACTACCCGAATCTGCGCAAGCTCATTGACTGGCACATTGCCGAAGGCACCGATTGCATCGGTGTGGTGGGCACCACGGGCGAGTCCCCCACCGTCAATGTGGAAGAACACTGCGAAATCATCCGCGTGTCGGTGGAACAAGCCGCCAAACACACCGAGCGTCACGTGCCCATCATGGCGGGCTGTGGCGCCAATTCGACCGCTGAAGCGATTGAGCTGGCCAAGTTCGCCAAAAAAGTTGGCGCCCATTGCCAACTGCAAGTGGTGCCCTACTACAACAAACCCACCCAAGAAGGCCAATACCGCCACTTCAAGGCCATTGCCGAAGCGGTGGATTTGCCGGTGATTTTGTACAACGTGCCAGGCCGTTCTGTGGCTGATATGGCACACGACACTGTGCTGCGCTTGGCCCAGGTGCCTGGCATCGTCGGCATGAAAGAAGCGACCGGCAACATTGAACGCGCCCAATGGCTGATCCGTGATGTGCCCAAAGGCTTCGCCATTTACTCTGGCGACGATCCCACTGCGGTGGCTTTGATGCTGTGCGGCGGCCAAGGCAACATCAGCGTGACGGCCAACGTGGCACCACGCTTGATGCACGAATTGTGTGTCGCGGCGATTGCAGGCGACGTCAAACGCGCCATGGAGATTCAATTCAAGTTGATGCCTGTTCACAAACACCTGTTTGTGGAAGCCAACCCCATTCCCGTGAAATGGGCCATGCACCGCATGGGGCTGTGCGGCCCTACCTTGCGTTTGCCCATGACCGAACTCTCCTCCGCCAACGAACCCGTGGTTGAAGGCGCTTTGCGCGCTGCGGGTTTGATCTGATCTTGACAAAGGCCATCGCTGTGAAGTTCTCTTTCTCATTTACGCGCCTGTCGGTCGCGCTGTCTTTGCTCAGTCTGGTGAGCGCTTGTGGCTCCTTGATGGAAAGTGACAAAGTCAACTACAAAACCGATGGCACGGCCAAAACCATTGCGCTCGATATTCCGCCCGACCTCACTCAACTCGCCCGTGACAACCGCTACACCGTTCCAGGCGGTCCTGTCACCGCGAGCAACATGGGCGCACGTCCTGCGGTTGTGGTCGCGAGTACAGCTGCCAAGCAAGTCAACGAAGCGCGCATTGAGCGCGACGGACAACAACGCTGGTTGGTGGTCAACCGCTCCGCGGAGGATGTGTGGCCCATCGTGCATGCGTTTTGGAAAGAAAACGGTTTCGAATATGTGGTGGATCAGCAGCAACTGGGCTTACTGGAAACCGAGTGGGCAGAGAACCGCGCCAAGATCCCTCAAGATTTCATCCGTCGAACACTTGGCAAGGTTCTCAACGGGCTTTACTCCACGGGTGAGCGCGACAAGTTCCGTACCCGCATTGAGCGCAACACCACCGGTGGGGTCGATATTTTTGTGACCCACCGTGGCATGAGCGAAGAATATGTGGATCAAACAAAAAGCCGCACCATTTGGCAACCACGCCCCAACGACAAAGAACTGGAAGCGGAGTTCCTGACGCGCTTGATGGTCAAGTTAGGCGTTTCCACCGAACAAGCCAAAGCCAGTTTTGCTGACGCCTCAGCCACGCCGACTCGTACAGCTGTGGTCGCGCGGGCCAGCGGCAACGTGCTGTTGATGCCTGATTCATTCGATGTGGCCTGGCGACGCGTAGGTTTGGCTCTTGATCGCACCGGTTTCACCGTGGAAGACCGCGATCGCGCGCAAGGCATTTACTTCGTTCGCTATGTGCACACCACCAACGAAGAAAAAGGCTTTTTCAGCAAAATGTTCAGCAGTTCGACACCCGACACAGGGCCGGTGAAATACCGGGTCAAACTCAGCACTGTGGACGGCAAATCAGAAGTCAGCGTGCAAAACGCTGCGGGTCAAGCGGAGAACAGCCCGATCACACAACAGATCTTGAAGCTCTTGGCTGACGATCTGCGCTAAGCCAACCGTGCATTGGTTGCGCCGTGTTGCGCTTTAAAAACCTGGGCAGTGGCAGCTCAGGCAATGCCACCTTGGTCGAGGCCAAGAGTGGCACACACACCAGCCGGGTATTGATTGACTGCGGTTTAAGGCTGCGCGATTTAGAGCTACGCCTGGAAGCTGCAGGCACCTGCCTCGCAGAGTTGGACGCAATCTTCATCACCCACGAGCATGGTGACCACATCGGCTGCGCACGCAGCGTGCTCAAACGTCACCCGATTCCGATTTGGATGAGTCAAGGCACCTGGCTGGCGGTGCAAGACCCGCAGTGGGATGCACTGCAAAGCTTGGTTCACAGGGCACGCGACGGACAACGCATTGAATGGGGCAACTTGCAAGCCCAGCCATTCACGGTGCCACACGATGCGCGCGAACCCCTGCAACTGCGCTGCAGCGACGGTGATCGTTGTTTGGGGCTGGTGACCGACTTAGGCCATGTGACACCGCATGTCGTGTCAGCATTGCAAGGCTGCCATGCCCTGCAGCTTGAAACCAACCATGACACCGCCCTCTTGCAACAATCGGCCTACCCCCAGTTTTTGAAACAAAGGGTCGGCGGCGCTTGGGGTCATTTGGCCAATGAAGCAGCGGCCGACATGTTGCAGCAAGTGATGCATGCGAACCTCAAACATGTCATTGCCGCGCACTTGAGTGAGCGCAACAACACGCCTGAACTGGCGCGTGAGAGTTTGTGCCGTGTCTTAGCCTGTGACGCCTCGGACATTGAAGTGGCCAGCCCGACCCACGGCACCCCTTGGTTTACCGTGTGACGTAAAAAAAGCCACCCGAGGGTGGCTTTTTGAATCAGCGCAAGGCCTGATTACTTGCTTGCAGCGTCAGCAGCAGGTGCAGATGCGTCAGAAGCAGGAGCCGAAGCAACTTCAGCGGCAGCAGGAGCAGCAGGAGCGGCTTCCACAGCAGGAGCTTCTTTTTTACCGCAAGCGACGAGAGCGGCAGCAGCCAGGAGGGTCGCCAACAGGAGCGATTTTTTCATGTTAATTTTCCTTTGAGGGGGGATGAAAACAATTTCCGGAAATTGTCACGGTTTGCACCATGACCGAGTTGATGGACTCGAGCCCTTCTAACTCAGCCTCTGATTATAGGGTAAATCCTATGCAAAACAATCATGACTGTCAGCTGGAAGTCAATTAGTTTCAAAGTTACGAATTTTCGTGCAGCCATCCGTCATCGCACCAATCCATCAACAAGGCCAAAGCGCCTGTGCTGGCTTGCGCCAAATCTTGCGCTGTCAGCTCCCTGGTGTCTGCCAACCGACGCATCAACGCGGCGTCTTGGCCTGCGGCGCGCCAGCTTTCGCCGTTCAAAAACACATGGTGGCGGTCATACATCATGCGGCTGCGGCGGTCCAAACGAACCGACTTGAGCTTGCGCGGCGTGCTGCTGGCCTCAAACCACACTTGGGCCTTGGGCTCAGTCAAATACTCGCCCAAGGCACGTGGCAAGGCCAAGGGGTCCTTGAGTGCACGCTGCATGGCCGATTTGGCAAAGTCTTGCATGGCCTCAGGAATCGCCGCCGGTTTGGCCACGGCAGGTTGGGTCGCATCCTTGTACAAATCGCCACCCGCTGCATCGTCCGCGCCTTCACTTAAACGCATCAGCATTTCACGCGCCAAGTCTCCAGTTTGGGGCACTCGAAAACCCACCGAATAGGTCATGCACTCGCCCACCGCCACCCCGTCGTGGGCATAGCGTGGTGGCAAATACAGCATGTCGCCGGGGTTGAGCACATAGTCGTGCTCAGGCTCGAAATTAGCCAAAATTTTGAGTGGTAGATCGGGCACCAGCGACAAATCTTTTTGTCGCCCAATACGCCAGCGGCGTTGGCCATGCGCTTGCAGCAAAAACACGTCGTAGCTGTCAAAGTGCGGGCCTACGCCACCACTGTCGCTGGCGTAGCTGATCATCACGTCATCCAAACGGGCGTCTGGCACAAAGCGAAATTGCTGCAGCAAAGCCGCCACACGGTCATCGTGCAAATCCACGCCTTGCACCAGCAAAGTCCAATCTCGCTCGGTCAATTTAGGAATTTCGCGACGCTTGAAGGGCCCCCGCTGCATGGACCAATCGCGTTGCCCCTGGTTCTCGCCCATCACCAAACGAGACTCCACCTCTGGCTGCGCAGCCAGGTCAAACAATTCAGCACGGCTGAGCAAGGGAGAAAACGCGGGAATGGCTTGGCGTACCAGCAAAGGTTTGCGTTGCCAATAGCGTTGCATGAATTCGGCGGCAGAGATGCCACCAAGCAGAGTTAAAGGGTGTTTGACATTCATCGTGCGACAATTTTGCCCTATGGAAATTACTCAACACTGCGTGGTCGGCTTAACTTGGACCTTGAAAGACACCTTGGGCGAGGTGCTTGACGAGTTGGACAGCCCCATCGAGTTTTTGGTGGGTGGCGACGACTTGTTGGCCAAGATTGAAGAAGCCCTGCAAGGTCACTCTGTGGGAGCCCTAATCGATTTGCATTTGGAGCCCGAAGAGGCCTTTGGCGACTATGACGAGAACTTGGTGTTTCTAGAAGCGCGCTCACGCTTTCCCAAAGAGCTGGAAGAAGGCCACACGGTCGAAGGCCATGCCCTGCCTGCGGGCTGCAACCCCGACGCACCGCAAGACGTGCTCTACACCGTGACCGACCTCTACCCCGAACACGTGGTGCTAGACGGCAACCACCCCTTGGCGGGTATTGCGATTCGCATTCACCTCGAAGTGCAGTCGGTACGCGAAGCCACGCAAGATGAACTTGAGCGCGGCACCCTGGGCACTGGTTTTTTTAAAATTGAACCCCAAGCACCTGGCAACGATTTACTGCACTGATTTATTTCTTGCCCGTTGAGCCGTAACCACCCTCACCGCGCTCGGTGGGTGCCGCAAACTCGTTCACCACATTGAATTGAGCTTGCACCACGGGCACGATGACCAGCTGGGCCAAGCGTTCCATGGGCTCCAAGGTGAACGCCACATCGCTGCGGTTCCAAGCGCTGACCATGAGTTGGCCCTGGTAATCGCTGTCAATCAACCCCACCAAATTGCCCAACACAATGCCGTGTTTGTGGCCCAAACCTGAGCGCGGCAAGATCAGCGCCGCATAAGCCGGATCGGCCAAATGGATGGCAATGCCCGTGGGCACCAGTTGCCAGGCGTTGGGTGCCAAGGTGATGGGCGCATCCAAGCAGGCCCGCAAATCCAAGCCTGCGCTGCCAGGGGTGGCGTACTGGGGCAGATGCTCTGTCATGCGGGGATCGAGAATTTTGACGTCAAGTTTCATGGTGAATTCGAAATGGAAAACGTTGAAATTAAAAGTGAAAAACAGTGCGACTGAGCTGTCAGAGAAAACGCAAAAAATTTAGGCTGCCATTAATCCCTTTTAGAGCCCCTTTTTAAGCCGCCTTCAGCCGCTTGGCAATTTCAGCCACCAACTGACGCGCCAGCGTGAGCTTGTTGGCATGTGGCAACTCTTTCGCTCCTTGGGCATCGACCAACAACAAGGCGTTGTCGTCCAAACCAAACGTCGCCGGGCCAATATTGCCCACCAGCAGCGGCACGCCTTTGCGTTCGCGTTTGGCGGTTGCGTGTTGCAGCAAGTCGTGGCTTTCGGCCGCGAAGCCCACGCAATACAAAGCGCCGCTTTTCGCACGGGCTGACTGGGCCACACCGGCCAAGATGTCTGGGTTTTCAACAAAGCTGAGTTGAGGTAGCTGCCCAGAACCCTCTTTCTTGATTTTCTGCCCCGCCACCTCGGCCACACGCCAGTCGGCCACAGCAGCGGTGGCCACAAACACTGACGCCGCGTCCACATGCGCGGCCACAGCCGCTTGCATGTCCAGCGCCGAGCGCACATCCACACGCTGCACGCCACGCGGGGTGGGCAAATGCACCGGTCCGGCCACCAGGGTCACCTCGGCCCCCGCTTCGCGGGCGGCGCGGGCAATTGAAAAACCCATCTTGCCGCTGGACAAATTGGTGATGCCACGCACCGGGTCCATGGCCTCATACGTCGGGCCTGCGGTGACCAGCACATGCTGACCCGCCAATACCTTGGGTTGAAAAAAGGCCACCAGGTCTTGCAAAATTTCTTCTGGCTCCAGCATGCGGCCATCGCCGGTTTCGCCGCAGGCCTGTTCGCCTTGCCCCACATCCAGCACATGGGCGCTGTCGGCTTTGAGTTGCGCCATATTGCGTTGGGTGGCGGGGTGTTGCCACATTTCGCGGTTCATGGCCGGCGCCAAGATCAACGGCACACTGTCGATGGGACGGGCCAAACACATGAGGCTGAGCAAATCGTCGGCCCGGCCATGCAGCAGTTTGGCCATGAAATCAGCACTGGCGGGGGCAACCAGGATGGCATCGGCCTCGCGACTCAAATTGATGTGCGCCATGTTGTTGGGCTCGCGGGCATCCCACTGCGAAACGTACACGGCACGGTTGGACAAAGCCTGCAAGGTGACGGGCGTGATGAACTGGGCCGCCGCCTCGGTCATCACCACTTGCACCGAGGCGCCTGCCTTCACCAAGGCACGGCACAGCTCGGCCGCTTTGTAGCACGCAATGCCCCCACTCAAGCCCAGAACGATGTGTTTATTTGACAGATCTGACATGACTCGCAATGTAGCAGAGCGCCTATAATTTCGATTTCCACCTACCGGGAGATCCAACTCCCGATCTGGCATGACCCAATTTGTATTCGTCACCGGCGGTGTCGTCTCTTCCCTCGGTAAGGGAATTGCAGCCGCTTCACTCGCCGCCATCCTTGAATCGCGCGGCCTCAAAGTCACCCTCATCAAGCTGGACCCCTACATCAACGTAGACCCCGGCACCATGTCGCCCTTCCAACACGGCGAGGTGTTTGTCACCGAAGACGGCGCAGAAACCGACCTCGATTTGGGCCATTACGAGCGCTTCATCACGACGCGCATGAAAAAGGCCAACAACTTCACCACCGGCCAGATTTATCAAAGCGTGCTCGACAAAGAGCGTCGCGGCGACTACCTGGGCAAGACGGTGCAGGTCATCCCGCACATCACCAACGAAATTCAAGAGTTCATCAAGCGCGGCGCGGCTTATGAAACGCCAGACGCGGTGGATGTGGCCATCGTCGAAATCGGCGGCACCGTGGGTGACATTGAGTCCCTGCCCTTCCTCGAAGCCGCGCGTCAAATGAGCCTGAAAATCGGCCCCAACAACACCGCATTTGTGCACCTGAGCTACGTGCCTTGGATTGCCGCAGCGGGCGAACTCAAAACCAAGCCCACCCAACACACCGCCCAAAAGCTGCGCGAAATCGGTATCCAAGCCGACGCCCTGCTGTGCCGTGCAGACCGCCCCATCCCCGAAGAAGAGCGCTCAAAAATCAGCCTCTTCTCGAACGTGCCTGAGTGGGGTGTGATCTCCATGTGGGACGTGGACACCATCTACAAAGTGCCTCGCATGTTGCACGAGCAAGGGCTGGACCGCTTGGTGTGCGAAAAGCTGCGCATCAACGCCCAACCCGCCAATCTGCAACGCTGGGACGATTTGGTCCACGAAGTGGCCCACCCCAAAGAGGAAGTGGCGATTGCCATGGTGGGCAAGTACGTCGACCTGTCCGACAGCTACAAGTCACTCAACGAAGCCCTGCGCCACGCCGGCATGAAAAACCATGCACGCGTGAAGATCGAGTACATCGACTCCGAATTCATCACCCCAGACAACGTCAACCAACTGGCCAAGTTCGACGCCGTCTTGGTACCCGGTGGCTTTGGCATTCGCGGCGTCGAAGGCAAGATTGCGTCGGCCCAGTTTGCACGTGAGAACAAAGTGCCTTACCTCGGCATTTGTTTGGGCATGCAAGTGGCGACCATCGAATACGCCCGCCACATGGCCGGTTTGAAAGACGCCAACAGCACCGAGTTCGTGCCCGATGGCCCCAACCCCGTCATCGCCCTCATCAACGAGTGGAAAGATGCGGACGGCAGCATCCAAACCCGTACCGCCAACTCCAACCTCGGCGGCACCATGCGTTTGGGCGCACAAAGCTCCGATGTGGCCCCTGGCACTTTGGCCCACAAAATTTATGGCGACGTGGTGACCGAGCGGCATCGCCACCGCTACGAAGCCAATGTGAACTACCTCGACACCCTGCGTAAAGCCGGCTTGGTCATCTCGGCGCTGACCCAGCGCGAGCAATTGACCGAGATCGTGGAGTTGCCACAAACCGTGCACCCTTGGTACATGGGCGTTCAGTTCCACCCCGAGTTCAAATCCACCCCATGGGACGGCCATCCGCTGTTCAACGCCTTTGTCAAGGCGGCCCTTGAGCACAAGGCCAAGGCCTAACCCCCACACAGACTGGACAACGCCATGAAACTTTGCGGATTTGACGTCGGCCTGGACCAGCCCTTCTTTTTGATCGCAGGCACCTGCTCAATCGAAGGCCTGGAAATGTCCATGGATGTGGCCGGCCAGCTCAAAGAAATTTGCACAGACTTGGGCATTCCGCTGATCTACAAAGGCTCGTTCGACAAAGCCAACCGCTCATCGGGCAGCACCAAGCGTGGCGTGGGCATGGATGCGGGTTTGAAAATTTTGGACGAGGTGCGCCGCCAGTTGCACCTGCCCATCCTCACCGATGTGCATGATGAGTCGCAGGTCAAAACCGTGGCCAGCGTGGTCGATGTGTTGCAAACACCTGCCTTCTTGTGCCGCCAAACCGACTTCATCCGTGCCGTGGCGCAATCGGGCAAACCGGTGAACATCAAGAAGGGCCAGTTTTTGGCCCCTTGGGACATGAAAAACGTCATCGACAAAGCCCGCGACGCTGCGCGTGAAGCGGGTCTGCCCG
>JACCDU011343343.1_pt1 | contig 12436 bp, 14 predicted proteins | sample 7446081 | NCBI WGS metagenome assembly JACCDU01 (sample SAMN15323447, study PRJNA562643) | freshwater metagenome | isolation source: river surface water | place: USA:Blue River Watershed | collected 2017-08-17 | reverse complement strand
TTAAACAAGCAGTAAAAGTTGAAGCTATGAAAATACAAGGATCAGGTTGGTTATACCTGGCCAAAAACGGTACATTAAAAGTTATCAAGAATCACGCTAAACGCAATGACATTGTTTTACTGATCGACATGTGGGAACATGCCTACATTCTAGACCACCATGCCGACAAGGGCAAATACATAGACAGTTTATGGAGAATCATTAACTGGTCTACTGTAAATCAAAGAGTATAAACTACCCATTTAATTGTAGCAAAACTTATTCTGTACTGTAGCCATAAATACAGCATACAAGGATAGGTCATGACTTTTGCTAACGTAAACATCGGATCTTATGCGGGTGACAATACAGGTGATCCCTTACGCACCGCATTTGATAAAATTAATAGAAACTTTGCCAACATTACCGCGGGAAACATAAGTGTCACGTTAAACGCACCCGTAATGAGTGTGGCTGGTAGAACAGGTAATATTGTACTAAACATCAATGATGTTTCGGGTGCAGTAGGGTTGGGGCGACTTAATACTACCGTAAACGCCGCTAATGTAGCCGCCAATGCTTACACAGACGCCGCTATCAGTAATTTAGTTAACGGTGCACCACTGGCACTAGATACATTAAAAGAGCTAGCGGACTTATTAAGCGATGACAGTGATGCTTTATCAGCACTTACTGTAATAATAAATCAAGCTACCAACAATCAAAATGCCGCAAACGTTTACATTTACGATCACGAAACACGCATAGACAATCTCGAAAGCAATGCCGCTGTACAAGGCCTGGAATTAAGAACTTTAACCAGCAACGCCTCCGTACAATCCAATTTAATCAACACAATTAATGCCAATGTAGTTGCAGTTAATCTATCAATTGGCGCACTACAAACCACAGCATCTGATCACGCTAACAGTATCAGCGATCTGTATGCCAATGCCGCAACTCAATCCTATAACCTATTTGTATTGTCCGGTAATGCCGCTATGCAACACGGTTACATTGGAGAGTTAAGAGCAAATATCACAGCGGCCAATGCTGTAATTGCTCAACATACTGCATCTATTAATTCTTTATTAAGCAATGCCGCTGTACAATCAGATGATCTTGTAACTTTAACAGCCAATGCCGCGGAACAGAGTTCTAGTATTACTACATTGATTGCTAATGCCGCAACTCAATCAGGCACATTAACTACATTAATTGCCAATGCCGCAGTACAGTCCAACGATTTAGCAACACTAACTGCCAATGCATCAAGCCAGGCAACTAGCATACAGACATTATTAAGTAATGCAATATCTCAAGCTGAAAGTTTAACAAGTTTAGTTGGTAATGCTGTTACGCAAGCAGAACAGATTCAAAGTATCGAAACTGACGTAGGCACATTACAAACACAGGTATACACAAACTCCAACACACAATCATACCTAGATGCTGTTGCTGGAAATATTATTCCATCTACAGATATTACCTATGACCTAGGTAGTTCCAGCAATCGTTGGAAAGACTTATACCTAAGCGACAGTACCATTTACATTGGTAGCACCGGCATATCTGCTAGCAACGTTGGACTAACATCAACTAACGGATTTAATTTAGGTAATTCAGTTGCTACTGCTATTGTAACCGGTGACTTATATGCTGATTACTGGGTACAAGGTAACATTGGTGTAGCTGGTCCTCAATTCCAGTTTACTGATACCGCAAACGTAGCCAATGGGTCTGTTAATTTAAACCATGATTATGGATCATTGGTTTATGAATCCACCGGTGGTTCATTTAGACCTAGCAACGACGATAGCGAGGCCCTTGGTACTAGCGACATTCGCTGGGGTCAAGTACATGCTAACTTAGTTTCTGCCGAAACATTATCTGCAAACGGAACCAGCACATTAAACATTGTAAACGTTAACAGTGAAGTTTCAATCACAGACATAATGAGACTGTATAGAGTAGATACAGATAATGTGGCTATTGAGACATATAGTAATTTAAATCTAACAAGCCCTGGACATACCGTAATCTCAGCTGGTGGCAACATTGAACTTGATACTGCCGGCACCGGTAATGTTGTAATTACATCTGGCGGTATTGTTCTCCCAGACGGTAGTTACTTAACTACTGCTAGTGCAGTTGATCTAGGTAACATTCGCTTTAGTGGGGATAGTATTACATCCACAGAAAATGGCGACAAGGGTATCACAATCAATGCCAGCGGATTTGGTGAAGTTGTTGTTAGCGATAACTTAGGTATCAACAACACCAACCCTGCGTACAGCCTGGACATTGGTAATATCAACGGAAACGAAAATTCTGGTGCTATTGGTATTAACTTTAATAACAATGTAGAAAGCGTGGGCCATCGCTATGGATCAGCCTTGGTTGGTTGGGACTGGTGGGATCAAAACGGCCACGGAACTAACAACGATGGCACAGAGCACTATCGCTTTGGTATCTACAATGGTAATGTTGCACCATTTAGCCATGCATGGTTGAGTTTTGATCGCAACGCACCAGCTAATAGTATCACTGTTGATAACATTGGTGCGGTTACTGTAAGAAAAACTGTGTCTAATACAGTTAAGAGTAATGTTCAAGTTCGCCACACAGAAATTGAAGCCAATCCGCCATTGGCCACAGAACCAATTGATGTAATTTCTGGTACACAATGGATTCATACTGCAAACACCACACAGAACTTTGAATTCAATGTAAGAGGAAATTCTACAACAACGCTAGATTCCTACTTAGGTGACGGCGAAACAATAACTGTACAATATACTGTTATGAATGGCTCAGTAGCCTACTATGCAACAGGTGTAAAAATTGACAACGTTAGTCAGAATGTAAAATGGTTATTAGGTGGACAACCTACCAGCGGTACAGCCGATGGGTACGATTTGTATAATCTTATTATAACCAAGGTTTCTGCAAACAACTACATAGTACTTGGACAAGTACAAAAATACAGTTAATAAATATATAAAAGAGTAAAATTATGGACATCAGAGCAGTCAATATTGGTACAAGTGCAAACGACGGAACAGGCGAAAGCATACGTTCCGCATTCGACAAGGTTAATAATAATTTTAATCAGTTTGAAAATTATGTTGTAAGATACAATCATCAAACTCCTAACACAGGGTTTGACATTGAGATCGACAACGAAGTCGGAACTTTAATATTAGATCCAGCTGGAACTTTAGCATCAGGAACTATCACTATGCCTGATACTCCATACGATGGTCAAATTCAAAGAATATGCACCAGTGCTACAGTAACCAGTTTAACTGTGAACGGAAATACTGGACAAACAATAAAAAATCCGCCAGCTACATTATCAGCAGGCAGCGGATGCGGATTTATCTATAGAAGTACTAATACTACTTGGTATAGATTGTACTAAGGATCATAATGTCTCTGCCATATTGGGTAACCAAATCAGGAAGTCTAGGTAAAGTTAATGAACTAGATTTTTACGAAGTTCCTCTAGAAGTAGTGGAACCCACTGGTGCTACGGTTACTTTTAAGTTACAATCTGGAGAACTTCCTCCGGGCATACAAGTAATTAAGACAGGAAAACTACAAGGTGTTCCTGTGGTGTTGAGCCCACTGGCAATATCCGAGTCTAGAGAATACAAATTTACAATTCGTGCAACAGCCGCTAGGCCCGCAGGTGCAATTGTTGTGGATCGAAGTTTTAGTATTTCTGTTAGTAACGTTACTCCACCAATTATTACCCCAGACACTGAGTTTCTGGGAGCCACATACGATGGCAAAAAATTTGAAAAACAATTATACGCAATCGAAGATAACCCAGCGGCCAAGTTAACTTGGGAAATAACCGGCGGAGCATTGCCTCCAGGGCTGACTATGACCGAAGATGGTTTAATCAGCGGTTACATATTACTGCAACCAGCACTATACGATTCAGGACTTAAAGGTTATGATTCAGCTGACTTAACTTCAAAGTTGCCTTTTGATAAATTCCCTTATGACTATGCTGGTAGAGCTAGACACAAGCAGTATACATTTGACGTTAGAGTCAGTGATGGCGTAAATTACGATAACATTAGATACAGTCTATTGGTAATAGCCAAAGGACTGCTAACCTGCGATCAGGATGTTAAAATAACCAGCGGGTTTGATCCCGAAAACATCAGTTTAACTGTAGACAGTTCATATGTTACTGTTGACACAGACGAAAGATATGTACCTGTTATCACAACACCCCCAGGCGATTTACCAACAATCCGTCAGGAAAATAATTTTGCTTTCCAATTCCAGGCACTAGACTTTGAACAAGATGATATTGGTTGGACCATTAGTCTAGTAGATGGCTCAGGATTTGACCAAAACGGATCAAACGTATATCCCACAGACATAGTAAATCAAATCATATGGTTTAACAATGCCAACGAAGGTGTATTTAATGGCAACAGTGGAACAACTAGTTTCACTGTTAACACTGATCCATACTTTGATGCAGAAAACGACTATGCTCCAACAGTAACAGTTACAGGCGCTGTAGCATGGTGGGCTAACACTTACATGATTTCGCTAACCGAAGGCAGCGATTTTAATATTGTATCCAACAGCATTGACGTTGACTCTACTGTAGCCAACGCTATTGTTGCAAGCTCAGGTAGAATAGGTGCAAACATTCGTATTGTGCCAGAAGCCAACCCTGCTACAGTAACGGGCGTGGGATTTGATCGTTCCTTATACGATCAAACAGAAAGTAAGTTACCACCAGATCTAAGTATCAACAGCGAAACTGGTTGGTTATACGGTGTTACTGCTCCTCAGGCAGAGTTGTCTAAGACCTATAACTTTATTATCAACGCCTACAAGAAAGATTTTCCTACTTACATCAGCGACAGCGTTGCATATAATTTAACTATACTTGGCGAAACCTACGATCAAATTAACTGGATCACACCATCGCCAATTGGCGAAATGGTCAATGGCAGTATCAGCGAATTTAAGATTGAAGCTACTAGTGTACTAGGCAAAGACATTGTTTATTCATTGGCGCCGGATACATTCCAAAGATTGCCGCAGGGCCTATCTTTACTAAGCAACGGATTAATCAGCGGACGTTGTAGTTTTAGACACTTTAGTCTCGACAACGGTGACATTACCTTTGACAAAAACACAACAAACTTTGATAACTTATACACTTTCACTGTTAGAGCCGAAACAACAGATGGAACTGCAATTGCCGACAAAACATTTACTATCAGAGTAAAGAATTTATACAAGAATCCTTACGAGAATTTATATCTCAAGGCGTTCCCAAATCAAAATCAGCGAGAGTTGTTTGACAGCATTGTTACCAACGAAGATATTTTCCCAAGCGAATTGCTGTACAGAAAAGAAGATCCATGGTTTGGTAGAGCCAAAGACATTAGATTTCTGGAAGTTGCAGGCGTAACTGCCAGCAGCCTAGAAGAATACATAAACGCTATACAAAATAACCACCACTGGAAAAAGATTAACTTTGGTGAAGTAAAAACAGCCATTGCCACCGACGAATTCTACAATACAAAATACGAAGTGGTGTATGTCGAAGCATTAGATCCAGCCAATCCAACAAATCAAAATGTTAGAGAGCTAGTGGATCTAACCAACACCATTAATCCTTACATAGAAAACAACAATGAATATTCCTTGCTGTATCCAAACAGCTTGGAAAACATGGAATATAGAATAACACAAAATGTTGGATATACTGCAAGAGGCTTGCTACCAGACTGGATGACCAGTGTACAGCCAGATAAAACAGTACTAGGATTCACTAGAGCTGTCGTTTTAGCATATACTGTTCCTGGTGCAAGTAAGTTAATCGCCTATAGATTAAAAAACAACGGAATACAATTTAACCTAATAGATTTTGTTGCTGATAGATACAATGTAGACAAGAATCTAAGTCAATATTTTGATACCGAGGTTGACGAATTTATCACAGGGTCAGAAACTACATTTGACCATTTAGTTGTGGGTGTTGGAAGTCTTGACGGTGCTACTGTTGACTATGCTTTGTCACAGCCGTTTGAAACAGTCAACGGAAGAACTGTTAATGCAATTAACGAAGCAGGCGGTCTTGATGGCGTAACAGGTTACAAGAGCGGAGACTTATTAGTATTTGCACAGCAAGAAAACTATTTTGGAGACGTTGGACCAAACGACGGCTGGAATGATTACAGAGATGCGTGGCTTGGTAACGACTTAACTGACGATAACACCGAAGGTTATTATGACATCGATCGTTACGACGATTTTACAGTAATTCCCGGTTATCGAGAGAAACAACAAAATATTGTTAATACCTTGTTGTTGGGCACAGCCACAGCCGGCACTGACATTTTATACATACCATATACCATTGGTGAAGATTTTATTGGTAAGAGTGTAACAGCATTTAACGGTATACTACCAAACACTTATGTTGTTAATCAAGAACTATCAACACTTGGCGACAGTACTGTAACTAAACTAACAATTAACTATGCTACTACAGTAGATATAACTGCTGGTAGTACGGTTACATTTAAATCAGCGTTTCAATCGTCAAGTATCAGCTCTGGTTACACTATTACAACCGGTTCAATGCCTGTCACATTAAGGGTTGGCTGTCAGCTAACCGGTACTGGTATTCCTGCAGATACGTTGGTTACAGAAATCAACGGAAATATTATCACCGTTAATAACCTTCTAGGATCTGCTGTACCGGCTGGTACTATCATAAGTTACGCATTAACAAATCAACGCGGAGGCGTATGGAGAATTGTTATTAACGACAACATCGTAACTTTAGAATTTGTTCAAGAAATTGAAACTGGACAAAAAATAAAAGTACTAGATGGTCGCACTTACGGATTCTCATTTTTAGTATATAACCCTGTGTTAGATCCAGGTCAAACTGTTCCATCGTACAGTCGCTGGACTAGTGCAACCACAGATACCGGAAACTACACCATTTTTGATGGAAATGGTACCAGATTCTTTGACAAGCGAGATACTTACACAGAGCCCGGAGTCGGAGATAAATATATTAAATTCCCACAAATTGGAGTATTTACATAATGTCAGCTATTAACCCGAATAACATCAACGGAAACTATCCAGTTGCTGGTCAAGACAACGACAGCCAAGGTTTCCGTGATAATTTCACAAACATTCGTAACAATTTAAGTCTTACTAAAACAGAATTAGAAGACCTACAAAACAAAGTAATTTTAAAAACAGCACTTAGTGGTACTACACTAAGCAATGATATGAGCGGTAGCCAATTGGTTGCTCCACAACTTCGTGGCTGGACACAAGCACAAGTTGATCAAGGTACAGTAGGTGGTAGCGTTACTTTGGATTTTACCTTTGGTAATTTCCAGAAAATTACACCAAACTCTCCGGTAACTCTTACATTTGAAAACTGGCCAGGTCTAGTTGGATCAGGTGCCATTGGATACGGTAACATGCGTATTTGGCTTGATATTCAAGATACCGCATATACTGTAACATTGCCTAGCGATGTAAGTATTGCCGTAAACGATATTGCCGGCTATAATCCAGACACAAGAACCATTGAGTTTGATTCTGCTGGTAACTATGTATTTGATATCAGTAGTGCCGACGGTGGCGATACCTATATGATTTTTGATGTAACACGCAATCGTTCAACATTCCGCGATCCAAGTTTTTACTTCAACGACGCACAAAACCCAACACTACAAGTAGGTCACAATATCTATACATACAGCCCAACAACCGAAGGGTTGTATGGTGACACATTAGGTGTGTACGGATCAGGCGATAGCTATGCTCCTCAGAGTCGTCACTTGAATCGTATCAGTGATGCTAACCAACCTATTCAATCAGGTGGCTGGAGTGTAAGTAGTAGTCGTGCTAACGTGGTTAACCAATACACCGAAAATCCAATTTTCAGTGGCGACTTCATTGGTTACTTCAGTGGATTTGCACTAACTGCCAATGCCGCTACCTACAGTGACGAAAGTTACTTCGAAACAGCCGGCATCAAAATGTTTGCTACAGGTTCAAACGTAAGCGTAGGTGGTAACCTTGCTGTGTTTACCAAAGCCGACGGTGGTCAAACTGTGCAGGCCATTGGTGTAGAGCATAACCAAAGTGTAAAATTCTTTGCCAATGTTATTACCAGCAACGTATACGTACCAAGTTCAGCAACATCAGGTGGTACAGCTGGTCAAATCAGTTATGATTCAGACTATGTTTACGTATGTTTAGGCAACGGAAATTGGAAACGTGCTAACTTAGCCGCTTGGTAATTAACCAAAAACCATTGACTCCTAGTACAGGATAGTTTATACTATTGCTTACTAGGAGTTTTCTTTTATGCAAATCGATTTAAACAAATATTCAAAATTCGTTGAACAAGTAACTTCAGCGGAATCAAATAACTACGATCACCTACAACGCAGAATCATCGAACTGCGTAATGCCGAATTTAATTTTAATCCCAGCCTACTGCTAACAGCCGCTATCGGACTAGCCGCAGAAACTGGCGAGTTTGCAGAAGTACCAAAAAAGATTTTGTTCCAAGGCAAACCATTTAACGAAGAATCTAAATTTCACATGAAGCGTGAATTGGGCGATATCTTTTGGTATTGGATTAATGCTTGCCGTGCTTTGGACTTAGATCCTAACGAGGTCATTGCAGAGAACGTAAATAAACTTGAAAGCCGCTACCCAGGCGGATCATTCGATCCCTACTACAGCGAAAATCGCAAAGACGGAGACCTTTAATGCACCCACTGAGTCCAAATTTATCCAACTTCAATGACGACGAGCTCAACAAAAAATTTGGTGAATTGCAAAAGCGTTATATGCAGTGCTGGAAATTTGGACCAATGGATTTGTTACCACAGCTACAAATGTTAATGGATGATTATCAAGCCGAGATCCAAAGACGCAATGCCAAGGTCATGGAAGATATGCAGAAACGTGCAGAAGCCAAGGGTAAAGGCTTTGGCGGAGTTATTGACATATCATGAACTACGATAAGTTCGGGCAGGCCTATACCACAGAACAAGAACTGTGCGATATACTGTACCAAAATCCCGACCAAGATCTCAGTAAGTTTAAGTTAAATGGTGATCCTGGTACCGTAAACTATAATGCATCTAACTCAAAGTATTATAGTTTATTTGAGCCAATTGGCGTGTATGTGCCACTGGATTACAAAGAGGATGTACCACTAGAATTGTTTGATCATGTACAACAAAGTAATTGGTACATGCCAGACAAATACAAAACATTGGACATAGCACAATGGTTATTAGACCAATGTACCACTGAGCCAGAACTACAAAGAGTCGGTGAAGAGCTATTGCTGTATCAAGAACGTGACTTGTTTAACTTGTTGCGTTATTTAAAATACTTTGTAGATACCATGCGTAAAAATAATATTGTATGGGGACTAGGTCGTGGATCTAGCGTGGCCAGTTATGTGCTGTACTTAATTGGTGTACATAAGATCAACAGCATGTATTATGATTTAGACATCGGTGAATTTTTACGATAAATATACGTATATAACGGAGAACCCAAATGACCAAGAGAATTTATACTTCAGCAAAAGGTGTGCCGATTGACATGGATAGCCTACAAATTGCAAACGAACAAACCATTGCAGTAGGTAACATGAAAGTAAATGCACGTGGCGACGAGCTAGGACCCGGCGGACAAGTAACTGCTACTAGAAATCAAAACATGCAGTCTTACTACAAACTACATTCCGACATGCCAGTTGATGCCGCTGTTCCTGATGAGGTTGTTACAAGACAAAAACGTGCAGGCGCCAGTATTACCGGCGGTGTTCCAAAAGAAGCACCGGGCATTGATCCACAACCTGTAGCAAACATTCCAGAAGCAGTAGAACAAGAACTTGAACCACAGGCACCTGTTGCGGTTGCCAGCACACGTGGTAGTTTGGCAAGTAGTGTAGCCAAACCTGCAACAGTAACACAAGAACTAATGAAACCTCTCAACAAACGTAACGGTGTAACACGTATCTAATATGGCAAGAGAAGAACAATTATATCAAGCAAGTAACAAGTTCCAAGCAGTTAATCGGGTCAATGGTCTGGTTGCTCTTAAGGATCACGTTATTGTATCAGACATGGACTTTAGCGGTCGCAAGCTAGCAAGTGGTGTTATTTTGCTAGGTGACGATGGCAAGACTGATGGTATTCGCCCACGTTGGGGTCGAGTATATGCAGTCGGTCCCAATCAAAAGGATGTTAAGGTCGGACAATGGATCATGCTAGAACATGGTCGTTGGACACGTGGATTCAAAGTTGAAATTGATGGTGAAGAATTAGTTCTTAGACGTGCTGATATCAAATCCATTATCTTTGTATCCGACGAAGAGCCAACTGGCGTTGATACAATATCCACAGCAGTAGACGCACAAAAACTTTCCATTCCCGGACGCTAATGGGCTTTAAGAAAAATTGGGACGTGGCTGACATCGAAAGCCAGCTACGTTGCATGGCCATCGAAATTTGCAGTCCTTACAATGACGGATGGACATCAAGTCTTTGCAAACGCGACTTATTTCGTATAAAATGTCTAGTAGAAGACATATACACAAGGTCTCCAAAATTCTCCGGTGAGGAGGAATGGGAAAAAGAACGTACTATGGAACTGTTAAAGAGAAAATGAAAAAACTTATATCAAACAATGCTGGTTACAAAACGTATGTAGAAATTTTAGATGTTATGCGACCCAACGATCACAAGTATCTTAAAATTACTACAACCTATGATCTTGCAAAAGATCCAACCGATGAACGAGTAAAGTTTGAGATGCTAATGACCCCAGAAGTTGTTGAGCAGTTTAAAGAAATATTCAATACCATTGAGCAGTAAAGTTATAAGGAGTTTATATGAGAGATGGCGGCAAGGGCGATAAGCCAAGACCATACAGTATTCCATTAGAAGAATTTGATAATCGATGGGATACTATCTTTAAGAAAAAAGATAAACCAGAAGATAAAAACGACAACAAGGACCAAGATGAGAAACCTAAAACTAGTTGATGCAGTAGTTCAGCTACACAATATTGCTCGGTTAGTTGAAGCGGAAGTTGGCGAAGGCGAGTTAAGTCAAAGTATACGTAAAGCCGCAGATCGGTTACATGTCTACTCGATTGACGATGACAAAGCCAATACAATAGCACAATCAATTATACAGCAGGTAAAAGAATGAAAGAACTTTGGACAGAGAAATATCGACCAAAAAAAGCCAGTGACTATGTGTTTACAGACGAGCACCAACGCACACAAGTTGAACACTGGATTAAAGAAAAATCAATTCCACATATCTTGTTAAGCGGTAGCCCAGGCACCGGCAAGACTACACTTGCTAAAGTTCTTATTAACGAACTAGGCATCGAAGATTATGATGTGCTACAGATCAACGCAAGCCGCGACAACGGTGTAGACTTTATTAAAAACAAAGTAGAAGGCTTTGTGCAGACCATGCCATTTGGTGCATTTAAGGTTGTGTTGTTAGACGAAGCCGATTACTTGTCGCACAACGCACAAGGTATCATGCGTGGCTTGTTGGAAACTTATGCTAGCCAAGCACGTTTTATCTTTACGTGTAACATGCCGCACAAGATCATGCCAGCACTACATTCACGCTGTCAAGGTTTCCATATTGACAAAACAGACGTAACAGAGTTTACTGCTCGTGTTGCAACTATCTTAGTCGATGAATCAGTTGAGTTTGATTTGGACACATTAGACAGTTATGTCAAGGCCACATATCCAGACCTGCGTAAATGTTTAAACTTGCTACAAGCAAATTCAACAACAGGTACACTTACCAAGCCTAGCGAAAACGATCGTGGTGTGCGTGATTGGAAACTAGATGCTGTTGAGCTATTCAAAGCAGGAAAGATTCGCGATGCACGTTCACTGATTTGCAGTCAAGCTGGCGTAGAGGACATGGACGAAATTTTCCGTTGGATGTACGACAACTTAAATCTATGGAGCAAAACTCCAGAAGGTCAAGATGAAGCAATCTTGGCAATACGCAAAGGACTTGTTAACCACAGTCAGGTAGCAGATCCAGAAATCAACTTATCAGCAACATTAGTGGAGTTAACTCAAATTGGCTAAACAAAAAGACATTTACCTTGTAGCATTTTATTACATGAAACCACGCCCTGGCGTTAATACAACTGTCAAAGGTTGGATGAACGACAAGGCAAACTTACGTTACGATGAGCGTGTAGAAGTTACACGTGGCTTAAAGAAAGACATTACTGCCGCTAACATCATTTTAAACTTCAGTAAAAAAACTGTGGAAAAGAATGGCTTTAACGGCGACAAGGATTTTAAATCCCTGTTTAAGTATTTCTTTGGTGGATATCATCAGTACATTACACAAGT
>JACCDU010979823.1_pt1 | contig 12446 bp, 10 predicted proteins | sample 7446081 | NCBI WGS metagenome assembly JACCDU01 (sample SAMN15323447, study PRJNA562643) | freshwater metagenome | isolation source: river surface water | place: USA:Blue River Watershed | collected 2017-08-17 | reverse complement strand
GGGGTCGATCCAATCGCGGTGGAGGAGATTCAGACGATTGTGTCGAAGTTGAAATACCGGAATATTGGAATCTTGATTACGGATCATAATGTGGATGAGACGCTGTCGATTACGGATAGGGCTTATTTGCTTTTTGAGGGAAAGATTTTGAAGGCTGGTACGCCACGAGAATTAGCGGATGACGAACAAGTTCGTCGTTTGTATTTAGGTAAAAACTTTAAGTTAAGAGAAAATCAGCGATGAAAAAGGAGACGATTGCGGTACATGGGAGTCATTTGAAGGATGAGACGGCGGGAGCGATTGCGGCGCCGGTGTTTTTGACGACGACTTTTGAACGGGCTTTGGACGGAACGTATCCGAAAGGTCACATGTATTCTCGCAACTCGAATCCGAACCGCACGGCACTTGAAAAAGGCCTGGCGGCCTTAGAAGGGGCGTCGCGAGGCTTCGCCTTCGGCTCAGGCCTCGCCGCCGTCAACGCTGTCTTCCAATGCCTACAATCCGGTGACCATATTTTAATGCCAGAAGTGGGTTATTATGCCTCCTACAAACTGGCGGAAGAGATTTTGGGTCCCTGGGGACTAGAAGTGACGCAGGTGGATATGACGGATTTGGCACAGGTAGAAAAAGCGGTACAAAAAAACACAAAGCTCATCTGGGCGGAGACACCGGCGAATCCAATGCTAAGCATAACGGATATTGAAGGCTTGTCAGTCATTGCTAAAAAACACGGACTTAAATTAGGCGTGGATAATACGATGGGCACACCCGTGCTCCAAAATCCCATCGCTCATGGCGCGGACTTCGTGATGCACGCCACGACGAAGTACATTGGTGGCCATTCGGACATTATGGGCGGGGCAGTGCTGGTAAAAGAGGATGATGAGTGGGCGAAAAGGATTGAACGCGTCCAGATTTTGATGGGGGCGACGCCCAATCCATTGGACTGTTACTTATTAGCGAGGGGTTTGAAGACTTTGCCTTTGAGAATGAGAGAGCACAGTGCGAACGCGTTGGAACTGGCGAAGCGTTTGGAAAAACACCCTAAGGTAGAATTAGTGCATTATCCTGGCCTGGAATCACATCCGCAGCACGCTTTGGCAAAAAAACAGATGCCTCAAGGATTCAGTGGCATGATCGCTTTGCAGGTGAAAACCGGGGAAACAGAAACGAGGGAGATGGCGGGTAAACTGCAGATATTCCAACAAGCGACGAGCTTGGGTGGCGTAGAATCACTAGTGGAACACCGCAAATCCATTGAAGGACCGCAAAGTACGACACCGGGAAACTTATTGCGTTTCTCGATCGGTTTAGAACATGTAGATGATTTGTGGGCTGACCTAGAACAGGCGCTGGCTACTATTTAGAGTTCCTTCTCTAATTTCACCTCGACTTCTTTATTAATTCCTTTCAGTTCGACACGCTGGCGCTTGTAGCCAGATTTCGAAATCGAAAGAAAATTGTATTGCTTTTCGTCGATCTTAATTTCAATGGGGGTTTTTCCCACGAAATAACCGTTTAATATAACTTCTGCTCCCGCTGGATCCGTTTTGACAGAAATGGTCTTAGTTGCAGGCGCAACGAAAGAACTTAAAGCACTGATTAGCAATACGATAAGAATATTTTTCATGTAGGCTTCGAATTAAGAACTCGAAATTACCTAAAAATAAATGAAATAACATTCTGGAAGCTAAAAATATCTAGTTGCTGATAATTGCAATTGGGCATTCAGTACGTGCTGGTCGAGCACCCATTGGTAATTGCGCATCCAGGCGAAATTTAGTTTTGCGGTGAAGGAATAGGCCTGGATTCTCCTTTGGTAATATCCACCCCACATCAGATCTACCCATTTCGCATCATAGGTTTTAAACGCGTCGTAATAGTAATCCATGTTGTGGGCGTAGCGCTCGATAGAAAAACCGGCGATGGAAGCGGGGCGAACGAAGGCGAGGTCGAAGGTTTGGAGGTTTGATCCGGGACCTATGCCGGCACCTAGCACCTGCCCCTCGTTTGTGTAGCCGTGGCGAACAAAATCATGGCGGTACCAGGGGCCATTATTGCGCACGAGGCGATCAGCGGTCATTTCCATGGTGGTGTTTTCCAAAGCCAGGCGAATATACCGGCCCGAAGACTGTTTGAACACCTTGCGTAAACCTAGGATATAGGCCCTGGAATGCTCCATGGACGTTAACCAATCCCAAAAACTATTCTTGTAATCATTATAGCCTAATTCCCCGTAGAGCTCGACATGGGAGGCCGGAAAAACCCAGCGCACATTCAAGGACGCTAACTGGTCTCTTCGCTTCGCATCCTCCAGCGGAAGATTCTTTTTTTCAAAGGGCAGCAAGAACGGGAACACGTCCGTCAAGCCCGAGCCCATATCCGAGGTATACAGATGGAAAGCGCGGGAAAAACCGAGGAATAAGCCAGGCACCCAGCGCGGCTGATAATTCAAGGTGAGGGCAGAAATGTAGCGGGCATCCGTGGATTTTGGCTCTAAATAATTGATGCCGTTGACCACATAATCGGATGCCAAAGGCTGTACCCCAGACCCCTCTAAGCGACCGCCAATCAGCTGGAATTCGAAAGAGCCCAGGAAGGTTTTTAGCGGTTTGACGCTATTGAATGTCCCGTGCAAGAAGCCTGGGGCATTGTTTGACATAAGTAGGGAGTTGCGGAAACCCGGACCCCACCAGAGATTCTCGGTGGAAATACCCACAGAGACGGAGCGGGAGGAGAGGCGGAGGGCACTTTGGCCTAAACGAAAACGGGAATAGGCAGAGGTCCCAAAGCGTTCCGGAATGTCTGTGCTATTCCACAAAACTAACATGGGAGCGCGCTGAGGGCCTTGAAGGGAAAAAGTTCCGAAGTCTCGGTTCTCCGCATACACGAATTCCGGCATCAGCTGGAGACTTAGCGCTTTGTAGTGGGTAAAAAAACCTGCCGTTAAATAAGTTTGCAAACCTTTCGCTGGGATCATCGCGCCGTCGTTCCATCCCAAGGGGGCGTAGGTATTTAGCTGATTCAGGACAGTGGCGGGTAGCAGACCCTTAGCGGTCGAATCCGAAACCGGCCGTATAGTAAACGAATAAGTGGCCCCGGAGATCAATTGTTGATTACGGAGACGCTCTTCAGAAAAATCCGGCCGGCCCACGGGAATGGTTTGGGCGTAGATTTGTGCTGTCAGAAAGAAAAAAAACATCTTTTTAAGCATGGACAAATTTAGGGAGGAATGGGCGCAATGTTGTAAATTTGGGTGATAAAGATTTCGATGAACAAAAAGTCCAACCGTTTTGCGCTGATTCGCTATGTGAACGATGCCCTTGTGGTCATTGCAGCCTATTCGCTTGCGCTTTGGAATACGGGGCATATAGATCAATGGAATCCGGCTTTTGGCCTGCTTTCGCTCGTATTGTGGTATTTTGTCTCCTCTTTTTCGAAATTGTATGCGGATCGACGCTCGAATAAGTTTGCGGAGGAGATCATTTTCATCGTTTACCACCTGATTTTATTTACGATTTTGCTCAGTTCCAGTCTCTTCTTTTTGAAGCCGACTGGGGCCTATGATTTCCACTTTTTCGCCTATTTTATTAGCGCTAATTTCCTTTTAGCGGCCATCACCAAGTACATTTTACGCAAGAATCGTCACGCCGCCTTTTACCAAGGACGGATGAATGACGTGGTTTTATTAGTGGGTGCGACCGCTGCGGCGAAGAATTTTTACGATACGGTACAGAAGTATTATTACTACGGTTATAAAGTGGAGGGCCTGATTGATGATGAACTGAACAATATTCCGGGCTGTGATTATTTAGGTAAAATAAGCCAATTGGACTTGATTTTGAAGTCGCGCTACGTGGACGAAGTCGTGATTGCCTTGCCTACGGAGGATTATTCGACCATTCAGCGCTGCATCAGTATTTGTGATTATTACCGGACCAAAGTCCGTATTTTGCCTGACTTCAAACAATATGCGACCTCCTCGGTCAGCATTCAGACGATCGGACAAGTGCCCGTGATGAACGTGGGACGTCTACCGCTGGATCGTTTGGAGAACCGAATTTTGAAGCGCATTTTTGATGTGACGTTCTCGCTGGTGTTCTTCCTGACTTTTGGCCTACTACTTTTCCCGCTGATCGCTCTATTGATTAAGTTGACGTCCAAAGGGCCTGTTATCTTCAAACAAGAGCGCTGGGGTTTGAATAATGAAACGTTAATCTGCTATAAATTTCGCACGATGGTGCAGGAAAGTGAGGATGTCGATGGAGACGGAAATTACCAGCAGGCGCAAAAAGATGATCCGCGTATTACGCGTATTGGGGCCTTCTTGCGGAAGACGAATTTGGATGAAATACCGCAGTTTTGGAACGTATTGATCGGCAATATGTCTGTGGTGGGACCGCGTCCGCACCCGACTCCCCTGAATATCGAATCGATGAATACCGTGGACAATTACATGTTACGCCACATCGTTTTGCCGGGAATTAGCGGCTGGGCACAGGTAAATGGCTGTAGAGGGGAGACGCGCACGACGGAAGATATGCAGGAACGCGTGGACTTTGATTTGAGTTATATTCACCGCTGGTCGTTTTGGTTAGATTGTCAAATCATCCTCCAGACCGTCATTAACTTCTTCAGAGGCGACCAGAACGCGTACTAAAACGTTGTTTTAGTATCAGCGGAATGAACACCGGCGCTTCCACAAAGTAGCGTCTAAACATCCGCTTAGGCTCCTGCAAGAAGCGATAGAACCATTCCAATCCACTCTTTTGCATCCAAAGTGGTGCTCTTTTGATCATCCCAGCAGCAACCTCAAAGGCTCCTCCGATTCCGATGGCTACGTGTGTATCTAATTTCCCGAGATTTTCTGCAATCCAAATATCTTGCTTAGGCGCTGTCAAACTCACCAATAAAATATCAGGTTTGACCGCGTTTATCGCATCAATCATTTCTTGATTCTCTTCTTTGGAAAACACCGCTCTGAACGGAGGCACGAAGGTTCCCACGATCTTCACCCCTGGGTGCTTTGCCTCCATCACCGCTTTTAGGGTATCGGCCACTCCGGGAGAAGCGCCAAGTAAGAAAATAGAGAAATCGTGTTGTAAAGCAAACGGAAATATCCGCGGCAACACATCCAAGCCCGTAATGCGCTCTTTAATGGGATCACCTAAGAACTCTGAGGCCCATTTCACGGGAACGCCATCACAAAGAACGTAATCTGCGTGCTTGTAAATCTCTTGAACGCGCGCTGTCGCGCGCGCCGCCAATATCGAATTCACGGGCGTAATACACACCTGGGCCTTTTCACCCTTTTGAATCACAGCCTCCCAATCGCTGAACAATTCGTCCATTGTCAGAGATGAAACCGGGGTACCTAAAATATCAACTCTATGATGCCGCATCTTGTTCTGGTTCCGGGAAAAAATCCCCTAAAAAATACAAGCCCACCCAGGTCCAGAAAGGAAATGCACCCATGGGACCCTCTAAAAACACATCGAAGCTACCATTCAGCCAAAAAGTGAACAGCACGCAAGAAATCATCAATTTCAGTCACCACCTCATCGCTTTCCGCCAAACTCATTCCTAGCCCTTTCCCCTGCAACGCATATTCCGGGGTCACACTATAATCGATAATGTTCGCCCACCAGACCAAGCGCCAAAACTTATTTTCATCCAGCGTCGCATCCTTACTCACCCCAAAAATCGATCCCACATTCTCCACTAACTGTTCCATCCCTACCTTCCGACCTTGGAAGTTTTCCTTCACTTTAATGGACGCATACAGTGGCAAAACAATCAATAAAACGATAGGCAAATAGCGCACATATTGCTTAATCAAATCCCGCATCTCCTGGCGCTTCGTAAACACGACAAAAAGCCCTAATCCGATCAAATAAGCCAGCATCCCCGAACGAGAATAAGCCGTTATGATCAATAAATTCAGTAGAATCGCCACCGCTAACGTGATCTGAAAACGAACCGATCGCTGGTTCAAATAGAGCATTAAAACCAAAGAGGAAATCAACAAATGCACCCCCATATCGCCGTATTTATAGAGCGCGAAGGGAACGGAACCGAAGAGGATGAAGTTCTCGAAGAATTCGGAGAAGTTTTGGAAATAGAAATTCAACAGGGCAAAAAACGGGAACCAAGTGTAGATCCAGATAATGTATCCCCACATTTCCTTCCGCAAATCCTTGAATAGAAACACGAAGAAAGCAAACCAAGCATATTGAATCACGAAAGAGTCGCGAATTACATCAAAAAGCGCGTAAGAACGCAATCCCCATCCAATGTAGCCCACCGTCACCGCCAGCAAAAAGGCTAAAATCTTCGTCCGCTTATCCCAGCCAAAAGCATAGTCCTTGCGCGTTAAAAACAACACGATGAATCCCCCAGCCCACATAGCCTCCGCTAAAAAACTATAGGCAATCCCTTTGTTAAAGAACACATAGAGTGCCATCACGAAGAAATAGGCCTGCAAATAGAGCTTTTTAACGACGTCCATGCGGCAGCTCGTATTTTAGTGACACTTGCCACTGCTGGTTTGTGTAATCGGATCTTGTAGAAGAATCTGACCATTCTGCGATGTTATCTTCAATCCGTACCCACATGTAATTGTTCACCGAGGTATTTAGATAAGAGGCTCCTAAAAGCAGATTCTTTGTCAAACCGATTTGTGCTTCTACACCAGCCGTTAGATTAACCCAGTAACGATTTGCGTGACCACTTCCATAATATTCATACACATAGAAGTCATTATTTCGGGCAAAACGCTCGAAGTTCAGTCGGATTAAACTTCTCCCGCGATGGTAACTCAGGTAAATCGTTTGACTATTAGATCCAGGACCTATAGAAGCTCCTAGCAATTTACCATTTTGTGTATATCCTTGACGAACCTCGGTACTCGTATACCAGCTATTGTGCAGCGGACCTCCAAAACGATTATCATTATCAATCACTAATCCGGGATCCATCAGCTGTAATTGCGTAAACTCGATGGCTAATTGTAGGTAGGATTTCTTCTTTTTGCCCAAAGGAAATAACTTCCGCCCCCCTAGCACAAAACCCGTCTTCGTAGAATCACCAAAGAAGCTCGCAGGCCCTACCACCTTATCCGGCTGACCTATCTCTGCATAGAACTCCGCGTGGTCTTTAGGCAAGGCGAAACGCAACAAGAAGGCCCCTAGTTGCATTTTAGGATTCTCCACAAAAGGTTTGCCCGGTTGTGGATCCTCATTCGTAAAGTAGTTCTGTTGTGCAAACGAATACCCTAGATAGAAATTAGGCACCCACTTAGGCTGCCAATTCACAATAAATGCTTTCAGCATTCGCACAGAATTATTTTTGTTTTCAATCCCCCCTGGCCAGATCGGTCTGAAGTTTTTGTCTTCCGGAGATAGCATAGTCGGATTCTCCAACATCCCTATTAAACCTTTCCCCTCAAAAGATCCGATGGGAGTGATGACCGGCTTTCTGTTTTGGACGAAATAATGTAAAAAGCCGGAAGCCTCATTCGTCATCATCAAACTATTTCTAAAGCCAGGCCCCCACCAATTGTTCTCGGTAGATACACCCGTGGCTACGTTGCCAAACTTAAAAGCGATGCGAGATTGCCCAGGGAAAAAGGTTTTCAAAGGCTCGTAACCAAAATAGCGGAATTGATCGATGTTGTTGTTGATGAGGAAAAATATTCTTGTCCAATAATTCCCATCTTGTGGGTTCCCCGCGAACGGAACAGAAGGAGAATTCTCTGCTAACACCCACTCAGGCTGTAAATTGACATCCAAGAATTTCCAAGAGAAATGGACTCCTAGACTCCAGCGTCGCTGAAACCCAACCGAAGGGTACATTGTACCTTGGTTAAAGCTGAGTGGCATTAAACTATTGTTTTGAAGGGTATGACGGAAAGACAAGCCATGCACTTTAAACTTTTCGCTAGCATTCGTTTCTAGTTCTTGCAAAGCAGAGGTCGAACGAATCATAAAAGACTGATTCTCGTATTTCGATGAATCCTTCCCATTCAATAGTTGCGCATTGCGCTGCAGATCTTGCAAACTAATATCATCCAGTAAAGTCGTCTGAGCGAAGACCGAGCAAGAAAGCAATAAGAGGCCTAGAACGTACTTTACCATAAGAAAATCGTATTAATGAAGGCGTAGACATTCGATTTCGAATGATCTTTTTCCCATAAATAATTGCTGGAATTCACCCATTTCAAATCAGCCGTAAATAAGAGCTTTTTATAGCGATAGCCGCCTTGCAAACCGAAGGCATAATCATCCCATTTGACTAAGCGCGTTCTGACCGCAGATTGACCGGTTTCTAACATAGGATTTTGGGACACATGCTGAAAAGTAATCCCTATCTTCTTCCAGCCTTGATTCCAGCTGACACCTATCGTTTGCACATTATTACCATGACCAACCCCATTCCCTATGATCTGGTTATTATGTGTAAATCCTTCGGTCACCTGACCATGTTCATACCAGTTACCCGCAGAGCGCATTAAATAGGAAGGACTCTGCGCCATTTTAGTCGCTTCTCCAAAAATCTCGATAAAGGTCAGGTTATTTAATGGATGTAATTTCTTGAATCCAACTACCCAAGCAGAGGAATGAGCCATATCTAACCACAAGTCTCTTAGGTTTTGTTTGGCATCATTATAGCCAAATTCAGCGTATACTTCCGCGTGATTCTTCGGCATCAGCCAACGGGTAGAAAGACTTAAAATCTGGTCTTTGCTGAGCGTATCATCATTATAATCGTTTTTAAACAGATTATTCAATACCGGTAAATAGGTATTCATAAACCTTGCTTCAGGTTTAGCGACATCGTAATTCTGGAAGGCTCTAGAGACAGAGAAGAACACGTTTTTCATAAACCGAGGTTGGTAGGTTAAAACGATTCCATTGTATTGACGGTTTTTAGGTCGGTCCGAAAGGTTTCTTTGTTTCAAAGCAGCATTCTCATAGCCCTGCAAGGAATCACGCGTCATTCGACCTAATATCAATTGAAATTCAAAAGATCCGATGGGTGTTTTCAGAGGACGCGTTGTATTCAAACTGTAGTGGAGAAAACCAGCTGCATTATTCGTCATCAACAGCGAAGAATAGTGTCCTGGCCCCCACCAAAGGTTCTGATTCGATACTCCCAGTGAAATTCCTCCCGCTTCTAAACGTACCGAGGATTGACCTAAACTATAGCGATCAATGGATGGATTTACCTGTCCCCAAGCATCGCTAGTTTCGTAATCAGCGGAACCTGTATGTATAAATTCGGGTTTGAACTGAATGTGTAGAATGCTAAATCGAGCATAAATTCCAGCACTTGCTTGCATTTGATAGCCATTCGAAACGGACATCGCCTGATCATTCCAGCCGTAAGGACGAGAGGTGTTCAATTTTTGAGAGAGAGAAGCGGGCAATAAAATAGCCTGAAAAAGTCCTTTTTTATAACTCCTAATGGAGTCGTTTGCCATGGGATCGATCAATCGATACAAATCTTGCATGCTTTGCTTTCCCGTAGAATAAAAGGGTCTGGCCAGCATCGACTGATTCGCATCTACTTTACCTAATAGTTGCAGATTGCGAACTTGTTCATCGATGTCAGAGAAACCGACGGGGATGGCGTTTTGGGCCCATAATGGAGTCCCAAACAAACACAAAACGCAACAAAGCGATAGCAAAAACTTCATAAACAAAGTTAGGAATAATCCGGCGCTGAACAAAAAGAAAGGTGGCAGGGAGATATAGTGTGCATTACTAATATAAACTAGTTTATATTAGTAATGCACACTATCAAATCTGTTTCTTAAAAGTGTTAAAAACAACAAATTTAAGAAACAGATAATCACTAATGTAACTTTATGTAGTGCTTGAACAATTGAACGAGATTCCGAATCTCTTGAAGCAAACTAGATTCTGCATCTCCCTTAGCCAGTGGCAATATATGTTTGTATTTTCTATGTACTTGAAGTAAGGCTGTTAACCAGCCCAGTTGTAAATTACCTAAGGAGAAATGTTCCAGTACCACGTCCTGAATGACTGCTACCTTGTATCCATTTTCTTGAACTGCTAAGGATATGTCCAAATCGTATCCATGAAATCCTTTTAAAGTCTGATCAAAATGAGCCCCTACCTCTTTTCGCAAAGCCATGAATACACCATCGATCACGGCTACTTCCACTAATTTACCAGCTTCAAACCCTTGATTTTGATCTTCTGTTTGGCCTCCGGGCTTATGCTGTAAAATTCGGATCACCTTATCGTTTTCTGAGCAATCCCACCAGGCTGAAGGAATGAATGTATGTATTTTAGCACCTGCAACACCAATTAAACCAATAGTAGGATCACTGTTAAAATGACCTAACAACGTTTTACCCCAATCTTGAGTGTGAAAAATTACATCTTCGTGCAGAAATAAACATAACTCTCCGCTACTTTTTTTCAATCCAGTTTCATAGGCTTGTGTAATCGATTCCGCTCCTGAAATAATCTCAAGTTCGAATGGTATGCCAATGGTTTGATTGATATTGGCTACCAATTGATCGCACAATTCTTTATTCTTTGAACAAATAACGATGGATAGCATACTAATCCTTTTGAAGATGGTCAATCCATCGTTTGATTTGCGCACTGAACACATTTTGAGGCAGAATCACTAATTGATATACCACAAACCAAGCCAACGAGAAAACCCCTATTACCAGCAAACGCAACAATAGCGTAGGCACAAAGAGCTTAAACAAGAACACGATTCCCAAGTACGGAATCAGACCTAGTAATTGTTGAAAAAAGACCGTCGTGTAATTAGATAACGAAATCTCCTTGCGTGTAAAGAAGACAAAGGCAATACAAACGGCTAATTCCGTCAACAGAATTGTAATAGCTGCGCCTTCTTCTTTCAGCGTAGGAACTAATAGGAACGCTAAAATAATACTGATAAACATCCCGATCAGCGCGGAAATGAGGATGGATTTGTCTTTGCCTACCGCGCTGAGGATTTGGAAGCCAAAAATTCCCGACATGCTGATAATCAAGATCAGCGGCGCCGTGATTTGCAACGGTAAGATCGCGCGATCGAAGGCTGTTCCAAGTAATATATGGATGATTTCTGGTGCGCAGGTTACAATACCTAAGACCAAAGGCATCGAAAGGCTCACCAGCACATAAAAACACTGTTTTACGAGTAAAACGAAAGCTTCTTTCTCCCCCTTGTGGTATAGACTCACGAGTCCTGGGAACATCGCCACCGAAATAGCGCTCAAGACGCCGATGAAAAGTCGGTTTAATTTCAAGGCGGAGGAATAATACCCCACGCTTTCATTATCCGCTAGAAAGCCTAATAAGATCGTATCGAGTGAAAAATAAACGGAGATCGTGAAGATGGTTAAAAATAACAAAGCCATCGGTTTGATATGCTTCATTAGTTCAAGGCGGGCAAAAGAAAGGCCAGAAAAATCCAGCAAATCCCACAGTCTTTTTCCATTAAATGCAGCTAATATCACGGCTAATCCCACCTGCATCCGGAAATAGTTTACATAGTCATTTGTATTCCGGATGAATAGAAACACCGCGGCGATGAAGCAGAGGCGGATGACGAGGGAACGAATGGCGATGAATTTGAATTGGTTCATTCCGCTGAAGAACCATTCTAATTGAAAGACTTGTAGGATAAAGTAGCCCAGCGCCCAAGAGAACAGTGATTGCTCAGCCGCGAGCTGTGGAACCGCTATAATAAAGACTATAAAAACAAGACTTAAGAGTAAGGTCCCTAGCGCATTGATAATGAAAATTTCGCTAAACGTCTTTGTTAATAAAGTGCGGTCCGATGCGGCTTTAGCTACTTCCCGAACCCCGTAAATAGGAATTCCTAGGGCAGCTAATAAAACGAAATACTTGGCAAAACTCTCCGCGAAATTCAAGACCCCTACGTGCTCTGGACCTAGCGTACGCGCTAAATACGGAAACGTGATTAGCGGGAATAAAACCTGCGTAATCGCTAATAACACATTATAAAAGACATTTTTCCGGGTCTCCATTAGCGGTAACTCGCGTCCACGATCAGTTTATATAGATTTCGAATCATCCGGGGAATGCGTTGGATTTTATAGGCCAAAGGCACTCCGTGCACATAACGACGGTCTAATACGTGATAATGAAAATCCGAGTCGAAATATTCAGGATTTTCGGCGGCCATCTGACGACAAACGCCTTGCACATAGCGAATCTCTTCCAGATTCGTCTTCCCATTCGAGAAAACCCGGTTATCCGTACGAATCGGACGTGCATGCTTCAATTGCACCCCGTGCACTACCGCCGTTTTCGTCTTGCCTATCAGGCGTTGAATCGTAGGGATCAAATACACATCGAGTCCCGTACCGGATATCGAGTGCTTGAAATGGGGTCCAGCGGCCTGGAAAACAGCCTCGCTGTAGAATGGCG
>JACCDU011155216.1_pt1 | contig 12447 bp, 20 predicted proteins | sample 7446081 | NCBI WGS metagenome assembly JACCDU01 (sample SAMN15323447, study PRJNA562643) | freshwater metagenome | isolation source: river surface water | place: USA:Blue River Watershed | collected 2017-08-17 | reverse complement strand
CGTCTGCGGGTTTTCTGCCAATCTTTTTCATGGTTTACCTCTTCGCAGTCTTAGCGGAGTCAACAAATGCCTGCGCTGTCGGGGCACCCTTGTCCCCCGGTTTACGCATCCGTGCACCGCGCTTGCGCTTAGCGTTGATGTTCGCGTAGAGCCCTACTTTACCGCCCTCAGCGTACTGCGTGAAGTCGGTATCGTCTCGGCGTGCCTTGCGCTTGCCACCCGGCATTTTGCTGGGGGAGATGGCCCCCATCCCGCGACTTGCCATCATTTTTTACCCGCCGCTTTCTTTGCTGCGCCGCCCCGTTTGAACGGCTTGGCTGGTTTCAATCCGGCAGAGACCGCAGGGTCCACTTCAGTGCCAAAGCGCGTTCGCGGGCGACCGCGTTTACCGGTGCCAAGCCCTTGTTTTACGTCGCTTTTAGATGGCATCTTCATGGTTGACCCCTTAGATCATGCGACCTTTGGTCTTGCCCTTGGTGCAGCAACCATCGGCACGAGCGGAAGCGGAACCACCTTTGGCGTAGCCCTTCTGCCCACGAACTGCGTCACGTGGTTCTTTGCTAGGTTCAGTGGTGGTCAAAGACCCCATGTACGCTTTGTCGGTGGCCTTCTGCATCTTGCGCTCGGCCATCTCGTCGCGGGCTTGTTTTTCTGCTGGACTCATGGAGTTCTCCTTAGCAGGCCTTGCCGCCTTTAGCCATGCCACCTTTGGCCATACCTTTGCCACCGGGCATCACGATCTGCTTGCCCTTGGTCTTGCCCTTGGCAGCGATGCCATCTTTGCTAGGAGCTGCGGTTTTGACAGCGCCCATTTTTGTTGCGCCGCCTGTTGCCATTTTCTTTGTAGCCATTTTCGTATCCTTTGAAAATTTGCGGCCCTTGTCCGCTTGGTTGAACTCTTTGCCCACGGATTGTGGGACTCCTGCCTTCTTGGCAAACGCTGGGTTGTGGGCCACCGCTGCCATGAATTTTGCCTGTTTACCGCTAGTTGAGGGCACTGCGCTGCTCCTTCATGAACTCATCGAGCTTGGCATCCAGCCGGTCCAGCCGCTGAATGACTCGGTTCATGTCGTTGTGCATATCCATCTTTGCCACAAACTTCTCAGAATTTTCTTCCCGTGTCTTGCTCAACAAAATGGACAGGCGCTTAACTTCGTCATGGGAGATTTTTACCCAGAACAAAAGCAGCGCCGAAGCAAACGACAAAACGGTGTTCCAAATTGGCATGTCCATATCAGCAATTCCACGCCCTCAGGCTTTTATTGATACGTGAATTGGGGTCTTTTTTGGCTTTCTCGCCGGTCAACTTCTTCTTCATACCCTCCATGCGGGCACAAAAAGAGTCTCGGCGTTTGCCGCCCTCGGGTTGTGGGGGTTTCAGGTTCATACCCTGTTTTTTCGCAGAGGCACGGCCTTTGGCGTTCAAGCCGCCCTTTTCCGATTTGCCTTCTTTGCGTTGCCATGCTGGTGTCTTAGCCATTACGTACTCCCGGCATCATAGCTATTGGCGATCAGCACGCCTTCTTGCGCCACGCCAACTGCACCCGTGCCCGTCTGAATCCTGCACTGCAATTGAATGTCAGTCTTCTCTACGATCGGGCGTGGGAACACGCGCATGGCTTCGTAGTTGCTTGCAAACGGTGCTTGCTGTGTCAACGTAACCACGCCAGCAGGGCTGATCGTGTTGTTGCGGTACGTGGCGTAGTCGTTGCCGTTCAGTGAGGTATAGATGTTCACCCGCTTGAGGTAAAACGTGTGCCCAGCAGGCACCGTATAGATCGCAGCTTGTGTGCGACCTACGCCTGCGTTGATCTGAGCGTAAGTCACGGTGCCCGCCTGATTTTTCAGGTAGACAATGCCAGCCGGATTGGTAGCGCTGCCAACAGACACAAACATGCTGTTGACGCGAAAAAACTGCTTGGAGGTTGCCACCGGAGTGGCACCGTTCATTGTCACAACATCTGAAATTGCGTTGTAATTGGCGTCCAGACCAACGATGGTTATCTTGGCTGTATCACCTGCCGTGCCGGACACGTACATTGTCATAGCCGCGACTGGGTACGTGTACGCTGTGGCGTTCTCCCACACAGGAATGAAGGTAGTGGACACGGCTGGTTGGTAGCCGTAAATGTTCACCACGCTATGGAACGCAATCTGCCCACGCGCAACTTGCAACTCAAAGGGCTCGTACAGACCCCTCTGAGTTACGGATGACACTGTGCCAGTATTAGCCATAGAACGCCACGATGGTTGTGTTAGTCAGAGTAGCGTGCACGTCGGTCTCGAACAGAATGCCTTCGCCGGGGACAACCACGTTGGTGGAGCCCGCCACTGCTGGCGCTGTGAACGAGAACAATGTGGTGCCGGAGGCACCGCCATCCTTGAGGACAACGGTACCACCGGATGCGTAACTGATCACCACGCCACGAACCCGCGTACGACCAGCGTACACAGTGTTCGTAGCCGCGAGCGAAGCCGCCTGAACGTCAGTTTGCATAGCCATGATTGGCTCCTACTTAGACGTTCTGCTGGCCAACGTATGGGTCAGTGACGTAGTACAGGATGGTGCCTGTGATAGCGCCGCCAGTGGCTGCATCACCAGTGGTAGCACCACCAGTCAAGGTAACCATCTGCGTAGCAGACATGACCAAACCAAGGTCATCACCAGCAGTGGCGGAAGCCCAGTTGAACACCGACTTGCCACCTGCGGCGTCGGCAGCGCTCAGCAGACCATTGGGGTCAGAGACGGCAGTGTTGGTGTAGCCAATCCAGCCCATGTCAAAAGTGGGGGTGGTGCCACCTGTGCCAGCGGCATTGGCTTGGATTTCGACGATCACTGCGCCAGCGGGGAGCACAACAGGAACGGTGCTGCCAGAGGCGATTTTCACAGTGGTGGAGTCGGCGGCGGCTGGGTTGATGTAGAACGATGCGGCCATAAGACCGGTTCCACAGTAAGCGGTGCGCGTTTGATCGCCGCCGCCCGAACGCCAGATGCTTTGGGTAGTAGAGACTGCCATTTGAATTGTCCTTCGTACAAAGATCAGCGTGTCAGTTGTGTACGCATCTGCCGGATCAGTCTGACACACCGGGGGTTCCGGGTTGGTGCAATATACCCCAAAAGAAAAGGGGGCACAAGGCCCCCTTTCTGCGTCTTTCTTGGCTGTGAGCCAAGCGACTACTCTTAGGCTCCGGGAGAGCCGAAGATACCCAGAGGGTCGGACACACCGAACGAATAACGCTCGCGGGCCTTGTAACGAACGTTCCCTGTATCGAAGTCACCATCCATTCCAGTAGACATGGGGGTGCGGACAAAGTGCTTCAGACCGTTAGGCACATCAGTGATCAGGAACCAAGCGTTGGGGTCGGTCAACCAGTGGTTGATGCGGTAACCCTCGGGGATGGAACCGTTGTTCTTGATGGCGTTAATGTCGTTGTCGTTGGTACCGACGCGGAGTTCGGTTTCCAGCAAGCGGGTTGCAACGAATTGCAGGCTTGGAGGAACGATCAACTTCTTGGGCTTTGCAGCGATCAGCAGACCACGTTCATCAGTCCACGCAGCGATCTGGATCACGGCGTTTTCCAACGAGGTTTCGTTCAGGTCAGCAGCAGTGCTGGGGGTGTTGCTGTTGGTACCACCGGACACCAGAGGGTGAGCGGTAGAGCACAGAACTTGACCGTCACCGTAGGTGGGGCCACCCGAGAAGGCACCGTTCAGCACGGCAGCAGCCTTCACCTGTTTGGTGTAAGCCATTGCGCGAGCCAGACCCTTCGTATAACGAGCGGAGAGGCTGTCGTACAGGTTATCTTCCACGGCTTCTTCGGTGATGGAGAAGCCCATCGCGATGGTTTCGTGGGTGTAACGTGCAGTCCATGCTTCTTGTGCATTGTCGTACGAGATCGCTTGACCTTCGTTCTTCACAGGAGCGGCGGAGAAACCAGACAGTTTGGTTTCTTCTTCAAAAGAACGCTCGGAAGTCTCGGTTTCGTAGATTTCCTTGTGCTCTTCGCCGTAGCGTGCATATTCCAGACCGAACAGAGCGTTCAGGCCGGGCAACAGCTCTTTCAAAAGTTGTGCGCGTGAAATAGCCATGATTTAGCTCCTTAGATGCCGGTTGGGTTGAGGTACGAATGACCGCCGGACAACGCGCCAGTGTCAATCCACGGCATGTTGAACTTAACGATGAACTCGCAGAAATCGCCAGACGCGTTTGCGGTATCAGGCACAGGCTGAACCACGCGGATTGGCAACGAGGCAGTAGCAGCAGAGCTGGTACCGTCGATAGCCACAGCGGAGTCGCCAGTGTTTGTGCTACCACTGTTCTGCACCAGAGCGACGTTGCTGCCAACCAGAGCTTGACCGTAGTAAGCCACGGTAGTGCCGCTGGAGACAGTTGCCACTTTGAACAGAGCGTCGGGATCATCCACAACGTAGGCTTGAGCGTCAGACGCAACCGTGCCGGTAGGCCAGTATTGCGAGAAACGCGGTTGCTTGGTGGATGGATCAGTGTAGGTGCAACCCACAAAGACGCCAACAACACCATTTGCGGACACAGCGGTAGTGCCCGTTTCTTTCTGGATAACACCAGCAGTAACCAGCTTGACAACGTCACCGTAGAAGATATTGGCGGCGTAGCCGCTGGCGATCTTGAACATACGTGTCGAACCGGCATACGGCTGACCACCAATCAAATTGACTGGCTTCAGGCCATAAGGCGCAGAGACAATTGGATATGCCATTTGGAAAACTCCAAAAAATTATTGACGAGACCCGAAGGTAACGGTCGATTTGCGCTCCTTGAACAGAGGCATACGAGCGTCACTATCGCGCATGAAGTTGTTGTCCACAGACTCCACAAGAGCATCCGATTGGCCTCGGAAATACTTGTTGCGGTCGTCCACGAACTCGGAAGGAATCTTGCAAAGAATCAAACCACCAATTTCGATCAGGTCGTCTTCGTTTTTCTTACGAGAGAACAACCGGATTTCAGGGTGCTCAGATGCTTTCACAGGCTCATAGCCTTCCATGAGCTTCGAGGACCAATTTTTGTCGTCACTCATACCACCAGCACTGACTCGAATCCAACGGAAAACGTAGCCCGGCTCCGGTTTAGGATCAGGCAACAACTGAGGCGGACGCCATTTCTGGGGGCGCTCAGCTACGGCACGGGTTTCAAGTTCACGCGACAGGCGTTCGGTTTGTGTTTCACGACTCATGGTTATTTCCTCATTTGTTCTTCAGCAACCTTACGGGCGTACAGTTCCAGTGGAACCCCCAACCGTTTGGCGATATTCACCTGCGTCTGCGTCAGCACGATCTTTTTGGGCGCTGTGCTGCGGGTAGCGGGTGCTACATTTGATTTCTTTGCGGGCGGAGGTGGCGCATCCGTCTGTTTCTCATCGAGGCCAAATTCCTCTGGAAACACTTGTCGCATACGAGCATCTAACTTCTCGTAATACTCTTCAGACCGAGGACTGATACCTTGATTGACGAGCTTTGTGTGCACGCCAACAGCAAAGATAGACATTTCCTCATTTTGACCATACCAAGGGTTCTCAGCTTGCCACCGTTCTGCCCGAGGCTCGGGAGCACGACGTTGTGGAACTTCTGGTTCTGGCTGTCTTTCAGCGGTTTGTACTCCATCTTTCGCCGGTTGTAAAGGGCGAGGACGAAAATTGTTGATACGGTCCACTTTGATAGACGCTGCGGTGAGCTCGGCTTGAGCTTGTGCGACGAGTTCAGGATCACCCGATTCATAGGCTTCCTTGTACTTGCGCTTGGCGTCGTCCAACTCGCTGGCAGCTACTTTTTTGGCCTGCTCGTGCATGAACTGCTGGCTACCATCGAGAGAGCCCTTGAGCTTTTTGTTCTCTTCGACAATAGACTGAGCAATCCGCAGTGCCTCTTCGCGCTCACGCTCGGCAGTCTCTGCGCGGCGGCGCTCTTCGTGATAGCCCTTGGTGAAGTGCTTGATGCGTTTTTGCACGCTCTCGTCGTACTTATCAAGTTCATCCTCGGCAAATTCCTTGGGCGGCTCCTTCATTGGAGTGCGGCCACGGTCCTCGGGTGGTGTGTCGTCAACAATCTCAATTTCAGGCTTTTCAACCTTCTTTTTGGGCTCGTCTTTGACCTCGTTGTCTTCGCCTTCTACGGCAAATTCAAAGTCATCTTTCTTCTCCTCATCTTTTTCATGGGGGAACTTGAAGTCCATTTTTTCCATTGGCATGTTGTGCTCCTTATGCGCGGGTAACACCGCGTGGGTCTTGGATCACAGCCTCGACGGAGTCGTCATTGATCAGACGGAACTCTTTGCCGTGGATGCGGATACGCGTGCCTGTGTTGGGGCGGACCAAGATGAAATCGCCTACCTTGCAGCTTGGGCCGCTCGGGAAACGTTTTTCGTCTCTGTACGCATCGGGGCCAACCTTGACCACGAACAAGACAGGAGACAACAACTCCTCGAAGTGCATGGTTGAGCCAGCTTTTACCAAGCCGCTGTCGCCATAGTTCTCGTCAATGTCCGGCAGGACACATAGGAGGTGGTAGGTAGAAGGCTCAGGTATCTGCTTTGCCTTTTCCTCAGCGCTGGTGTTCAAAATACCGCTGAGGTCTACTGCTGCAACGTCGAAATCACTCATTACGAGTTTCCTTTTCGCAAGGGGCTGATAAAGCACGGTGAGAGGCCCCTGAAACCCCCACCGCTCTGGTGATCAATGCACGCCTTCTCGGAACCACTTGGTCGCAATCCATTTCTCACCCGCAATTACGGGGAGTCCTGCATGTAGTGTGTTGCGTGCGTAGAACAAGTTTGGGTAGCTGAAGAAGATGGCACTACCGGCTGAAGGTTTGATCTCCATGCCGATTTCTGGGAACACTGTGCTGCCGCCTTGCTCGGGCGTCTTCAAATAAATGATCAACGTACCAACTCGCTGACCACCGGGGCCCGGTGGGTGCGCGTCGGGGCGAGGCATGAAGAAGTCGTAGTGGGGCTTGTACTGCTCACCTTCTTGGTAGCGCAGGACCTGATAGGCCTCGCCACGCTCAACGGGCCAGTTGCACAGCTCGGCAGCGCGTGCATCCAGCGTCGCAATGAAGGCATTGTCGCTACGTGGGAAGGCGCAGCTCTCTGAGGTGCGGACTTCGTTGATCTCAGTACCCGTGCCGTCCTTCGTCATGACCGAAGATCGTTTGAGGTTGGGCTTGGACATGCGAATCAAGAACTCGCACTCGCTTGGAGACATGAAATTCTCGAACACAACGATGCGGGGGAACCGCAAATTCATCAATACCTTGATGTTTTGACCCCCTACATTGATGCTAGTCGGTTGGTTGCGCAGACTAGGTTCCGGTGCCCGGATGACATTACTCATCGTTTTCCTTGGTGAGGCGGTCGTTCGTGTCCTTGAGCTCATTCACAGCGTAGGTGAGCCCCTTGAGCTCCCCCACAATAGCTGAGTAGTGCTCAAAGGTCTTGGCCCCACCATTGGAAACAAAGTCAATCAACTGATCTTGTTTCTCCGTAAGCTTTTTGATGGCCATTTCAATTGCGTTCATCAGCTCTCCTTCTTAGGTGGGTTGGGGCGCTGCTGCGCCTTCTGCATGGCCAAGCGTGCGGCGGTTTGAGCCTTCTGTTCGGTGTGTCGCAACTGCTGCTGGTGACGTTGCTCGGCTTGCTGCAACTCTTGCTGCGCACGGGCCAGCGCAACCTGTGGGTCTTCGCCTTGCTTGTTGGCGGCATCTTTTGCCTTGAGCGCAAGCTCGGCCTGCTTGATCTGCAAGTCGCCCTCGACCTTTTTCTCCTTGATGCCCAGCTCTTTGTCCTTGAGCTGCAACTCGGCCTGCTGCATCTGGATCACGGGGTCCTGTGCCTGCTGCTGGGCTTGCGCCTGCTGAGCCGCTGCAAGGTTTGTCTGCATGAGCTGCGTAGCGGCTGTGGCTACCAAGCGCGACAACTGAACCTCCACCTGCTCTGGCAACTGCTCGTCTGGGGGTGGCAGTGGCACGCCCAACTGCTCCTCGATCTTGCGGCGGTATGCAAAGGCCAAGTGCTCGGAGATGTGCGCTTGGATGGCACTCATCATCTGCTGAGCCATCGGGCTCTGGCCAACCTGCTGAGCGATCATCGGGTCCTGCATGAACGTCATGTGCGCAGCAATGTGCGCGTCGTGGTCCTGATACATGAACGCCTTGGTGGGCTCGCCCTTAAGGAAGCCCATGTTCTCGCTGATTGGGTCCTTGGGCTTCTCATCGTCCTCGGTCGGCACCAGCTTTTCTGCGTTCTTGATGCCCAACACCTCCAGCATCTGGCGGTGCAACTCTGGCAGGTTGTAAATCTGTGGAGCGCCTTGAGCCAACTGGATCGCAGCTTGGTACTGCATGATGCGCTGCGCCATCGTCGCGCAGTTTGGATCGGACACGGGGATCACGTCCACCATGTCGTAATCTGCCTGCTTGGCCTTGCGGTTACCAGAAGAGGGGTTGTAGTTGTACGTTGGAGGTGTGTGCTCTCGGATGATCTCTTTGAGCAGCTTGAACTCCTGCTTCATCGAGTAGTGCACACGGGCCTGCACCGCAGACATGGTCTTCAACTGACGCTCAAGGATCGCCAGAGTTGTGCCCACGGGCGCGTTCGCGCTCATGTCACTGACCTTCATGTCAGCCACGGAACCCAGACGGCGACCTTCTTCCGTGATCTTGTCCAACAACCCGGACAGAACCATCGAAGGCTCCTTGTATGGGAGCGCCATGATGTTGTCTTTGATCGCGCCGCTTGGAATGTCCACGTCGCGCCACTCGCCCGGAGCGATCGGTGTGTCGTCCCCCTTGGTGCGAAGACCTTTGGCTTTGAGACCACCGGGCAAATTGGACAGTGTGCCAGCGTCAATCAACTGACGAATCAGCGAAGTGCCAGCACGGGCGTAGCCACCAATCAGGTGGATGAAGCCAAACCCATAAGCACCAAAGCCGGGGATGTAGTCGTACTGGACCAAGTGGTCACGCTTGAGGCGATTCTTGTCGTCCTCGCGGTAGTTGCGATAGATGGACAGGACCTTGTTTGTGCCTTTGTCCACACTGACGATGTATGGTATGGCGATCTCGTCCTTGTCCTCGAACCCCGGCAGGTTGTACTCGATCTGAATCTCGTAAATCTGATAGCGGTCGTCTTCTGTCAGGGCGTAGCCAGTCTCCTCCGCCTTCTTTTTCTCAACGTCAGTGTGCACCTGCACTGGCTCGCCCAGCTCCACGTCGCGGTAGAAGCCAGCCACTTGGAGCTTCTTCACGTCGTTCTCGGTCTTGCGCATGATGTGTGTCACGCGCTCTGCTGTGCGGGCTCCAGAAGAGCCGTAGGGGATGATCACATCTTCTGCGGGGATGAACACCGCTGTCTGACGACCCAGTGCTGGGTCGAGGTACACCTTCTTGAACGCGCTACCGGCCAGACCCAAGTTGAACAGCATGCGCTCATGCTCGGTGCGGTACTCGGGCATCGCCTCCGTGAGCTGGTAGTTCATGTCCTCACGAACACGCTGCGCCGCTTCTTCCTTCAGTCGGTCGATCGCTCCGATGATCTCTGTCTTGACAGGACCCGCTGCGGGGAACGTCTCAATGATCGTCTCGCTTTGGAACCGCACTGCTGCTTCTGTGAGAACTGTAGAGTACACACCGCATGCACCATTCCAAGGTTCTGTGCGCTCCTCATACTTCATACCCAGAACTTCAAGGCCCTTGACGTACATCTCAACCCAGTCCTTGCGACTGGCAATGTCGGCGTCCACCATCTCAACAAGTTCAGAGCCTAGCGACTCCAGCTCGTCGTCGTCCATGTACTCTGCGAGGTTGGCATCGAACGGCGCGTTGGCTTTGTCACTGTCGTCGTCGCCACCCATGAGGTCTATCTCCATGCCGTCAATACCAACCTTGACGCCTTCTGGGTCCTCGATCTCAATGACAATACCGGGTCCCTCGGCAATGTCCTCTGGAAGCGCTTCCATCGCGTCAAGCCCAAGCGGTGCAGGGTTGAGCGGGCTCATCATACTGTTCATCGTCGCCATGTTTCGTCCTTAGTAGTAAGCTGAGCGTCGTGACGACTTGAACAGCTTGATCGGTTCGGGCTCGTCGTCTGGCAGACGCAAGAACCCACCTTGTCGGAATCTCATGAGCGCAAGCGTGGTGGAGTCAACCAAGTCATCGTGGTCGCCGGAAGGAAACGCAGCAACTTCATCAACGAGCTCTTCCGCCCAACGTGTCGCAGGCACCCATACTTTCCCTGATGCGATTATGTCGGAAACACTGTTCAAGCGGGCAAATTTGTCCTGTCCACGGCTTGGCGTGTACTCTTGGACTGGGATACCCATCGCCCGCATGTCGTAGATCAGCGGCGCACCGGACGCCTTTTTCTCAATGATGACTGAGTCTGGCTCGTACTCGTTGTACTCCCGCAGCACATCACGCTTCAAGTCGGGGAACTCCACCCGTTTGCGGTACACAGCGAGCAAAATGATGTTGGCCTGCCCGTGGTCAGCGTCGTTGTACCAGACGCCCCACGTCGTTCCCACGGAAAAGTCGGCCCGGTTGTTGGCTTCAAAGGCCGTATCCCACGACTGGAGGATGTATTCGCAGCTCGGTGGGTCCTCTTTGTCCCAAATCTTCCACCAATCGCGCTTGATGATGGCTGACTCGTTGCCAACGGGGTTCTGCTGGTACTGGGCCTGCCATTTGCCGTTCGGAAGTTCCTCCCGCAGGGCTTCAAGCTCCTTCAGAGACCAAAATTCAGGCCAAAGTGGGTTGCCAGAGGGCAAAATTGCCGGAAATTCGATCACTTCCCAGTCAGTTTCGCCCCGCAGGGCCGCATTTTTGAGCACTTGGCCAGTCAAGTCCTTCTGGGCCCAGCGTGTCATCACGATAATGATCGCCCCGCCCGGTTGCAGGCGCTGGCGTGGACCTGACGTGTACCACTCGTACACTTTGTCGTAGATTTCTGGGTTGCCAGCGGCCAAAGCTGCTTCTTGTTCGGAGTGTGGGTCGTCAATGATCAGAATGTCCGCACCCTTACCGGTCACGGTACCACCCACACCGATCGCAAAGTAGTCACCACCCTTAGAAGTGTTCCACCGCCCCGCCGCTTTCGAGTCAGCTTGCAAGCTCAACTCAGGGAAAATGTCGTGGTAGACCTCGGAGTCCACCAAGTTACGCACCTTCCGGCCAAAGCCCACGGCCAGCTCGCCTGTGTTGGACGACTGGATGACTTTCTTGTGAGGAAACTTACCCAAGAACCACGCCGGGAGCAGGTAGGACGCAAACTCTGACTTGGTGTGCCGGGGCGGCATGTTGATGATGAGCCGCTTGCACTGTCCGTTGGCCACACGTTCAAACGCTTCGGCCATCCGCTTGTGATGCCTGCCACTGATAAAGGTTGGCCACACCCGCTCCACGAATTTGATGAAGCGAGTCTGAGCTAGCTCACGTGCTTTAAGCTTCTCTAGCTGGGTTAACTGCGCCTCCAAAGAACGCAGATCACTCTCTGTCAGCAGCCCGGCGTCTATGGCTGCTTCAATATCAGCAAGTGATACGTCACTCATTGGGGGTTGCTTTCTTCAGAGAAGTCCATGTTCTCTGGGTGCGGCACATCGTCATGGCAAAAAATACCATACTCGTCACACTCAATCCCTCTACCACAGACTACGCAGTGGTAGATTTTTTTCGGTTCTTTAGATTCTTCACTCATCTATGAACTCCCCGTCCGGGTTCTCGGGGTCGAGGTCTTTGTCCTCCGGGACGGCGTTGGTTGTCAGACTTTTGAATTCCCCCATAGCGGTGGGAGTGCCTAACTGCTCGTCGAGGTCGTCGATCGGGGTCACATCTGTTACGTTCGAGTTCAGCAGGCGTTTGATGCGGTCCTTGATGCTGGACTCCAGAGACTCGGAGGACTTGTGGTGCACAGTAATCTCGCTGCGCTCAGTGAAGATGCCCACGTCAGAGTGCTTGCCCAGCAACTCCAACGCCTTGATCTCAATCTTCAAGTCGCCGCAATCGGCGAGCTCAATGAGTTTGTTCGTGATGAAGTTGCGTGCCTGCTGCGCATCGGCGATGGCTTGGTAGTCGAACCGCTTGAGAATCTCTGCTGCTGCTTTAGCCTGTGTAGGCGAGCTGATGTGCGCGGGTGTCTTGGCTGACTTGGCCAGCAAGTCTTTGGCTTGGAAGAAATCAGCTTCGCTGAAGTCGATGCTCCCACCGAGCGACTCAATCATGTCTGCTGTGTTTGCTGCAATAGCTATAGCGTCCGGCTGAGTCGCAGGCTGCTGTTCGGACAGATCGAAAGGGACTTTGTGGTCCGCTGTAGGCTCGATTGGAATCATCGGGGAATCGCACCAATGAAATGTGATGGGTGGAATGTAGCAGAAAAATATACCCCGTCAAGTGTGGGGGACCCAAAAAGGTAAGGGGGGCCT
>JACCDU011066658.1_pt1 | contig 12455 bp, 13 predicted proteins | sample 7446081 | NCBI WGS metagenome assembly JACCDU01 (sample SAMN15323447, study PRJNA562643) | freshwater metagenome | isolation source: river surface water | place: USA:Blue River Watershed | collected 2017-08-17 | reverse complement strand
TGTCGTTGAACTCTTTCTCGAAGATTTTGCTGATCTGGGGGTATCCACCGTTGCCCGGAACGACTTTGTAGAACGAAAGGCGGGTGCCGCTGCTGCCTGCGTCGAACAAAGTGGTGTAGGTGGGGCCCGTGGGAGTGCCGCCACATGCGGACAGGACAGTGGCCGCAGCAGTGAGCAGCAGCAAGTTCCAGTATCGGGTGAGATGGGGCTTCATGGGCTTTCTTTGTCAGGATGTTTGCAAATATTCTAGGAACGGCGTGCGGTTCAAACGGCCCATTGGCCCGACAAATTACGACATTTGCAGTGAAGGGCAGCCAGTGCAGCGCCCGTCAGGCTGGGTGCTTGGGCAGAAGCGACAGCCCACGCGCTTCCTTTAAACTGCCCACTTTCAGCGAGCTTGTTTGGACTGGATAGGGACAGCCTGTTGTCAGTAGAAATGAGCAATCAACCGTTTTTAAATCTGTTTTCTGTCACGGAACCACCATGCCTGTGAATTTTCCCCCCCTCGATCCCAGCCAACTGCACCCGGTTGCCGGCGTGCGTTGGGGCGTTACCGAAGCCGGTGTGCGCAAGGCCAACCGCAAGGACCTGAGCGTGCTGTTGCTGGACGCTGGCGCGAGTGTGGCCGGTGTATTCACCAAGAACCGTTTTTGTGCCGCTCCGGTGCAGGTGTGTCGTGAGCACCTCCAAGGCGGCCACGGCATTCGTGCCATGGTCATCAACACCGGCAATGCCAATGCAGGCACGGGCGCGCCTGGTCTGGCCCATGCACGCCAGACCTGCGAGGGCATGGCCCGCTTGCTTCAATGCCAACCGAACCAGGTGCTGCCGTTTTCGACCGGCGTGATCATGGAGCCGCTGCCGGTGGACCGCATCGTGGCCGGTTTGCCTGCGGCCATTGCCGACGCTGCGGCTTCAAACTGGGGCAAGGCGGCCGAGGGCATCATGACCACCGACACCGTGCCCAAAGCGGCCAGCGTACAGCTCGAGATTGGTGGCAAGCCCGTCCACATCACCGGCATCAGCAAAGGCGCAGGCATGATTCGCCCCAACATGGCGACCATGCTGGGTTTCCTGGCCACCGATGCCGCCATTGCGCCAGAATTGCTGCCCGAATTGGCCCGTGAGCTGGCCGATGGTTCGTTCAACCGCATCACCATCGACGGTGACACCTCCACCAACGACTCTTTTGTGGTCGTGGCGACGCACCAGGCAGGCCATGCACCGGTGACCAGCTGGGCCACGCCCGAAGGTCAGGCGCTCAAAGCCGCCTTGCTGCAGGTGGCGCGCCAGTTGGCACATGCGATCGTGCGCGATGGCGAAGGTGCTACCAAATTCATCACCATCCAGGTTGAAGGGGGCAAGGACGCTGAGGAGTGCCGTCAGGTGGCTTATGCGATCGCCCATTCACCCTTGGTCAAAACCGCCATGTACGCGAGTGACCCGAACCTGGGTCGCATCCTGGCGGCGGTGGGCTATGCCGGCATCGATGACCTGGACCAGGGCCTGATCGAGTTGCACCTGGACGATGTGCATGTGGCCACGCAAGGCGGCCGTCACCCGGCCTACCAGGAAGAAGACGGCCAGCGCGTCATGAAACAGGCCGAGATCACGGTGCGCGTGGGTCTGGGCCGTGGCACGGCCAGCGACACCGTCTGGACCTGTGACCTGAGCCACGACTACGTGTCGATCAACGCCGACTACAGAAGCTGAGACAGCCGAGCCGAGAGCACAGATGAACGAGAAGTTTGAACGATTGATCGACCGGGCTGAGCAACTGATGGCCCGCATTGAGACGGTTCTGCCGCAACCACTGTCAGCGCCCGATTGGTCTCAGGCCATTGCGTGGCGTTACCGCAAGCGTGCATCTGGCCACGGTGTGCTGGAGCCGGTGCGCCATGTCGCGGCGCTGTCGCTCGATGACCTCAAGGAAATCGACGACCAGAAAGAGAAGATGCAGCGCAACACCGAGCAGTTCGTGCAAGGGCGAACGGCCAACAATGTGCTGCTGACTGGTGCGCGTGGCACCGGCAAGTCTTCGCTCATCAAGGCTTGCCTGAACACCTATGCCCCCCGGGGCCTGCGCCTGATCGAGGTGGACAAAGACGACTTGACGGACCTGCCGGACATCATTGATGTGGTGGGAGGCCGCCCCGAGAAGTTCATGGTCTATTGCGATGACCTGAGTTTTGAAGATGGTGAGCCCGGCTACAAGGCACTCAAATCGATTCTGGACGGCTCGGTCGCGGCTGCGACGCCCAATGTGCTGGTGTGCGCCACCAGCAACCGCCGTCACCTGCTGCCCGAGTACATGAGCGAGAACCTCACCTACAAGCACACGCCGGACGGCGAGGTGCATCCCGGTGAGGGCGTGGAAGAGAAAATTTCTCTGTCTGAGCGCTTTGGTCTGTGGATCAGCTTCTACCCGTTCTCGCAAGACGAGTACCTGACCATTGCCAGCCAGTGGCTGGGCGCCTTGGGTGCGACCGCCGCGCAGATCGAAGCATCGCGCCCGGCCGCTCTGTTGTGGGCGCTGGAGCGTGGCTCGCGCAGTGGCCGCGTGGCCTACCAGTTTGCGCGCGACTACATGGGGCGTATGGTGTGAGCGCGGGCTGCACACTGGTGGCCGATGGCGCGCTCGCCCGCGAGGGCGGCACGGACCGTGCGGTCACCGAGGTGGCCGTGGGCGTGCTGATACAAGCAGACGGCGCCTTTTTATTGACTTCACGCCCTGCAGGCAAGGTCTATGAGGGCTACTGGGAGTTTCCGGGAGGCAAGCTCGAGGCTGGTGAAACGGTGGAGCAAGCACTGCGACGCGAGCTGCACGAAGAGCTGGGCATCACCATTGCCAGTGCCTACGCCTGGAAGACGCAGATGGTGGACTACCCCCATGCGCTGGTGCGCTTGCATTTTTGCAAGGTGTACCAGTGGGCGGGTGAATTGCAGATGCGCGAGGCTCAGACTTTTGCCTGGCAGCAGTTGCCAGTGGCGGTGGTGCCCGTGTTGCCTGGGACCGTGCCGGTGCTGACCTGGTTGGCCGAAGATCGCGGATTTTCAGGCGCGACGCACCGCTGAGGTCATTGAAAGCGGGGGTCGCCAAACGGCCCGTCGGGGGGCGTGTCTTCGGGCAGGCGAAAACTTTCGCTGGCCCAGGCACCCAGGTCCAGCCCTTTGCACTGTGCCGAACAAAACGGGCGGTAAGGGTTGCGTGGGCTGAACAGGCACCAGCTTTGGCAGGCCGGGCAACGGACCCGGCGCTCGGTAGGCTCTGACGGGGCGGGCGTCGTAGGGGTGGGCTCGCTCATGCGCAAAGCGTCAGCTCAAACGGCACATCTTCCTGCGTGGCCACGAGTTTGCCGTCGGGCTGTTGCTGCATCAGGCGAATGGCCACCATCAAGCGGTTGCCGCTGATCTCGGGGGTCAGGCCCAGGCTGGGGTCGATGCGCAAGCGGAGCAACTGGAAAGCGCGCCCTTGTGGCAGGTTTTGCTGCAACTGGCCTTGTGCGGCCATGACCTTTTGTGTCATGCCCGATTCGCGCAGCATTTGCATCAGCAGTTGGATGGCCTGGGCCAGTGGCGCAAAAGGTGCTGTCCAGCGGCTCAGGTCAGCCTGGCGGGTGCTGGCGTCCACATGCTGCCAAGCGTGGTAGGCCGGCAGATCGAATTCGCAGGTGCCGCCCGGGATCACGGCGCGGCTGCGAAACGCATTCAGAAACTCGTTCTCGCTCAGTTCATGGCCCAGACGACCGACTTGGGCGTTGAGGCTTTCGAAGTGGGCATCGAGCTGGCCGATCACACCGTCCAGCGCTTTTTCGGAAATGGCGGGGTTGCCTCGGTAGCTGTTGTAGAGCTGCTTTTGGCGCTCCAGGTCTTTCAGCACATCGGCCTTGAGCTCGGGGCGTGCCGCCACTTCCATCGCCTCGAACAAGGTGATGAGCGCGAAATGGTGGTCGATGGGGTCAGGCCGGGCAAGCAGCACCCCCAGGCGATCAAACAGCTCTTGCAGCCGCAGATAGGTGCGGATGCGCTCGTTGAAGGGGTATTCGTACAGTATCACGCGGCGATGCTTCCAGATTTCCCAATCATAGCCCGAAGTGTCTGCCGGCTTCGTGCACCTGCTGGCGCAAAGCGTCCAGGCTCAAGCCCTGGTTGAAGATCACCAGATCGGCACAGGCCAGGCGCTGCGCGCGGGTCGCCTGCTGCGCGATGATGCGGTCCACTTCTTCGTGCGACAGACCGCTGCGCGCGGCCACACGTTCGCGCTGGGTGGTTGGCTCGCAATCGACCACCAGCACGCGGTCGACCTGTGCGCGCCAGCGTGCACCCGATTCCACCAGCAAAGGCACATCGTGCACCAGACAGCGGGCGCCAGCATGCCGGGCCGCTTGAGCTTGCTCTTGGGTGATTTGCCCCACCAGCGGGTGGATGATGGCTTCGAGCTGCTGGCGCGCTTGCGGGTCGGTGAACACCCGCTGGCGCATCGCCTGGCGGTCCATGGCGCCGTCGGGGCCGACCATGGCGTCACCAAACACCCGGCGGATGTCGGGCAGGGCGCGCCCACCTGGCGCCGTGAGGCTGCGTGAAATGGCGTCCGCATCGATGATGGCGGCGCCCAGTTCCGCCAGCATGCCGGCGACGGTGCTTTTGCCGCTGCCAATGCCGCCGGTCAGGCCCATGCGCCAGGTGCGTGACGATGTCATGGTGTCAGAGGCTCAGTGCCGTGGGGGTGCCGAAGAACAGCACCCAGGCCCCGGCCAGCGCCAGAAATGGACCGAAGGCGATTTGGCGGTTTTCAGGCAGCTGCCGACGCCACAATTGGACCAGTGCCACCAACAGGCCTGAAACGGAGGCGATCAGGACCATGGCCAGCAAAGCCTGCCAGCCAAACCAGGCCCCCAGGGCCGCCAGCAGCTTGAAGTCGCCATGGCCCATGCCCTCCTTGCCTGTGACCAACCGGAAGGCCCAATACACCGTCCACAGGCACAGGTACCCGCCCACGGCGCCGGCCAGTGCAGCGGGCAAAGATACAGAGGTCCAGCCAAGAGCTGCCGCGATCAAGCCGCCCCAGGTCATCGGTTGGGTGAGGGCGTCGGGCAGCCAGGTGGTGCGGGCGTCGATCACGGCCAGGGCCAACAAGGCGGCAGAAAACCCCGACCAGGCCAGTGCGGACGGCCAGTGTGCATGGGTCAGCCCGCTCCAGACGAACAATGCGGAGGTGATGAGTTCCACCAGAGGGTATTGCCAGGAGATGTGGGTGGCGCAATGCCGGCAACGCCCGCGCAGCAGCACAAAGCCCAGCAGCGGCAGGTTGTCGTACCAGGCGATGGGGTGCTGGCAGTGTGGGCAGTGCGAGCTGGGAAAGGCCAGGTTCAGTGGCTCGGCTGGAGCAGCGTCGGGTGCGGCCCACGACTGCTCGATCATGATGGGCAGCCGGTAGATCAGCACGTTGAGAAAGCTGCCAATGGCCAAACCCAGCAAGGCCATGAAAGCGAGGGTCATAAAGTCGTGTGTCATGCTCAAAACACTTGGCCAAGCCGAAAGATGGGCAAATACATGGCGACAAGGATAACGCCGATTGCTCCGCCCAGAACGACGATCAGCAGGGGCTCGATCAGGCTCGACAGTGCACGCACGCGGGTGTCGAGTTCTTCGGTCATGAGGTCGGCCGCCTTGCCCAGCAGGCTGCCCAGAGTGCCGGTGTCCTCGCCCGTGGCACACAGTTGCACCAACAGGTCAGGAAAACGCCCGGTGTGTGCCATGCCCTCGCTCAGGCGCCCGCCCTGGGCCACGCGCCGTTGCAGGTGTTCGTTGATGCGGGCATAGACCGGATGCCCCGTGGCCTGACCGGCCACGGGCAACGCTTCTGCCAGGGGCACGCCTGCGGCGAGCAGAGCCGACAGCGTGTGCGCCCAGCGCGCCAGCACCGATGTGCGTACCAATGCGCCAATGCCAGGCCATTGCAGCACACGCCGGTGCCACTGCCGCTGCCAGGCGGGGTGGCGCCGCAGCCGCTGCCACAGCAAGGCCAGCAGGACCAGGCCCAGTGCGAACCAGGGTGCACCATCGCTGATGGCGCGGCTGAGTGCGAGTACAGCGCGGGTGCTCCAGGGCAAGGCGGCCCCAAAGGAGCGGAACACGTCCTCGAACACCGGCACCACATGCACCAGGAGCAGCAACAGCACCGCCACCGCGATGACGGTGACCACCACCGGGTAAGTCAGTGCCGAGCGCACTCTTGAGCGCAGCGCCTGGTTCTTTTCCAGGGTGTGTGCCAGGCGCGCCATCATGGTGTCCAGAATGCCGGCGGTTTCGCCAGCGTGCACCATGCTGACGTACAGCGGCCCGAACTGCTCGGGGTGCCGCGCCAGTGCCTGGGCCAAGGGCTGGCCGCTTTCGACGTCATGCCGAATGTGCTGCAGCACGGCGGCCAGTGCGGGCACGGTGGCGCTGCGTTGCAGCATCTGCAGCGCGGGGGCCAGACTCACGCCGGCTTCTATCAGGGTGACCCATTGCCGCGTGATCGCGGTGATGGCGCTGGCCGGAATGGTGGAGCGGCGTGTCCACCATTGCCTGCGCAGTTGGCGCACCGTGATGCCAGCGCGCCGCAACTGGGCAAGGGCCAGATCGGCATGGGGTGCGTGCAGCAGGCCGCTTTGGGGGCGGCCCAGGGCATCGGTGCCTTGCCACAGGTAAGCGGGGTTGCGCTCGGGCCAGCTCATGTGGTCTCCCGCGTGGCGGTCAGCACTTCGTCGAGGGATGTTTCGCCGGCAAGCATTTTGCGCAGACCGGCGTCGCGCAAGCTGCGCACGCCTTCGCGCTGTGCTTGCCGCGCCAGATCCAGGCTGCCTGCCTCTTGCAAAACCATGTCTTGCATGGCGCTGCTGACAGGCATGACCTGAAAGATGCCGGTGCGGCCCTTGAAGCCTTTGTGGCAGGCGCTGCATCCACGAGGGGCGTAGACGCGGTAGGTGTCTTCGCCGATGGCCTCTTCTGCGAGACCGGCTTGGCGTAAGGTGTCCGCACCGAGGGTGAGGGGCTCTTTGCAATCCGCACAAAGGCGCCGCACCAGGCGTTGCGCCGTGATGAGAGAGACACTGGCGGCAATGTTGTAGGGCGCCACCCCCATGTTGCGCAGGCGCACCAGCGTGGCGGGGGCGTCGTTGGTGTGCAGTGTGGACAGCACCAGGTGCCCGGTTTGTGCCGCCTGGATGGCGATCTGGGCAGTTTCCAGGTCGCGGATTTCGCCCACCATCAGAATGTCGGGGTCCTGCCGCAAAAAGGCCCGCAAAGCGACAGCAAAACTCAGCCCAGGCTTGTCCTGCACATTGACCTGGTTGATGCCGGTCATCTGGATTTCGCAAGGGTCTTCCACCGTGGCGATGTTCACCTCTGGGGTGTTCAACTGGTTCAGACAGGCATACAGCGACTGGGTTTTGCCAGAGCCCGTGGGCCCCGTCACCAGCACCATGCCATGGGGTCGGTGGATCGCCTGCTCCAGCAAAGCCAGGTCGGTGGCTTCATAGCCCAGCGAGGTCAACTCCAACTGTGCTTGTCGGGCGTCCAGCACGCGCACCACCACTTTTTCGCCAAACAGGGTGGGCAAGGTGCTGACCCGCAGGTCCAGCACCCGGCTGTCTGGCAACCGAAACTGGATACGCCCATCTTGCGGCAGCCGTTTCTCGGCCACATCGAGGCGAGCCAAGACCTTGATGCGTGCCGCCAGTCGCTCGCGAAACGCGGTGGGCGCAGAGGACACCTCTCGCAACTGCCCGTCAATGCGGATGCGCACCCGGTAATGCGCCTCATAAGGCTCGAAATGCAGGTCCGACGCGTTCAGCGCAATGGCCTGCTCCAACAACTGCTGCACAAACACCACCACCGGTGCGTCTTCGACTTGTCCGGTGCGCACCAGTCCGCCTCCCTTTGGCTCGGCCATGATGGCTCCTTTTTTTGTATCCCAAAGGACTCAAATCATGGTTGTCTGGGGGGTGTTTGTAAAGTCAGCTAAGCATGAAAATTGCCCGCACTATGGCGCTTGATGGGCCAGGAATGACCGTTTGCCAAGGGGTTGTGGGTGTGATGTACTGCTTGCAGGTTTTGTCAGTCTGCGGTCTTTTCAGGAGCACCATGAACAAACACGTCACCGACATCTTGCGGCGCATCACACAACTCGAAGAAGAAATGGAAGTCGAGTTGCAGCGCCGACGCCACGCCTTGCAGGCCGACTTTGAAGGGCGTCGTGTGCAATTTGAGGAAGCGGTGCTGGCACAGCAGCGCCGGTTTAAAACCGGCTTGTTCAAGTACATCCTAGGGTCCGAGTTGCGCAATGTGCTGAGCATTCCGTTCATCTACGGTTTGCTTTTTCCCATGTTGTTGCTCGATCTCGCGTTGTCGCTGTACCAATGGGTCTGCTTTCCGCTGTACCGCATCCAAATTGTCCGACGTCGCGATTGCTGGGTGTACGACCGAACACATCTGGCGTACCTGAACTTTGTGGAAAAGACCCATTGCGCGTACTGCTCGTATGGCAATGGCTTGGCCGCCTACTTCACCGAAATTGCAAGCCGCACGGAGCAGTATTGGTGCCCCATCAAACATTCAAGACGCTTGCTGCACGCGCACACCAGGTACCACCATTTTGTGGACTATGGGGATGCCGAAAACTTCAAGAAGGAGCTGCAATCTTTGCGCCGCCAACTCCAAGAGATCCACGAAAAACCGGATGCCGAATGACCTCGGGCGTTTGGCTTGTTGTCCAATCTTCTGTCGGTTCAGACTCCAGATGGATTGGGCTGTCACAAACAAAAAACCGCCGGAACACGGCGGTTTGGGTGGTGACATGGTCGGGGTGAGAGGATTCGAACCTCCGGCCTCTACGTCCCGAACGTAGCGCTCTACCAGGCTAAGCTACACCCCGATGCAGTGCAGCACATCATTATAGCGGACTGTTGCTTGGCTACTGCTCGTGTGCCGCCAGTCACTGCCCCAATGGGTTGAGTGTGGTTTCCTTGGAGGCAACGGATGGCGGCGTCCCCAGGCATTGTTCAATCAGTGCAATCAGTTCCGAAGTCTTGAAAGGCTTCATGATGCTGGCGGTGGCACCCGGAATGTGGATGGACTCGATCCCGAGCCGAGTCATCACCACCCCAGGGCTGCCCGAGGCCACCACGATGGGCAGGTGAGGGTGCTTTTCCCGTACTTTTTCAACAAAAGCCACGCCGTTCATATTGGGCATGACCAAGTCCGTGATGATCAGGGAGACCGGCGTTTGATCCAGCCATTCCAGCGCCTCGACGCCGTCGGCAGCGCCAATCACCTGGAAGCCATGGACTTCCAGGATTTCCTGGACCCCCTCACGGAGCAGGACTTCGTCTTCAACGAGCAGGATGGTGGACATATGCAAACTGGGAAAGATCGCCATGCTACAGGGAACCACTCACAAAAATGACGGGTAACCCGCTAAATACATCTAAATTGATAAAAATCATAGTTGTTACTGGAATTAATGATTATGTGGTGTACCGCTGCGGCCGGCGGCGATTGCTGTGCTGCGCGCGCACGGCTTTTGTTGCCGTGTGAGCGGCTCAGGGGCATCATGTGCATTGAAAAAATGGGCCACTCCACGCAGGTCGGCCGCCTTCAGGGGGACACATGCACGATGCCACGCCACGGGCCCATCGCCCATTCATGGGTTCTTTCACCCGACGTCAAGGTGTGGGGTGGCTCATGGCCCTGCCGTTTTGGCCGCCAGCACATGCGCAGGCCTTCGAGGTCCAGTTGGCATCGAACTGGCCTGCGTGGCGCTCGCCTCTGGGCTTTCTGGTCAGCGAGAAATTCGACGGTGTGCGTGCTGTATGGGACGGCCAGCGTTTGTCTTTTCGCAGTGGGCGCCGCATCGAGGCGCCCAGTTGGTTTGTCGGGGCGTTGCCCCGGCATCCCCTGGATGGTGAGTTGTGGCTCGCGCGTGGCCAGTTCGACCGACTGTCGGGCACCGTGCGCCAGCAGCGGCCAGACGATGAGGCTTGGCGCGCGGTGCGCTATCTGGTGTTTGATGCGCCGGGACAGTCAGAGACTTTTGAGATGCGCGGGCGGGCTTTGCAGGCGCAGATTGTGCAGCTGAATCTGCCTTGGCTGACATGGGTCGAGCAGTTTCGTGTGGACAGTGCTGCGAACTTGCAGCGCCAATTGGAGACCTTGGTGCAGGCGGGGGCTGAGGGGCTGGTGCTACACAGAGCCGATGCGTCATGGCGCCCAGGTCGCAGCGATGCCTTGTTTAAATTCAAACCCGAGCCGGACGATGAAGCGCGGGTGCTGGGTTATCTGCCGGGCCGGGGGCGCTGGGCTGGCATGACGGGTGCCTTGGTGGTTGAAACCAGACAAGGGCAGCGTTTTGTGTTGGGAACCGGTCTGAGTGAATCGGACCGGCGTCACCCGCCTGCCGTCGGCAGCTGGGTCACCTACCGTTACCGCGACCACACGCCCAAAGGGGTTCCCCGATTTGCCAGCTTTGTGCGGTTGAGGGCGCCGGAGTGAGCCTTTTCTGGGCAGCGTCGCCAACGGCAAAGGGGCTCCAGTCGGAGCCCCTTTGCCATGTGGGCAAGCCGGTCAGGCGAAGACGCCCGCTGTGTCCTGCATGCGCGCCGACACCTCGCCCAGGTGGTGCAGCGTGTCGCCGAAGGTCATTTCCAGCTGGGTCAGCTTCTTGAAGTAGTGGCTCACGATGTACTCGTCGGTCACCCCGATGCCGCCGTGCAACTGCACCGCCGATTGGCCGACAAAGCGCATGGCGTTGCCCAGCTGGTAGCGGGCGCGGGCGATGGCCTGGCGGCGTTCGGCAGTCGGCGCCTTGAGCTTGAGGCTGGCGTAGTAGCTCATGGCGCGGGCCAGTTCGAGCTGCATCTTCATGTCGGCCACGCGGTGGCGCAGGGCCTGGAAGCTGGCGATGGCCACGCCGAACTGCTTGCGCGTGTTCATGTAGTCGACGGTGATGGCCAGGGTCTTTTCCATCACGCCCACGCCTTCGGCGCAGACACAGGCTGAGCCGATGTCGGCGGCCTCTTCCAGCGCGGTCTGGCCGTTCAGGGTGATGAGATGGGCCGGGCTGGCGCTGAAGCCCACTTCGGCGGCGCGGGCGCCGTCTTGCGTCAGGTAACCCTGGGCTTGCACGCCCTGGGCGCCGCGCTCCACCAGGAACAAAGCCAGTTGCCCATTCGCGAGCGCTGGCACGATGAAGGCGTCGGCTTGGTCGCCCACGGGCACGATGCTTTTGTTGCCGGTCACGGTCCATTGACCGCCCGCTTGCGTGGCCTGGGCCTGGGTGCGGTCCAGGTGGTGGCGCGCGCCACGCTCCTGGTGCGCCAGCACCACCAAGGCTTCCCCGCCGGCAATGCGGGGCAGCCAGGCCGCCTGCAAATCGGCGCCTGCGTGCGTTTGCAGCAGGGCGCTGGCGATCAGGGTCTGGGCCAGGGGTTCCAGCACGATGCCGCGCCCCAGCTCTTCCATGACCACCATGGCCTCGACCGGACCCATGCCCATGCCGCCGTGGTCTTCGCTGGTGTACAGGCCGGCCAGGCCCAGTTCGGCGAGTTCGGTGTAGGCGGCGCGGTCAAAACCACCGGCGCCCACGATGGCGCGGCGGCGCTCGAAGTCGTAGCCCTTGTCCACCCATTTGCGTACTGCGTCGCGCAGTTGTTCCTGGTCTTCAGAAAAATCGAAATCCATGTCTTTCTCCTGTCAGCCCAGAACGGTCTGGCTCACGATGTTGCGTTGCACTTCGTTGCTGCCACCGTAGATGGTGGTTTTGCGCATGTTGAAGTAGTTGGAGGCCAGCGGCGCGTTGGCCACGGCACCTCCGGGGAAGTCGCCCTGCCAGCCCGCTTCCATCGCTTCGAAGATGAAGGGCAGGCTGAAAGGCCCGGCGGCCTGCATCATCAGTTCGGTGTAGCGCTGTTGGATTTCGCTGCCGCGGATTTTCAAGAGCCCTGCGATGTCCAGCGAGTTCTTGCCCGACTTCTCGGCCGACAGCACGCGCAGCACCAGCATTTCGAGCGCCACGATGTCGACTTCGAGTTTGGCGATCTCGTCGCGGAAGCGGGTGTCTTCCCAAACCCCTTCGGCTTTGGCGATGCGCTTGAGGCGTTCAAGCTCGCGCTTGGCCCGGTTCACATCGGCGATGTTGGTGCGCTCGTGGCTGAGCAGGTGCTTGGCATAGGTCCAGCCCTTGTTTTCTTCGCCGATCAGGTTCTCGGCAGGTACCTCGACGTTGTCGAACCAGACCTCGTTGACCTCGCATTCGACGTCGAGCGGCATGATTGAGCGCACGGTGACACCCGGGGACTTCATGTCGATCAGCAGGAAGGAAATGCCGGTCTGCGGCTTGCCTTCGGTGCTGGTGCGCACCAGACAGAAGATCCACTCGCCGTACTGGCCCAGGGTGGTCCAGGTTTTCTGGCCGT
>JACCDU010615375.1_pt1 | contig 12459 bp, 18 predicted proteins | sample 7446081 | NCBI WGS metagenome assembly JACCDU01 (sample SAMN15323447, study PRJNA562643) | freshwater metagenome | isolation source: river surface water | place: USA:Blue River Watershed | collected 2017-08-17 | reverse complement strand
TTAGGAGAGAACTTGATATGATGCAAACAGAAGTTATCACAGTAACAGACACAGTTACACTATATCAAATAGTTAGACTAGACAAGTCAACAGGACGTTTTATTATGAAACTGCCAGAGTTTGGAAAACACCAAGAACTAGGTGGTATGTGGAGCAATCAGCAAGAAGTTGAACACGAAGTGCTGACAGAAGCACTTAAAGGAACACAATGGAGAATAATCAAAATGGAGTGGACACTATGAAATACAAGATTGAAATATACAGCAAGCCCGATTGCACATATTGCGATGGTGCAAAACGTCTTCTAGAAGAAGCCGGCTACCTCTACACTGAATATAAGATAGAGGCAACAGGCGATGAACGTTTACGCTTAATGGAAGAATTAAGCAAAAGAATGGGTCAAGCACCTAAGACAGTGCCGCAAATCTTTATCGACGATGAGTACATCGGCGGATTCACACAACTTAAATTGCGTCTAAAAGGTATGACACCTACTGACGCTTGGGGAGTGTTATGATTACACAAAAAGACATTAATCGCTTTCATACCAAATACGTAATGGAACCACTTAGCGGTTGCTGGTTATGGACTGGGGCATTAGATAACTTGGGCTATGGTCGCATTAATGTTAATGGTTTATCTAACAGTATGCTAGCACATCGCTTTAGTGCAATGATACACGGACTGGATATGACTAAGCCAGTAATACGTCATTTGTGCAATAATCCTAGTTGCGTCAACCCCGAGCATCTAGATCCTGGCACACAAAAAGAAAATATGAAAGATATGCTATTCGCAGGTCGTAATAAAGAGCAAAAAGGAACAAATAATCCTAGGGCTAGGTTGGCCGAACAAGATGTAATTAATATCCGGATAGCATATGAAACAGGTTGCTATACCTGTTTGCAATTAGCAAAAAAATACAATATTAGCACATCGGCTATATTCAGTATTATTAGTAGAAAAAGGTGGAAACACATATGAAAACATATATCACAGCGAGAGACGAATACACACTTTCAATTGAAAAGACACGTGTGCTAGATCATTGGCGCATTGCACTAACAAGAACAGTGCAAGGCCAGGGTGAGCATACTGTAGAATTGTATTTGGAAGATGAAGAACTTGATGTTCTAATTAGAAGTCTAGAATAAAGGCGGAGTAGGTAGATATAAACAAGGAAAATCATCCTACTCCTAGGATAGTGCAGACCCCCGAAAGCACCATCTTACCGTTATTTAACTAAATAAGTGTTGCGAGCACGATCCCCCGCCTCGGTTAAACAGACCCTGGCGGTTTTTTTATTGCTAAATATCATTTATAAACCCCAACCTAAACAAGGAGCAATAAAATGCGTGATACCAACAAAGAACGCGAACAGCAAGAAGCATTCGCAGTAAAAGTTAACAAACTTCTAGACCTGATTAACGCTAATCTTAGTCTAGTGTTAATATATTTGCTTGTTAATGGCTTTTACAGCCTATACAAGACAATCTTCTAAGGAGCCCATTGCAATGGCGGCAGCAGAATATAACTTACTATTAGAGCAAGGCGCAGACTTTAGTCGCACTATGACCTTGACTCTAAACAACGAACCAATTGATTTAACAGATTGGCAATTTGAAGGCGCAGCACAAGCACGCCTAGGCGATGGCAAGCCAACACCATTTACATTTACTAAACTGCCTGACCTAGGCACACTGTTAGTAACTATGAGCAAGACACTAACCAGCGGTCTAGCATTTGAAAAAGGTTACTACAACTGGTTCGCTGTTAACGCAGAAGGTAAGAGACTTAAACTTGCCGAAGGCACTGCATACGTTGCTAGGGAGGTAAAATAATGACTCAGCCTAACGTAGTCTTTGATGAACAATTAATTGTAGATAGAATAGATCTAACCGCAACAGATGATACAATCGCTATCAATATAACACAAGATGCCGGTCCTACTGGACCTACTGGACCGCAAGGTATACAAGGTATACAAGGACCTGTGGGTCCTGCAGGTGCAGATGGTGCACCAGGCCCAGGCATTACTAACGTAGTAGACAATGGTGATGGTACACTAACTATATTCTACGGCGATGGTAGCAGTGTAGTAACTAGTGATTTAACAGGTCCACAAGGCCCACAAGGTATCCAAGGCCCTATAGGTTTAACTGGCGCTAAAGGCGATACCGGAGATCAAGGCCCACAGGGCATTCAGGGTATCCAAGGTCCACAAGGCCTTAAGGGCGATAAAGGTGACACAGGCGCAACTGGTGCACAGGGTATCCAAGGTGTTAAGGGCGATACCGGAGATACCGGTCCACAAGGCCCACAGGGCATTCAGGGTATACAGGGCATACAAGGCGAGATTGGCCCACAAGGACCACAGGGTATTCAGGGCGAGATTGGCCCACAAGGACCACAGGGCATACAAGGCCCGCAAGGTGATCAAGGCTTGCAAGGTGAGCCTGGCATTCAGGGCGAAACCGGCTTAACTGGTCCAACAGGTCCTGCAGGCCCGGGAGTTGCTATTGGAGGTGCTACCGGCCAGTTCCTAGTCAAAGCAAGTGCCACTGATTATGACACAGTATGGCAAGACGGTGGCAGTTTAAATGCCACAGACGTGCGTCAAATGTTCGCTCAAGTAGTTAACGCAGAAACAATAACTATTGCACGTGGACAACCTGTATACATCCTAGGTGCTAGTGGCGGCCGTATCAGTGTTAAATTAGCCTACAATGCTAGTGATGCCACAAGTGCCAAGACATTAGGCCTAGCATATGAAGATATCGGCGCAGGCCAAACCGGTTTAGTTATTACTACAGGCACTATAGAAGCCCTAGACACTAGCGTGTTCGTCGCGGGTGACACACTGTACCTGGGTAGTGCTGCAGGTACATTAACTAACATTAAGCCGTACGCTCCGGCACATATGGTCACAGTAGGTCAAGTAGAACGTAGCAATGCCGGCAACGGTGCTATCTATGTTAGAGTTGCTAATGGTTTTGAACTAGATGAACTACACAACGTAGACAATACAACTAGCCCTCCAGCAGCAGGCCAATTTTTAGCATATGATGCTAGTGATAACCTATGGAAAAACGGTTGGACAGTATATACCGATGCTATTGCACAAGGTGTTAGCCGTGACGTTGTTATAGGTAGCAGCCAAACTACTCCTAGTTTAACTATTAGAACAGGCTCAAGCGGTCAAACTCTAACACACCGCACATTAAATGCTAGTTATAATGGCTCAACAGGTAACACCGGTGTTTACTTTAACACAGCCGGCGGTAGAGGTACTAGTGGTGTTTGGACCAGTGCTCCTGTAGCCGGCGATACACTAGGCAAGTATCTAATCGGCAGTTATTACACTGCTAGCGCAAACGCAACCTGCGCCGAAATGTCAGCCAACGCATATCTATTCAACCACTCTAGCACAAGTTTTAGTACACAGTGGAAACTACGTGTTATGACTGTAACCAGCAGTACTAGTACGATGGTAGATGGTTTAACGTATGATACTACTAACGGTTTAAACGTAGGTTTGCAAGCCAGTACTGGTGCCGGTAAACTTAAGGTTAACACTAGCACAAGCACTAACACTATCATAGATAGCCTAGGTACAAACAATACACACACTACCTTAACTGATGCAGGTACATTCTTCTACAGTTTAGCAACTAATAGATTTGGTACCGACAGTATCAGTCATCAAAAGTATGCAGCATACAACCACCGTTTCTATAACAGGGATATGACTGCAAGTTTCTTACAGTTTGATGCTACTGGTATTCGTACAGGCACTATTATCCAGCACGATACAGAGACTATTGCTAACAATGCAAACGCGAGCAATACTAAGCAAGCGCACATTGTTACCTCAGGTGCAGGATCTACTACTACTGTAACACTACAGCAGATTGCTACTCCTACAGTGACTATTGCCGGTATAACTAGCCGCACAGTTGAAATGACATTCGTATGCCGCCCAGGTAGTAATGGCGTCACCGAGTTTGCAGCAGGTACAGGCGTGACGATTAAGAAGACCGCAGGTTGGACCGTTAACGGCGGCGGCAATGCTTGGTATCCTACCGGACAAGGTACAGGCTCACCGGAGCACATATTTGTTGCTAGGACTACCGACGCAGGTGTTACTTGGTATCTAAGTACGCCAGAGAGTTATACCTAATATAACAAACCAAGGGAGCAGAGTCTCCCTTGTCTAACATAAGTGAGGTTTAAAGGTGGCTAGAATAAGAAACCTTGATGACGCAGACACAGCGGTAAACGTGGAAATGATCCGAATGGAATACCTGCAGGATATACCTGAGTTAAATATGAGCAACGTAGAAGTCGCTGACACTACTCAAGTAGCAGGCGTGGGTGACAGCGAAGCGAATAGACTAATTCTAACAGAAGAGCAAATTAGACAACTAGGCATAATGGCTGAATTTGGCCTTAGTCTAGAGGAAATGACACAAATCCTAGGTGTTTGCAAGAGTAAAGCAACACTATTCAATCGTTATAACGATATTATAGAACAGGGTCGTGCACGTGGCAACTATATGCTACGCCGCAGACAGTATGATATTGCTATGCAAGGTGATGTTAAGATGCTGGTGCACCTAGGTAAAACAAGATTAGGTCAGCGTGAGACTACGGAAGTTATCAACAAGACTGTATTACCTTGGGGCAATGATTTGCCTGAGGACCTAGGAGAGTAAACGATGAGAGCATTACCTACACGTGGATCACGCACAGAAAAGAATCGTGGTAAAAGACCGCCAAAAAAGATAGGTGAATAAGATGAGTGACGAAAGCCGTTTAGACCGTATTGAAGAGAAATTAGACAAGTTAACCGATGCTATCGTTGCTATCGCACGTGCAGAAGAGAAACTAGTCACGCTTGAAAAAGACCGCAACCTAATATTAGAGCGTATGGAAAAGATTGATGCTAGATTAACCAGTCTAGAAGCAGACAGTAATCAAAACAAGGGCTTTGGCCGACTAACAATCCCATTCTTTACAGCACTAATAGGCGGAGCAGTTGCTTTCTTCTTTGGAAAATACAAGTGAAATTAACAAAACCGCAGGCTACTATATGTAAAGATGATAACCGCTTTAGGGTGGTTATCGCTGGTCGCCGCTTCGGTAAAACATTCCTTGCTACTAGAGAACTAGCACGTTTTGCAAGATGGCCCGATCAGAAGGTATTTTACATTGCACCTAGTTATCGTCAGGCCAAGCAGATCCTATGGGAACCTCTAAAGTCCCGTATGCTAGAACTTAACTGGGTAGAACGCATTAACGAAAGCGACTTAACAGTATATCTAGTCAATGGCAGTCAAATTAGTTTGCGCAGTGCAGATAACTTTGACAGTATGCGAGGCGTAGGCTTGAACTTTGTAGTGTTTGACGAGTTTGCCGATATGGACCCTAGGGTATGGACAGAAGTTATTCGTCCTGCGTTATCCGACAAGCAAGGTCACGCTCTATTCATAGGCACGCCCAAAGGCAAAGCAAACTGGAGTTATGACATATTTCAAAATGCACGACAGTTGCCTAATTGGAATGCTTTTACCTATACTACAGCAGAAGGTGGTAATGTTAGTCTAGCAGAATTAGAAGATGCTAAACGTGATCTAGACTCTAGAACGTACCGTGCAGAATATGAAGCAAGTTTTGAAGATTTGGCGCAGAGCGTGTATTACAGTTTCGGTGATCATAATATTGCGCCGTATAAAGAAGAAGTTGGCAACCAAATCTTTGTCTGGTGCGACTTTAACGTAAGCCCAATGAGTGCTGCCGTTGCAGTACGCACAGGATTCGGCTATCACATCATAGACGAAGTTGTCATCTATAACAGTAACACACAAGAACTAGTAGATGAAGTTAAAGCACGTTATGCAGGTAAGCGTGTGATTGCAATGCCAGATCCTGCAGGTGCACAGCGCAAAACCAGCGCCGGTGGCCTAACAGATATTAAGATATTGCAGAATGGAGGCTTTGCAGTCAAGTATCGCAAGAGTCATCCTAGCGTTAAAGACAGGATCAATGCTGTTAACAGTGCATTTTTAAGTGCAGACGGCAACGTTAAAGTTAAAATTGATCCTAAATGCAAGCGAACGATAGAATCGTTTAGAAAAATGTCATATAAAGAAGGCACAGTTGTCCCTGACAAGGATAAAGGTTGGGATCATATGACAGACGCTTGCGGCTACGGTATTGAATACCTGATGCCAGTAGTAAAGTACGATGATGACGATGCATCTAGCGGCTTTAGTTTCTACTAAATACAAATTGTTAAAGGAAAATCTATGTTTACAATAGAGGAAATTCAAAAAACACACCCAAACTACATTGAAGTTGCACAAAAAGCAGACTATCACTATCGTAGTTTTGTAGGCGGTGATGAGTACAGAAGCGGTGGCTATCTTCGCAAATACCTAGGCGAGGACGAAGGTCCAGGCAATCAATATTACAATCGCTTGTTAAACACAGCGTTAGACAATCACTGCAAAACAGTTATTGATGTATATCGCAGTTTCTTGTTCCGTAAAGGTCCAACACGTGACCTAGGCCTAGCAGCATATATGCCAGAAGTAGAAGAATTCTACGATGACGTTGATCTAGAAGGTCGTTGTATGGACGACTTTATGAAGATGCTAAACGACTGGGTATCAGTTTATGGCGGTATGTGGGTCTTAGTTGACAAACCAGCGTATCAAGCACAAACAGCCGCAGAAGAACAGGCCCTAGGCATTCGTCCATATGCTGCAATGTATAGCCCAAGTGCAATTCTAGACTGGAAGTATGAAACAGACATTACCGGTCGTCGTGTGTTAACAATGGTTAAGATTGTTGAAGAACGTTGCACTGAGTATGACATTGTTAAGATTTGGACTCCTATGGAAGTGCACAAAGTATGGGTCAAGAAAGATATTAAGAACAGTGTTACTAGCAACCTAATCGTATACGGACAAGGTATGACACAGGGTCAAACTTACGAGTATACAGAAATTCTAGACTATGAAATAACACCTAATCCACTAGGTATTATTCCTATCGTTAACGTAATTGCTACTCCTAGCCTAATTGACGGTGTAGGTGTTAGTGACATTAATGACGTTGCTGACATTCAGCGTAGTATCTACAACAAGTTAAGCGAACTAGAGCAAGCAATCCGCATATCTAATCACCCAGCGCTGGTTAAAACTGCTAGCACAAAGGCACAAGCAGGCGCAGGTGCAGTTATTACTATCGACGAGAACCTAGACGGTGCACTAAAGCCATACCTAATACAACCTACTGGTGCTACAGTAGACAGTATTGCACGTGCTATTGAACTAGATGTAGAAGCAATCAAGCGTATGACACACCTAGCCGCTGTTCAAGCAACTAAAGGTAGTCCAATGAGTGGTGTTGCACTGCAAACCGAATTCCAACTGTTAAATGCAAGCCTAAGCGAACGTGCAGACTTGTTAGAACAAATTGAATACAAGATTTGGACATTGTTCTTCAGTTGGATGGGTATGGATATGCCAGAAAAGTTTGAAGTTGACTATCCAGACAGTTTTGACCTACGTGATCAGCACAGTGACCTAGAGTTATACAAGAAAGCACTAGACATTGTTCCAGTAGATGAATTTAAAAAGGAAGTCTATAAGCGTATTGCAGAACTAGTGTTAGGCAATGAAGAAAGCGTAATGGCTGCTATTGAAAACCTAGGTTTAAACACACCCGAAGTTGATGCAGCAGTAACAGAGTATGCAACATTAGAAGCACAGGAACAATTACAGTTACTCAATGCAGATATTGCAGAAGAACAGCAACAATTAGGCGAATAATGTGATAGTTCTCCCTCGTGCCCGTAGGCAAATACAAAAATTAGGAATAATTCTAATATTACTAGCATTCGGACACGATGGGGACGATTACGATGAAGATGATGATTGCTAAATAAATGACTAACGTTCCCCAACGTTAAACAAGGTTTTTACGTAAAAAACTTAACTTACTCCCTAGGAGGTTCCGAATATGCAGGATCAAAGCATAGATCAATCTGGTGCACAGAATATTGACACTACTGCACAACAAACAGATGTTTCCCAAAGTCAAGCGAAGACATTCTCACAAGAGGAAGTCAACAAAATTATTGCAGCACGATTAGCGCAGGCCGAAAAGAAGTATGCAGGTGTTGATGTTGAAGAGTACAAAACTCTAAAAACTATCAAACAGCAACAAGAAGAAGCCGAAGCAATCAAGCGCAGCGAGTTTGAGAAAGTATTAAAGCAAACACGTGAGCAGGCTGACAATGAAATCCGCAAATATCGCAGTGAGATTGAGGCTATTAAGATTGATGGCACTCTAATCAATGCAGCGGCAAAAAATAAGGCAGTTAACCCTGAGCATATTGCTAAACTTCTAAAAGCGCAAACACGTTTAACAGAAGATGGCAGTGTAGAAGTTCTAGACGATAAAGGTCAAGTTCGTTATAACACACAGACAGCCACACCTTACAGTGTAGAAGATCTAGTTCAAGAGTTTATCTCTGCAAACCCTTATTTCCGTGCTGCTAGCCCTGCTGGTAGTGGAAGTAAAAGCAATACAGCACCTGAAAGTGCTGTGCAGGCCTTAGACATTACAAAGTTGGATATGAGCAACCCTAAAGATAGGGCAAAATATCGTGAATTCCGACGCAGTCAAGGCATCATTTAATTTAAAGGAAACATTTAAAAATGGCAAACGAAGTAACATCAAGCGCAGTCAGTGCGCTATACGCTAACGTTGTTGCAGAAGCAACATTCCTAGCACAAGAACGCAGCATTATGCGTCCTCTAGTCCGTGTTCAAGACATCTCTGGTGTCTCTGGCAAGACTGTTCAGTTCCCTATCTATCCTACAGTCGCTGCTGCTGACTTAACAGAAGGTGCTGAAATTGGTAACACTCTAGTTACTCCAGACGCAGTTGAAATCGCTGTTGCTGAAATCGGTGTTGGTACTCTAGTTACTGACCTAGCACGTAACAGTGCAACCGGTGACCTAGTTGGTGCATTAGGCCGTTTATTCGGTGAAGGCATTGCTAAGAAGATGGACCAGAAAGTTATCGCTGAATTCGCTAACTTCACAAACAGCCTAGGCGCTGCTGGTGCTGACCTAACTGCTGAATTAATCTTCAAAGCAGTTGCAACTCTACGTGCTCAAAGCGTATACAGCCCAATGGTTGGTGTTTTCCACCCAAGCCAAACTTTCGCTCTAAAGCGTGCTCTTGCTAACGCCGGTTCTGCTAACGTTCCTGCTCTAAGCGATGCCGGTAACGCTGCTCTAGCAGAAGGTTACATCGGTATGATCGCCGGTGTTCAGTTGTTTGAAAGTGCTGCTATTGCAGTTAACGTTGATGGTGATGCTATCGGCGGCATCTTCACACGTGACGCCCTAGGTGTTGCACTAAAGCGTGACCTAACTATTGAAGCACAGCGTAATGCTAAGGCTCGTGGTGACGATCTAGTTGCTCATATGGTAATGGGTGCTGGTGCTCTAGTTCCAGCATACGGCGTTAAGATCATCGCTAACGCTACTCTATAATTGAGTATAATGGGCTAGCACTACGCTAGCCCTTTAAAGGAAATATAAATGTTCGCAACAACAGCAGACCTAATTCAACTAGTACCAGGCGTAGAAGACCATAATGTCAGTAACTGGGATGCCGAATTGGCACAGGCCGAAAGCGATGTTGTGCGCCAGTTACGTGCAGACTGGTGGAATAAGACACAAGGTATGGACAAAATCCTACGTAACCCTTTTGCTATTCCAATGGATCCAGCACGTTTAACACCAGCACAATGGACCAAGGCTACAGTTTATATGGCAATGTCACGCTACATTCTGCCTAAACTAAGCAATTGGCGTCCTGAAGGCGATGCATTCCGTGAGCAAATAGAATTCTACAAAGAACTATATGCAAATGAAATGTCAGAGACTTTGGCCGCTGGCGTTGAGTATGATTTCAATGATGATGGAAGTGCCACAAGCAACGAAGTTATCACAACAGATATGACAAGGCTTTACAGATAATGAGAGAATCTATCACCCAGGCTATAATGCAACTGTTAAAAAGTTGCCAGTCACTAGGCTTAATCACACGCGATCCAGTGATAGTTGAAGACCTTGCAAGGACAAACTTTCCTTGCGTAGTGCTTGAGCCTACCAGCGAGACACGTGAGTTTATAGCAGGTGGTGGTCCGGACTACATAATGAGTAAGATTACTTTTACTCTAACAGTTTGGACACAGAATCCTTTCGTTGACACCAAGCGTAACAGTTTATTTGATGAAATTGAAACAGTGTTTAACGCAGATCGTAAGTTAGGTGGACTAGCCAGCGATCTATTAGTAAGAGAAATAAGGGTAGAGCCACAAGGCTCTGCTCCTTATAATTCAAGTCAAGTATTAGTTGAAGTAGATTACTGCTTCAAGCGAGCATAAGCAATTTTAAGAGGAAAACATTATGAGTTGCAATCTAGGTAAAGACGGTGTTGTAAAAGTTGGAACAACAGCCGTAGGTCACGTCCGTAGTTGGACAATTGACGAGACTGTAGATCAATTAGAATCTACAGCAATGGGCGATGCATACAAGACACGTTGCGTTGCATTAAAGGACTGGTCAGGTTCTATGGATGTTCTATGGGACACCGCAGACGCTGGTCAAACTGCTCTAGCAGTTGGCGCTACTGTTAGCATTACTGTATATCCAGTAGGCGAACTAGGCGACAGTCTATCTGGTTCAGTTGTTATCACTGGCGTTAGCACAAGCGCAAGTTATGACGGCTTAGTTGAAGCCAGCGTTACCTTCCAGGGTACCGGTGCTTTAACACGTTCTTGATTCGTCAATAACTAAACCCAAGGGGCACCGTAACAAGTGCCCTTTTTTATTAGGAGACAATAATGGCCAGTACAAACCCTAGAAAGACTATAGATGAAATTAAACGAGATGCAGAAGCACAGTTTAATCAACAACTAGACGAAACTGTAGCAGCATTGCGAGTAGCAACACCTAAAGACACAGGTAATGCCAGTCGTAGTTGGCGTAAAATTGCTTGGCGCAGTGGGCAAAGTAAGGCTGTAATCGTTAATGATGCACCTTATATTGAACCACTAGACAACGGGCACAGCAGTCAACAACCACGTCCGGGTTGGATTATGCGTACAGTAGAACGTATTGAGCAAAAGTGGCTTAATCGTCGTACTCCGTGACCTATCTTAGCATTTTGTAATTTGCACCTAGGCGCAGATAGTAAATATACAGCAGCGATGCAAAACCCCGTATATAAACAAGGAAACAATTATGTCAGCAATTACAAAAGCCAAAGAGCATTTCAAAAGCATTCTAGCACAAGGGCTAGTAGGTCCAATTGAAGTACCAGAATGGGATCTTAAGATTTACTACAAGCCTGCTACTACATTTGCACAAGAAGCAAAGATTGTAGAACTAACCAGTCAAGGCAAGCAAGTAGAGGCACTAGTAGAAAGCCTAATTATGCGTGCACTAGACGTTGACGGTAAGGCTTTGTTCACACGCAGCGACAAGACAGAGTTAATGAGAGAAGTAGATCCGAATATCATTATGAGGATCGTGACAGAGATGAATGACCCAGAACGTGCTGCCGCAGTTCAGGAATCATTAAAAAACTAAGTGAGGGCGATTACGATACACTGTTCCTATTCAAACTAGCAGTAGAATTAGGCAAGAGTGTTGAAGAAATCGTCAACACAATGAGCACAGTTGAAATAGCAGGTTGGGTACAATACTTCCGCTATCTAAACGACCAAGCGAAGAGACAATAAGCGGCTACTAGGCCGCTTTTTATATGAAGGAATAGTTATGACAACTCATAATATTCAAATCACAGCAACAGACAATACCAAAACAGCCTTTGCAAACATAGAACGTAGTCTAGGTGCACTTAATGCCAGTGCCGGTAAGGTTACAGGTGCATTTGCAGCACTAATAGGCGGTTTAAGTGTTGGTAAGATTGTTAGTGTTAGTAAAGAGTGGCAAAACCTAGAAGTTGCGCTTAAAAGTGTTAGTGCAGCAGGCACTGATACCAAGGCTTTACTAAAAACATTGGCCGATGCTAGCAATGGCACTACAAACAGTGTCGGTGATATGGTTGAAGCATATCGTCAACTTAGACTAGCAGGTGTTGACGCTAGCGTAGAAACAATCAAAAGTCTTAAGAATCTAAGCGCAGCAGGTGGCATTGAACTAGGACGCACAGCAGAACTTATCGGTAAAGCATTCCGAGGTGAGTTTGGCAAGTTAGATGACTTTGGTGTAGAAGTAGAAAACCGTTATGGTCAGTTCGTCATCAAGTATCAAGGACAGACACAGGCTATTGTTAGCAACACAGCGCAGGTTGTTAATGAAATTATCAAACTAAGCAATACTAATAGTTCATTTGCAGATGCAG
>JACCDU010215741.1_pt1 | contig 12461 bp, 14 predicted proteins | sample 7446081 | NCBI WGS metagenome assembly JACCDU01 (sample SAMN15323447, study PRJNA562643) | freshwater metagenome | isolation source: river surface water | place: USA:Blue River Watershed | collected 2017-08-17 | reverse complement strand
TCAATGATTTCCGCCATGCTCGTGATAATCGGCGGCAAACCATTCTTCTCTTCCCTTGAGAGAAATACCCATTCTTTACGGAGTTGATGGGCTTGCTGCTCGGTGCAGTTTAGCGCTCTGCACAACTTAGCTATTCTCTCGACTTGGCTTCCTTCACTTTTCTTGAAGCTCTCATGCACGGCTTCTAACACATTTCTGTCCTTCAACGTTGATAGCTTGGGCTGCTTTGCGAAACCTTTGCCACCGCCTGCACCGCCGCTACCTCTTATTACTTTCATATTCATGTTGCTTGTTGCCTCTATCTAGTCTGGTATTTTCTCATAGTAAAACTAGCCGAGAGGATTGTCAAGCACAGGAGGGCTTGCTTCACTCTCGGACTAGAGAAACCAGACTACACGTTACACAATATGCGGGTGCTTATTTAGTATAGCTCAGCACTCTAGCTGGCTATAGCGTGAATTTTGGGAGAGTACATAGGCTTACCATCATCGGCTTTTTCGACATTGACTTGACCGCGCTGCTGTAGCTTTTGTAACGCTGCACGTGCCACTACTGCACGATCGGAGCGAGGGAATAATTTCTCAATATCAGCAGTGGTAGCTGTGCCTAATCTGCGAATCTGACTCAACACGCCATTTACCTCGTCATTGGATACTGGTGTGCCCTTGGAGCTTTCTTTTACAAGCTCGTGGTGCATTGTTGATGCATCGAACTTAGCGACATAGCTACTCTCAGGGGCATTCCTAATCTTCACCACCTCAATGTTTTTATACTGTGGGTTGGTTTCATCCTTTGAAAGAATCACGACCGCGCTGGGTGCGGCTGTAATGGATGAGCTACCACGGATTTTTTCTAATCCTTTCTTGCTCTTGTCTTTTGCTGCGTGGTGGATTATCACCCCAGTCTGCTTGTATTTGGCACATTTCTCATTGAACCAACCAGCGAAATCGCCAGCGTTAGCGGAGTTTTCATCGTACCCCTCTACACCCTTGTGGATAGCTGCGTAGCTATCTAGAATGATTAGCCCGTACTCTCCAGAGCGCATGGCCGCTTCTAAATCCATCATGAAGGTAGTGCGCCACTCGCTATATACGCCTACTCTCTCTTTGACTGATACATCAGCCATTGAGGGATTAGCTTCGATAGTAGCGGCTAATTCTCCATCGCTTTGGTCAGCGTTCACATAAAGTACTCCCTTCCTCTCTTCAATGGCTTGAGGATTTACAGGCTGCCCTAGGAACTCTGTGCCATTGAGGTAAGAGGCTTGTAAGTCACAGGCTAATGTTGATTTCCCGCTGCCAGGATCACCTGCAATCATGGTTGCAGCATTGGCTGGGATAATCCCTGAGTAAAGGTGTTCGCCTACCTGTGATTGTTCTGCGATTATATCTGTGAGCTTTCTGATTACAGGTCGTCTATTCTCCTGCTCATATTTACAGGCGGAGAGGTATGCCTCAAATTCCTTGTCGGACCAGCCATATCGGGCTTTAAGTCTGCGTTGAACACCAAGCTGTTCAACGCGGTCAAATATCTCTAAATACGCCAATACGTCTTCTTTGATGCGCTGGGTTTCAGTGGTCAACCCACCTACCAGTCCACATTCAAAGAATATCTCGTTATATTCGACTATTTGGGCAAGCGTTGCCGCGTCACCCGTCTGCAAGAAATCCTCTTGCAGACTCAAAATTGATTGAATTATTGATTGTTTGTATATTTCCTTTGATAGGGACTCCCACCCTACATTTTGCATCGGATGCTTGAGGGACATGATTTCGCGGGCATTCGGGCACTCGCTAGCCAAATCTAAGAGGCTACGGTACTGGCGCTTACGCTGCGCGTCTCTCACCGCAGAGTACAGAGGCTTTAGCTGCCCCGTAAACGCTGGGTGGTGTTTGAGTGTGCCTTTCCCGTCCTTGGTTACCGAGCTTAGTCCGTCCACTAGTGCTAGCTGGTCGTCTAGTTCTTGAGCCAGCTTAGTTTTTTCCTCGCCATCAGGCATTGAGGAGAGCTTATCTATCATGATCATGGCTTTCTGTAGCCACAACTGCTTGTCTTCGGCTCTACACTCCGTGGGGCGGGTAGATTGCTCTAGCTTTACCTGCTTTTGTACTATCTTCTCTATGTGCTTTTTAATATCTTCTTTCCCTAATAACTTAGAGGAGCCGTTGTAGTGGATTTTCACAAAATCCACAATATCACCGCCTGCGGGAAGTAGCCCTAATTCCTCCGATGGAATAGTGATAGTGGAAATGCCTACTCTAGCAGCAACATCTGCCACTAAAGACATCTTCTTCTCACCCGTTGCGTCGTTGTCAGGCATCAGGATTAGCCCTCCTATGCCACTATCCTTGAGCCTGGTCAGCCCTTCTTCAATGTCTTTTTCTCCCCACGTACCACCAAAGAAGGTTGTGGCGGTCATCCCTATCCATCTAAAAGCCTCTACAGAGGCTTCACCCTCTGGCAGAAATATCCAAGTTCCTTTGTATCGGACAACTTCCTTCTCACGATACAGCGGCCACGCTTCTTCACCTTTCCCACTGATAATACCATTGGTAGTTTTGTGGTAGGGGCGCACGTTCTTGCTTCTACCTTTCTTAGAGCCTTCATCACCCCAGCGATACACCTCAACCCACTGTGTATCTGAATAATGGTAGGTAGTCAGGTTCGCCTCGATTTCCTTCCCATTAGATCGGGAAAAATGCGGGGAGCCTGCGGGATGGATTGTATCTTTCTTGCTGTTACTAAGCTTAATAGTGGTTTTTAATTGCTTGGGTATTTCCGGTTGCAATAGATACCCAATTCTCGTCCCGTATGCCTTGGAAAGGGCTTCCTTCCAAGGACTAATAGCTTCTCGGATTTCCTGGGGTAGGCAACCGTTCCAGCACTTATATTTCCAGTGCTCATTGTTTTCGGCTGGCTGAATTGATAAGTTGTGTCCGCCACAGGCAGGGCATATATATTTGTTTTTCTCTTTGAGGGGTGACTCTTGTAAAGAGCCAAGGTAGTCTTTGATGCGGAAAGAAAGTTTTTGGTTCAACAGCATAATTTTTAACCTTTGTGTAATTGATAGCCTCCATTTTATAGCAAAAGAAAAAGGTTGGCAAGTGCTTTCTTGCCAACCATTACACAAAGACTATTATGCTTATTTATAAAAGAGAAGGCTCCAAGAAGGTGCTAAACTCCCTAGGCTTCTCTTTTATATATTACTAGCTAAAAAGCTAGTATGTCAAGTTCAGAACTCTTACCGTCGTCAAGGCTCTCCAAGAACAAATCTGGAGCCGTTGGGGACGATAGAGAATGTTTCCCCTTAATATCCATTAGCAACTCTAGAATCATTCCTCTAGTCTCTGGGTGGATATCTTCCCATGCTTCCCTGTGGAGAGCATCCAGTACCTCTGACGAGGTGAGAATCTTGATTAGCTGAGATTCTTTTCTGATAGACTCTTTGGTTGGCTTCTCTGTAGCAGGAGCAGCAGTAGGGGTAGCTTCTTCCTTATCCTGTTCGTCGCCCTTGATGTATTGCTCATACATCTGTTCCTCCACTTCCTCTAAGTCAAAGTTATCCTCGACTGAGTCTTTGGTTATCGCTTCTGTTTTACGCTCACTAGTTTCAGCCTCTTTAGTCTCTTTGATTTCTTCAGTTATTTCTGGAAATCTTTCTGGAAATCTTTCTGGAAACTCAGGCTTCTCAGCTTTCTCCTGCTTGAGATCGGGGTAGGTGCGGTAGAAAATCTTAAGGAATTCACTACGAGTGAGGTAATTGCCACCGCCTCTACTCTCTATTTCCGATGGTGATTCGTAGATATACAGCAAGATGCTATTAATCTTTTCCCGGTGAACCTCTCCTACCTCCAGCATCATTTCATAGAGAAAGGTAAACGAGATTTTAAGGGCGCTAGACTCAGTATTTATAGCACTGGAATGCACCCAATCTAAAACTATTGGGTGGTAGAATTCTGCCACCTTGCGAGTCTGTCTGAAGATTTCTTCGGACATCCCCACTTCTGCTAAATACTTCTCAACAGACCTCTTGACATCTGGCGGCATTTTCTTCGGTACTGTGCCAGCTTTGGTCTTCCTTTCCCCAAAGGACGCGATAATCTGATCTATTGCAGTCAGATGGTCAAGCCGTTGAACAGCAAGCTTGGTATTCTCGGCAGTCTGTTTCAGGACTCTATCAAGAGTACTCTTGGGCGGTTCGACTACCAACGCCCAAATACACCCCGACTCTAGCCAAGGGGCTAGCTGGGTCTGCCCTTCTTCTATAAGCTGTAAGCAGGCAGCAGTTCTCATGTGTCCTGTCTCAATCCCAAAGCCACTTTCTTTCCCGTCCTCTGTTTTTGGGAGTGGATACACTTCAATCGGGGAAGCGCTACTATAGCCATTGCGCTTGATTAATTCTTTAAGTGCGTTTATTTTCTCGGCGTATATCCCATTCCTACCCCAGCCGTAGCGGGAGTTGGAAACTGTTTGAATTTCGCTGAGGGCAATTTGTTGTGGCATTGTTACTGGCATGGTTCTTCTCTTCTTTATTCATAAGTTGCTTGTACATCTTACTCTAGCCTAAAGATTCCAGAAAGCCAAGGTACTAGGATATTGAATTTTAGTCATTGAAAAGAAAAGGCTAGCAGTTTATTTTGCTAGCCTTGCTTTGATATTCATTTCTTGCGGACAAAGGCTTACACACTTAGAGGTTGAAACCTGCGGCATTCCTGTGTCCTCCACCGCCTAGTTCCTTGGCTAAATAGCCAAGATGCACAGGCGATGAACGGAGATGTACTACGTTCGGCTCACGTGTGGTGAAAATAACCACAAAGCCCCATTTGTGGTTAAGCGCTCGGTGGAAGCGTGCCCCTAGGGTGGAGTAGGCCCTGTCACACTGGCGATTTTTGATTCTCAGGCACGGAACCTGATAATGAGAAACCTTAATGTACTCGCCACTCCATCCTTCGATTTCAGCGGAAATCATCTCATCGCGTGGGGCATTTATTTCAGCCCCTTCTCGCTCCAAGGCTTCTTGAGCTTCTTTGTCCATTTCCAGTAATTCATCAAATACCTCGAAAGCTTCTTTCCCGACTTTGCCCCTGCGACGTGCGGATATTGCAGCATTGATATTATCAAGCTCAGGGCACTCATCATCGTAATAGCCATTTGCCCCAGTATCACGCGCATAAATAGCTTCTGCAAACCAAGGAAGCGATGCTTTAGGATGAAAATCACGCCAAGCCAGCGTAAATCCGCAATCGCTTCCGCTCCATTTAGCCATAATTGGCGTTCGCATGTCCGTCGCAATCGCCTTTAATTGCTCTTTACTTGTGTCGTGGTGATCGAGGATGGTAACGGAGTCTGCTGTTTTTGCAATTTCCTCCAGTGCCAATGTAGGTAAAGTGCAGTCTACAATCACCACTTCCTTTCCGGCTAATTTCTCCCACTCAAAGCCTAAATCCACTAATACCTCATCGCTCAATAAATTGCGATGAGCATACGGGATTAATTCAATATTCTCATATCCAAAATGCCGCGCAACTGCCCACGCGGCCGCTATGCCGTCAGGGCAATCCACTCCCCTTGGCGACTCAGGGGTGGCTGCAACGGCTTGATGGTAAATGATAACTGCTTGTCTGGGCATAGTTTTATCCTTTACTTGGCTCATAGGCTTACTTTTCTACTTTATATCTCTTTTGTGTGCATGTCAAAAAGATTCAAGAACAGATTTGATTTATATAAGTAACTCTAATCCATTGAAAGAAGAATTTCCGTATTATTTCGGTTGACAGTCACTTTAGGGGCTTGCTACACTACGAAGAGTCCTGAAGCCCCTTAGGGGGCGTAGGGACTCTTCGTGTAGTGCAAGCCTAAAGCCCCTCAGGAAGTGAAGAGAAAAGGTAATGTGGGCTACAAAAGGGGAGAAATAGGCACTAATTAATAAGCCAAGCTTTTAAAACTTTCCTTTTCAACGGCATGAAAGAATCACAAAAGAGGAACAAAATTCAAGCCTCAGTGGCGACTTCGCTAGAAGCAGAGAACCTTGATAAGCTGTTTGCTACTTTGCCCCATTTATCCAAAGCGAAGCTAGCCCTGCAATTACTTCTAGATGGGCATCCACAGTCCAGGGAGTATGGGGAAGCAGTACTACTCGACTTAGAGGATTTGGAGATAGAGGCACTCTACGATGAATCCGCTTACGAGGATACTGAGAGCGCGAAAGATTGCTGGATAGTGTGACCTTCTCCTCAATGGCTCTTTTAAGAACCTAGTACCTTGGCTATCAAATTGCTAGCTCACTCTATTGACACCTATGCAAAAGGGTGTCAAACTAAAGGGGTAGTCAGTAACAGGGACACAAACAAAAATGAAAGCTTTAGAAATTAATGAGGTTGATGCTTTGTCGGTTGAGGTTGCGTGGCGGTCAAGTCACGACGATGAGCATCAACACAAAGGATACGTGGCCGTGCCCGATCTGTGGGCAGATGCAAAAAAAATTACTTTAGTGAGAACTAAATACTATAAATTTGCTAGGTTGGAATTTAGCGATAGTACGCAAGTGAGAATCAAGGCTATCGAAGATGAATTGCCTGATGTAGCCTCAGAGACGGCTATAGATTTGATGAATTACGAGAAAGTGAATGAGGATGATCTCTCTTGGTGGAAGGATTACAAAAATTAGAAAGATAAGATAAATCAAGTTTTCAGGCTAGCGCGTTAATTTGCTAGCCTTTTCTTTTGCTAAGCCAAGGTACTAGGTTTTGTGATCCTTCTCAAATTGCTTTGTATACCCCATTGACACCTATGCAAAAGCAAGGTAAATTAAAAGAGTCAAGCAAAGGAAAGGATAAATTGAGATGAGCCTACAAACGCAAACGGCATATATTACCAAACAAGCCGTGACGATATTTTTTAGGGTTGATAACATCAACCCTTCTTTCGCGTATTTCGCGAAAGAATACATAGCAAAAAATTGGACAGACTACGTGAAACTTACATTCACGAAAGAAGTAGTACCAAATTCACAACAAATTGAAATAAACCCAGGCTCTATAGATATAGAGGTAGACGAGAAAGGCTTTTATGCAATCGCCGACTTGAAAATTGCTTGGAAAGGATTAGTCCTTGCCTCTGATGAATCAGAGGCACTAAGGAAATCCAGGGAGGAGTGGTCAAGCTACGTCCTGGACGAACTAGTCGGTGATTGTAGCTCTGCTGATTATGAGGTATTTAAAGCTGAATTTGTATCAGTATCATCCTGGTAGTTTCGCTCTTTTTGGAAGGTAATACCCGCAGAACCGTCTTGTTCTGCGGGTATTACCTTGCCCTAGTACCTTGGTTCTTGAAATATTATTGAATTAGAGTGAGCAAATCATGAAAAATTTTCACACTATCCGAGAACGTGAATTTCTCCTCAATGGACTTACTTTCCAAAAACCAAGGTACTAGGTTATTGGATGCAGAATTCTTTTGCATCACGCTTGACATATATGCAAAAGAAGAATAAGATTAAAGAGTAACAAGCAAAGGAAGAAGCAAATGAGAGTTCAAGTTAAGACTGGCTCTGAATGGCATACAACCGAGCGTCGTAGCGCTATGGTATTTGTAAACAAAGAGCCTATATACAAGGCTCTGAAGCCACTCCGTCAGGACTGGGAACAGATAGGAAATAAAGGCACACATGGCAAGTGGTGCATTGCCGAGTACGACTTACCTGACGGCGCAGAAATAGAATTCCGCGCTAGCGCTAATGGCAAGAAAGATATAGTTTATAGCTTTGTTGCCAACGAAGGCGTGAGTGTGGATGTTGATGGATATCTTTACAGTGGTGTGCTTTGTGGTTGGATTCTGTCAATCGTGTAAAGAGAGAGTTGAGGGGAGAAAATCGTGAACCAAGAAGCTTTTATAAAAGAAATGTCCAAGCGATGGAACTTGTTCAAGAAATATGCTCCGCGAAAAGCAGAGACGGTGTTTAACAGACTTAGCCCATCTAGCCCAATGTTTGTCGCTAAAAACAAATCGGGGTTTATGGAGGCAATTTATCCGCTATTGGAGGCAGAAAATAATCCGGAAATATTCCAGTTTCTGCTGGAAAATGGCTGGAAGCTTTGCAGAGATTTGATTCTTCTAGCAAGTATAAGCCCATATTAAAAGAATTCCACCAATCCCTGTTCGGATTCAAAATACCTAAGGCTAGGCTAACCACCTAGCCTTTTCTTTCATCGATTCCCGAGGTACTAGGTTTTAAATATCAGTATATATACTGTCGTTTGTTGTATTCATATAAATTAATATATAAAAAGTCGAGCAACCAGCCAGTAGCTACTCGACTATACCAAACAATAAGTCTTCCTTAACTAACCATGATAAACCAAGCTCTCTCTTTTGTCATCGGCACTGCTCTTGCTGTGTCCTGTTTTGCTCAAGTAGCTGAATCCGCGCCGAGAAGGGGTATCCCCACCCGCAGGGAGGCAGGTGGTAGTAGAATGGAATTAGCTGGTAAAAAACCAGTGCCCGCGCCTACACCAGAGCCTAAGCCTAAGAGAGGCGATGGACGCAGGAACTAAAGCGGCACGCTATCATCTCCTGTTTTCCCTTCTAATAGCCCTTGAGAAGCCAGTCCCTGCACTTCCTCAAGGGCTATTTCTTTAGCATTCCCGGCCAAAATATCGAGCCACATCTGCTTTGGTGAAATGCCGCGCTTCCATGCCAAATACTCTACCCTCCTTAAGATTAAGGCTTGACGCTCTAGCAGCTTAGCCCCTAGCAGGCTGTTGGCTTGCTGCGTGGCGCTGACACCTCTTTGAAATGCATCAATCGTGAGGAGGTCGTCATAAATCTCCCCTAAATCAAATCTTAGCTCTCTGCCCATTATATCCTCCTATGAATGAGGGAATTACCCATTTCCCTACAATTGTCCCTCACTCTCCACCAGCAGTCCAATGGTTTCCAGAAACTTTCCAGAATTTCTCCAAAATCGCTTGACAACCTCTAAAAGTTTATATAAGCTAAATGGAGAAGGTAAAGTTTACCTCGGTCACTTTACCTCCACTTTACCTCTACACAGAAAAATCATGAAAATCTTCAATGGAACTCAGCACCAAGTCAACCTCTATAGCCCGGCGGATACAATTGCCGTCCAAGATGGGCGGAAGCTAATATTGAAAGAGGGCGCAGTTCCTGTGCTTCAACTAGATTCAGGTACTAACCTGAATTGTACTAAAGGTAATGGAGAATTGCCTGAGCATTTGCAATCCTCGAAATTGCCATTGAAAGGGGCAGTGCAGTTCCTTTCTTACGACCCTATGCCAGAAGGCTACGATATTATAATTGTTTCCAACCTTTACCGAAGTGCGGTAAAGGAACTGGGGGGGGATACCTCCCGTTTGGCAACTGTTGATGGTGTGGTTTATCAGTCGGAAAGTGATATGCGTCCATGTGGATGCTTGTCACTGGCTGTAGGGTAATTCCCTGGGGCACTAATCCCCCCCCCAATAGCTATGTACACGATTAACAATGTACTTGGCTTACTTCAGTGCAGTAAGCCAACCTTACTCAAGTATCGCAGAATTGCATGGTTGCACTGTGATGCTTACGCAGAATCTGTAATGCGTAGATGTGATTCTGCGCAAACGAGAGCTTTAGATTATCTGCAATCACAATCAGCCATTGAAGAGAAAATCAATACAATTCCTTCTCAATGGCAAAAATGTTTCAGGGGCAAACTACATCGCAAGCATTTATCAGGCTTGCGATACCCAGATGCTCCGCCGTTTCCGCAGATTGAAGTCAGTATTCTCTTAGGCATGTCTGCGTTGTTTGAGGTTTATTCAGAGCCTCAAGTCATTCTGTACATTCAAAAGTATCCCCAGTTTTGGGAAAAGGAGTTAGTAGCATGAAGGTTGTTGAACTAGCTGCACAAATAGGTTGCAGCGATGTCCAGGAAGTCTATCCCCTACTTAAGCAAGTAGGGGTACGGGGAAACCCTGAAGAAGTATCTGATACTATTGCAAAGAAGCTAATCGAGATTAAATCGAAGGTTGCGTTGGCGCTTCCCTCCGGGGATGTAGAGCCTAGCCAACCACTGACCAAAAGTAGCGGGACCATCGATAAAGTTCAAGTTCGTACCCTTTCTCAAGGGCTAAACTGTACCCAAAAGCTAATAGTTGCCCTGATTGAGCAAGAGCAGCAGTCACGGTTGATGGTTGCCCTCCAACAGGGTTATCACGAACAATTATCAAAGCTCGATGAGCAGAAAGCTTTCGAGCAGGGGCGACAACTAGCTCAGATTCAAGAGTTGGAAGCTCAGCAGCGTAAGCACCAAGCTGAGTTAGAGCGCATTGCCTCATTACAGCAAACTAAATCTTTTATTGATACCGAAGCCATTGAAAGGAAGCTTCAGGAATTCCAACTACAAGAGCAGGAGCGTGAGCTAAAGCAGCGTCAAGCGGTAGATCTGCTAAAGGCGGGTAAATCACCCGCAGAAGTTGCAGAAATGGTAGGGTTTGAGCCATCGCCATTTCTGATGGCCATATCGCGCTATGGCTGATTACTACTTACCAGCCATTGAACGCGGATTTAATACGCGGCGCGCAGAACAGGCGGGGGAGAAGCTTGCAGAGATGATGAGAACCGATGAGCAGGCTAATCAGTTTGCCATTACTCATAATCTAGGCTCTCTACCTTTCGCCCTCTCCCCAAAGGCTAAAATTCTCATCCAGCAAGAGGAGGCGTTTCTCTCCCTCCTCTTCAAACCCTTGCACGCATTACAACCATCAGGAGAAGAAATGAGACTAGTTAAATGGTTTGTTGATTTGCTTAGAGGTAAGCCCAAATCTAGCATTCATGCCCGCTGCTATGTACTGAAAAACGCATATCTGCGTTGTGGCGTGTCGCACTTCCAAGCCGAAAGAATGGCTTTGAAGGTTTTCTGTAAATATCCCGATTTCGATTTGCTCTCCCCCAAGTGGGAGGGATTACAGATGGCATTAGGTACGATTGCCTACCACTTTGAGCAGGAAGTGCAAACTAAAAGTGCCATAAACCCTCAACTTGCCTCTCAATGGGTGAGTGCTATTCGAGAAGGCAGAGAGGTTTACGTATCTCCCTTGTTTATCTACTAAGGTCAACTTTACCTCGGTCACTTTACCTCCACTTTACCTCCACTTTACCTCTAAACAGCTACAACCCTTATTAAGCAAGGATTTCTTAAAATGAACGACCCAGTGAAACTAGCTAAAGAATTAATTGACGAATTTATGGGTTTTACCAACAAGCCAGACATTAAGCCAGACATTGAAATCCCTGAAAACCCGTCACCAGCGGTAATCCAGGCAATGTTAAACCTCAAAGAGGCAGTAGATGCCCTTGAACCGCATTACGTATACTTCCTATCTCAATACCTCCCAAACGACCACCTTCCACAGTGGCTCGACATAATGGGGTGTGAACATGGGCGATACAAGTATTGTGTGAACACTTCAAACCCTTACATACAGGGCATACTGCTCAATGTAGACACTAGCTGGAGACGAGCTATTGCAGACATAATGTACGCCCAATTCAATGTTCCTGATGTTTCTTGGGTACTTGAGAACCAGTGTAAATAAACACATCAGGTGGAGGAAATGAGGAGTGGATTTAGGATAGAGTCAAGTCTATCCGTAGGCTGTAACCCTTGTGGTGACCAAGGCATAGCGTGAAGAAATGTAGAGTGGAAATACTATAGACTACGCTCTATGCGAATCGCTGAAACACTTACATAAAGCCAACTATAGATAAAGCTTATGCGGAGTGTTTTTACCATTTCCTCCACCTGATACATAACCAAAACCCTTGCAAACACTCAACTATAACGTGAAGTAAATGGTAATTTCACTCCAGCCCTGTGGAAATTGATGCAGCCCAAAAGGCTTATCCAGCAAAACTTTCCAGTCATAAGGAAGAATTGATGATAAATCCACTCCACATTTCCTCACGCTATGCATCCGACTGTGTAAAGGTTTCAGGCTCTGGTTTGCTGGTTTTGGGTGTCGCCACTCCAAAAAAAATATTTACTTCCACTCCAGTGAACGCAAAATCAAGGGTTTCAGCCGTTGAAAGTGGAGTGGCAATAAACCGCCACTCCCGTGCGTAGGAAAGGCTGATACCATCTACGACCTCAAATACTTAGAAATATGGCTAGCGATGCGATGCAGGATGGGGCGCTAGGTTTAGGAATCGCAGTTTTTACAACTCATTACTCAAGGAAACAGACAATGCCACGTCCAAGAAAGAATTTGCAGCCTCAATCTGCGCCAGTAGCTCAAACTCCCGAAGTAGCTGCACCTGTTCTAGAATCTGCTCCAGTAATGCCGCTAGTGCCAGTACAGCAACCTACTGTAGTTCAGCTAGCACCAACTACTTTACAAGGTGCTACTGACAGCATAAGTGGGCTACAAAGTCAAGTGGTGGCGCTACAGGGACAGTATTCGGCT
>JACCDU010309802.1_pt1 | contig 12465 bp, 19 predicted proteins | sample 7446081 | NCBI WGS metagenome assembly JACCDU01 (sample SAMN15323447, study PRJNA562643) | freshwater metagenome | isolation source: river surface water | place: USA:Blue River Watershed | collected 2017-08-17 | reverse complement strand
TGTCCATCAAAGTAGGGTCCGGAGTACAGAACTTTTGATGTAGACATAGATCTGCAAGTCCCTCGTAAATGTTGATTGTAGGGCTAAAGCCTAATGACTGAAGCTCTGTGCAGTTTAAGCTACAACGAACGGCTTGGTCATAGTTTGAATCTACTGATTTCTGCACAATTTCTCCACGGGAGCTGAGGATATGTTTGCAGTAAAACAGTGCGTCAAGCAAAGGAACCTCGATGCCGTTGCCTACGTTGTAGATCTTGTTGATGTCTCCTGTTTCGCAGATGAGTTTAATGGCAATACAAACGTCAAAGATGTGGATGAAGTCGCGGGTGATCTCCTTGTGTACGCAAATTTTTTTACCTTCCTTTAACTGATTAACCAAGTAGTGCAGGGCGTTGCGTTTTTTGTTGCCGGAATCCGGGCCGCCATACACGTTACCCAGTCGCAAGATTCTGTAATTAATCTTGTATTCTTTGCAATACTCCTGGATCAAACGCTCGGCTGTGTACTTGGTAATGGAGTAAAAGCCATTGGGTTTGCAGTCGTCTTGCTCCGAAGGATTCTCGTTATGTGGTCCGTAGACGTACCAGCTGCTAATGAAGTTGAACGTGTCAATGCCAGCCTCTTTGCACGCATGCAGGCGCCGCATTAAGACAACAAGATTTGTATCAATATCAAGTAGTGGGTTTTCCTTGTAGCTGCTGTTATCTGTTGTGCTGATGAGGTAAAGAACTTCCTTGGTTTCAGGATCGAGCTGCTCTCTGGGAATTACGGTGCCAGGGAAAAGTGATTGGTAGTAGCTGCCAATGATTCCCGTTGCACCGTAAATGCTTAGATCCATCGCTGGCGTTCGCTTCTGCAGGGATCATACAGCCAGTAATCGACGGGTAGCTCCAGGTCAAATGGCGTTTCGTACTTCTCTTGGCCGGGGAGGCCACCCCATTTTTCGATGTAATACAAACCGTTTTCACGGAAAGTATTCTGGTTGCGGTTGTTGATCTGGGCGTCGCGTTTGATTGTGCTGCTCACCGCATGCTCATAGTCAAGGGGTAGGTATTCCCATTCGAGTCCAGCAAGCTTCATCCGGTACCGGTGGTCGTTATCTTCGTAATAAGCAGGGAAGAAATTTTCGTCCAGGTAACCGACTTCGTAAAGAAGTTCCGGCGCCATCACCAGGGCTGAGTAGCCGTTCTGTGATTTGTCACACAAGATGCCGGTGAATGGTTGCTCCAGACGTTCGGCCAACTTCTTCAGTTGGTTCGGCTGCGGGTGCCAATCAACAGACAACACACACCAGTAGTTGCAATCAGTGTTTTGCTTGATGATTTGATTGACGCTGCCAGAGAACCCAACGTTCATGGCGTTGGTGACGACAACAACTTCCTTTACAAATTCGTTGTTGGCGCTTTGGATTTTTTGGATGCAGTCCCTTACGGCTGCGTCCTTGCCCATGGAGTTATCCAGGATGAAGTAGCGATCAACCGGATAATCAATACAATTGAACTGCTTCCATAAATCCTCTGCTCCGTTGAGGATCATGGTCCCGATCATCTCCAGGGGCTTGGTCACAGGTCAACCCTCAGGTAGTCTTCATCTTCTTCAATGAGCTTGGCCTCGTGGGCGTCGGCTTCTGTGGTTTCAATATCTTCAAAGGCGATCCCCATCCGCATCCGCTGATCACGTTTGATGAATTCTTGGACTGTGATGTCGGGGTCACAGTAGTAAAACCGTGTGATGTTACAGGACACCGATAAGCTCCCAAATACTGACCTTGTAGATCAATTCCAGCTGCAGAATAGCCAAGACGCCAATCATTGCAACACGTCCGTTCCAGCGTTCGGCATACCAAATGTAGTCATTTGGGTGCCAGGGGAACTTGTCGCTGTGCAGATCGACGAGGTACTCATCCCAAAGCGTCTTGAATATCCAAGAAAAGCAACTCCAGATTCCAACGATCCAGAGTTTGGCTTTGGTTAGTGCGTCCAATGCAGTCCGCCAAAGAGAACGAAGATGTCAATTGTAGCCGTAACAAAGATCGAAATGAGCAGAGTTAGGATCACAAGTTTGAATTCTTCCATTGTGTAAAAAATACTTTATACTCTGGATAATATACAAAACCTGGAATGGTTGCTAAACTAAATAATGCAGATCCTTGGATTGAAGCTAAGGATCAGCAACCAGAAATGATGCGGAACCTGAACAGGACCGCAGCCAGGATTACACTCAATGGCCGAAGGCACTATACAACGCCTTTACCAACTGGACCTGCGCCGTCCGTAACTACTATTATTGGTGAAACAGCTTCCGAAGCAAACAAACGGAAGCTCGAAATGTGGTCTAAAAATAATCCGGGTGTTAAAGAAGCAGCTGCTGAAAGAGGTACGGCCATTCACTATGGCATGGAATGCTACCTTAAAGGGAACAAAAATCCGGAAATTCCTGAAGAATACGGGGATTTTTGGGCGGGAATGCCATCGATATTGGACCAGTTCCAGGAGGTCCTTTGGGCGGAATCGCCGGTACTTGACAAGTTTAATTTTACTATTGGTGCCGATGACGTGGCTCGCGTGTGGGGTTGCGATTCTGAAGGGCGGGCTTGGGCTGGTGCTCCTGACATCATTGGGGTGGTTGGCAACAAGCTTACTCTTGCTGACTTAAAAACCAGCGTCAAACCTTATAGCCGCAGGTGGCCCAAGGACTTGGAAAAGGGCTCGCCGGAATGGCGTGATCTCTTGGGTGGTCACATGAAATTTAAAAAGACTTGCAAGCAGCTCGCTGCATACGACATTGCCATTGAGCAGACCCTGGGAATGAAGGTCCAGCAGGCTGCAATTTTGGTTTCTACGCCAGTTCGTACACAGGTTTTTAAGATCTCTAGGAGATTTTTGGATATTCTGCACGAAGATTGGTACAAAATAGTAGAAGAGTATTACCGCCAGATTGACGCGATCGGCTCCTATGATCCAGACCTTATTTAAAGATGTAGTTGATTCCATCGTTAAATGGTGGAAGAAGCTTTGGTTTGAGGCTAAGCTCACGGCTCGTCTCAAGATGATAGAACTTGAGAATCAAATTGAGTCTGAGTTAGAGCGCGAAGAGCAGAACAAACCTATTTATATTGAACATGAAGTTGATCCTGTGCTCCAAACGGGGGAATCCCTGAAGCTTGGTGGCGCAATGGAATTAAGGGCACCTTGGTATCAAGATGACACAGTGGACGCCGGACAATCAGAAGACTCCGTGGAACCCAAATGATCCTGAGGAGCAGCGCAGGCGCACGGCCTGGTCTGTCGCAACGTCATGTGCAATTGAGACAGGTGAACAACCGATTGATATTTATAACAAAATGCTTGAACAATTCAAGGCGGTTGATATGTATGGGCACATGGTTTTAGATGAGTCTAGTGAGACCAAATAACTTCAGAAAGTTGTAATGGACCCCTCGGATTGGGGACCGTAGGATAAGAGGACACCCAAAAAACACCCCATGGAAGTCCAGGTTTCTGTGGGTGAGTGGATGAATAGTCTCGTGAGCCGCATGAATAATGCGGTGGACGGGGACTGTTTTTGTCTGCCCACCGTCATGCATTTTCATGCCTTCATGCTGTTGAAGGAAGGGCAGTTTGCAGAAAGAGACTTTAAAGTAAAGGTTGCTCAGGCGTTGGACGATGACAAATAAAAATGAACAAGCCGTAAAGCCGGGCGAAATTAGGCTTGATTATTTACCGTTCGATTGGCCGCTGACACCCCTGGGTGCAAACAAGGATCCATACGTTGTTGGCTGGCAGAACAAACCATTTACTGTTCGCGAAATTGAAGAAGAACTTTTATCGGGAGACTGTAAGGCCATTGGGTTGCTGGGCGGTCCTGTCTACAATCATCCTTACGGTTTGGTTTGGGTCGACGTTGATGGGGAAAGCGTCTATCCTCTTGTCAAAGAGCTTGCACAAGAAGAAGACTTCAACGTAGCACTGCCGCCAACCTTAACAATTTGTAGCGGAAAACCTGGTCGGGAGCGGAAGCTATACCGCCTGTCACGGGAAAAACAAAAGCATTTCGTTCGTAACAAATACACCTGGCACGCAGGGAACAATAAGGAAAAACTTGAAATTCTTTGGTCTCGGCACCAAGGCGTTTTGATGGGTCTGCACCCAAATACTGAGGGTTATTACACGGCCCAAGGCATGGGTTTTGAGTGGGCGGATCGTTTGCCTGAACTTCCGGCCTGGATTGTGAATGGCATCATTAATAAAAACAACAAACAAGGGATTCCAGCGACGGAAACTACCCGGTTTGTGGGCCCGAACTTTGCTGTGAACGCTGTCGTTAGCCTCGACTGCGACATCAAAAAGGCCACAGATGCCATGTGGTCATTGCCGGAAGAGGCCGCCGATGACTACGACATTTGGATCATGGTGGGTCAATCGCTCCACCAGCTGGATGAATCTTTGCTGGATCAATGGGATGCATGGTCCCAACGTTCAGAAAAATATAAAGAAGGAGAATGCCATCGCCGTTGGCTTTCATTTAACAAAGGTGGTGGCCGTGGAATCGGCTCCCTCATTCATACAGCCAAACAACACGGCTGGGTAGAACCACAAGATCACAAAGCTATGCCCGTTGACGACGCAACATTGGATCAGGTGTCCAAGATTCTCAAGGAATTAGAAGAAGACCTTGGTATACCGGAGAAAAAGATTGAGGGTCCATTGAAGAAAGAATGGCCCAAATTTGAGGATGCGGAGCCAAAAGATAAGAAGCAAAAAAGTCGGGGCCCATCGTCCGACATGGTGGCAAGCGTCATCTTGCAAATGTATGAAGGAAATCTGCACTACAGCCTGCTGCACGATTCCTTCTTTATCTATGAGCACAACCGCAGGTCTGGACTTTGGTGCCAGGTGTCGGATGTTGAGATGAAAGGCGACATCAAGAACAAGCTTGATCAAATTAAGGACGGGTTCTTGAACAATGGCTACAGCATGAACCTCATCAATGACGTGATGGAGCAGCTGCGCATCACAGTCATCTTTGATGATTGGTATGAAGGCAATGAGCTGCTGCTGTTCCGCAATGGTGTGCTGAATATCCGCACCAAGGAATTCACTGAATCGAAGCGTAGTCTGTACATCACACAACAACTGCCTTATGAATATGATCCTGGTGCTACTTGTGAACCAATCATTAAGTGGCTGAAGGGTACACAAGATGGAAGCTGGGATCGGACCCAGGTTTTGAGGGCCTGGTTGCGGGCTGTGCTGCTGGGTTACTCGGAAATTCAGAAGTTTGTTGAGATCGTTGGCCCCGGTAAGTCGGGTAAATCGACCTACGCAAACTTGGCCCATGCTTTGGTGGGTGATGAGAATGCCATGATCTCCTCCCTGGAGCACCTGGAGAAGAACCGGTTCGAGACGGCAAACCTCTACAAGAAGAAGCTACTGCTCTTCAACGATGTGGAGCGGTACGGCGGATCGGTGTCAGTGTTGAAAGCAATTACGGGCCGTGACCTTATCCGTAATGAGCGCAAGTTCCAGGCGTCGAGCCAGAAGCCGTTTAAGTTCAACGGCCTCGTGATGATCACTGCCAACGAACCGATTCAGACCACAGATCCAACATCAGGTCTGGCACGTCGCCGCCTGACGATTCCGTTCGATAGTCCGTTTAAGGGTTCATCTGCTGAGCAGAAAACCTTAATTGACATGGACGACAGGGGTTCTCCGTTCGGTGAATTTGCTTGCTTCCTGCCAGGGCTCGTGAATTGGGTCTTGGATATGGAAGAGGCTGAGATGCGGGAATACCTGATGGAAACCAACAAGAAAGTTGATTTCTTCGCTCAGCATCACCGTGAACAGATCCTGAAATCCAACCAGATCATGGATTGGATGAGCCACTGTGTTGTCTTTGACCCAGATGCCAAGACGCCAATCGGGATGGCGAAGATTGCTTCGGGCGGCATGTATGTTTACGAAAATGCCGATAAGCATCTCTACGCCAGCTACTGTGATTTCTCCAGGGGCAGCAATAACAACATCCTGGGGCGCAGTCGATTTGAGTCCCTCCTGCTGGATGTGTGCGTCCATCAGCTTGGGCTTGGTGTCAGCAAGAAAACAACGTCGCGTGGTTCTTTGATCTGTGGTGTAGCAGTCCGTAAGAGCAGCCCAACACGTTACGACGGCTATCCTTCAATTATTGACGTTGGTTTTAATAAAAAAGATTGGCAAGAAAACTATGGTTTAAACCTAGAGGAGCATAGAAGTGCCACAATAGAAGTTGATTATGATGTCGAGTTTTGAGCAACGGTCGTCACCTGATACTGGATTTGTATGACTGTGATCCAGTAATTCTGGATGACTTTGATCGGTTGCAGGAACTGCTGCAGACAGCCCTGTTGATGGCAAATGCCACCATCTTGCGGATCATTGGTGAGAAGTTTAAGCCGCAAGGGGTGACGCTACTGGCATTGCTGGCAGAATCCCACGCATCCATTCATACCTGGCCGGAAATTGGCTATGCCGCCCTTGATCTTTACACCTGTGGCGACAAGACAAAAGGCGAAAAGGCATCTCAGTTTTTAAAGACAAAATTGAAGGCCAAAACTATAAAACAACAAGAGCTTGTTCGGTCTACAACACCCTGAAATTATGTATAGTTAATTCAGTCAATCAACAGGTAATGACTGAAACTAAACCCAAACTTCTGTGGGTAGGTGATATTGTCGCCGCCACTGGTTTTGCTCGTGTAACCGAAAACGTACTCAGCAAACTGAAGGACAAGTACGAAATTCACGTCCTCGGTTGTAACTGGCATGGGGATTACACGCCGCTCCAAGAGGTGTATAGGCTCTATCCGGCATCAAACCGCTTCCAGCAAGCGCCTTTTGGTGAGGATAGGATTCGTGAAATTGTTGCCAATATCAAGCCGGATGTTGTCTTCACCATGAATGACATCTGGATTATCAATGAACAGTGGAAGCGTATTGCTGACTTACGCGCCGAGTTGAAGTTCAAGTTCGTTGGCTACTACCCCATGGACTCCTATGAGTGGTATGGGTCGCTCATGGATACCATCAACGACTGGGATGCAGCTGTCTGCTACACAGAATTTGGTGCACAAGAAACCATTAATGCGGGTGCCAAGAACACAATCTCGGTTGTGCCCCATGGTGTGACGCCTGGTCAGTTCTATCCTGTGGATAAAGCTGAGGCTCGTAAGCAACTGGGTCTGAATCCCAACGATTTCATTGTGTTTAACGGGAACCGTAACCAGTTCCGCAAGCGAATTGATATCACGATCAGTGGCTTTGCCAAATTTGCGGTCGGTCGTCCGAATGCAAAGCTCTACCTGCACATGGGTATGAAGGACCAGGGTTGGGATGTCATGCCGCTGTTTGCACGGGAAATGATGCGCCAAGGTCTTGATCCCAATAACCGCATCATCATGACTTCACCGGAACCGCATCCCCCCGCAGTGCCGGTGGAGCTTCTCAACACCATTTACAACGTTGCCGACGTGGGCGTCAACACCTGTAAAGGGGAGGGCTGGGGTCTCGTCAACTTCGAGCACGCAGCTTGCAAAGTCGCTCAGGTGGTTCCAGACCATACGTCCTGTAAGGAAATCTTTGATGGCTGCGGGCGTCTAATCCGCTCCCTCCACGCTGATGTGGACACCAACTTCGGGCGCATCATGCCTTGCCCGGATGACAACCATCTGGCTGAGCTGCTTGGTGAGCTGTATGACAACCGCGAACTCCTGGATGAGACAGCGGAAAAGTGCTACAAGCGCGTGACGGATCCTTGCTTCAGCTGGGATACGGTCGCATCTCAGTTCGATGAGGTGTTCCAGGAGGTGTTGGTGAAGGCTGAGGAGGCAAAACCTCGGATCGTGAAGCCCAAGGCAAAAAACAAGAAGAAGTGAGTCGTAGCAAGGGACCTCGGGAAACCGGGGTCTTTTTTTGGGTTTTTAGTCTTACGGTGAGTCTTGCCTGTAGGTACAGAGAAGCAGAGAATAAGGGTCTTTTATTCCCCCCTAGAAGTAAATTACATTGTTGAAAAGGGTGTAATGTTGAAAAGTTGTCGAGGAAAGTAAAGAGAAATAAAATGGGCCTTATTCTCGGTTTTAATTACACCGTTTACAACAGTGTCATTTATCTGGTACTAAAGAAAAATTAGGCTTATTCTCTGAATCCCTGCATGCCAGGGGCCTTATTCCCTGTTTTAATGACACTATGGCCCGCAATCACATGCCCCTACCGCCCCTTTGGCGTCTCCAGGAGCTGGTCCAATTGTCAGATTGTCACCCCTCTGGGCTCCAGTGGCGGGTGTCGAGGGGGAGGCGACTGGCTGAGACTCAAGCTGGCCGATTAAATCCAAGGACTGGCTACTACATGCTCAGCATCGACAACAAGGTCTACCTGGCCCATCGCATCGTTTATTTCTTAAGGACCCTTGAGGACGTGACGTATCAGACGGTGGTGCACCAAGAGGACAACCCCGGTAAGGACAACAGGAAAACCCTGGTCGCAATCCCCAACAAAACCTTAAAAAAGTATTAAAAACATGGCCAATCTTCACCGTGATGCCAAGGTTTCCAGGGGTACCAGGGGGTTCCGTCCGCTGCCCGATCTCCGTGATCTGTCGGATGAAATCCTGAAAGATCGTGGCTACTACAGGGGCTTCACTTGTCCCCACAACCACACCATCCGTGACCAAGAGGAGCACTGGTGTTATTTCTGCGTCAAGAAGATCCTTTCCAATGTCTGTGGGTTTGATATCAACTATCTCAATTCAGACTACAAATTCAAATACCATAAGCTTTGGGCATTGATTCAAATTGGTCCCGTGGACGAATGCTGGGAAATCAAAAACACTGGCACGTATGTTCCCAAGCGTTTCTGTTTTCCCTCTTACCGTTCTGCCTACAGCAAACAAAAGGCGGAAAACGTGACATTCCATAAGGCCATCTACCAGTGCACTTGGGGCGATATCGGTTCCAATGTTGTCACCAGGCTTTGCGATAACCCTTTGTGCGGCAATCCTTTACATTTGGTTTCAAGCTGGAATCGTGAATATCCGCCCAAGACAATTCACCCTTTATGCCTGGAGTTTGACCCTAATAAATTGATGTTTTATGGGAAGCATGGTCGTTCGCCTGTGCCACAGGAAGCACAATTTAAACACACAATTGCCAACCCTTTGAAGCACAAAGAAATCGAAGAGTAAAATAGAAAAAAGAAGATTATTTACATAATGCGTATTTCGCAAACGCAGCGACAAAGGACGCAGAACGATCCATTGGTACTGGGTCCATTCAGCCAGCTTTCTGTGCGAAATCTAAGGGGAACTTTAGGACCTCAAAACAAAGTTATTGGTAAAGCCGATACACGTTTTATTTCAAACGGTGGCTTTGGTGGCGGTGCTTACAACCACTGGTTTCGGATTGAAATCGCATCTCCTGCGTGGATCATTATTGCAAAGGGTGGCCCACGGCCCAAATACATTAATGTTTCTGCCTATGACTTAAATCTTAATCCGATTGAAGGGCGGGCCATTTTTGACGCAGATAGTATTTCTGAAACGCTTGATGACGAGGTCTACTATCCGTATGTAGGCCACGTCATGAATAGGCAGTCTGATCTTTACAACAATTTTGAGGCTAGCCGACTGGATCGCGGTGATTTGCGTTACTATCCCCTGGATACCGGCGCCTATTTGTTGTGTGTATCTACAACACGCAATGAACCACTTGATTATGAAGTGGCATTTGTTGTTGAATTCCCCACAACAACATTTGATATCTTGCTGGAAGATTATGCTTATTTACTGTATGAGGACACCACGGAAAGCTACGTTGTTGCTGATACGGTCAGTGATTATGTAGAAAATGACTTGCACACACATTCTTTATCCGACTGGGATGAAGCATGGCGACGCGAGCATCAAGAAGGTGTCCCATTCCCAGCAGTTCTTGTTCCTTTAACTACACAATCATGATGGCTTTTTATAATTGGTTGGTTTGCAAGTTGTCAAAACGTTTTCACATTTACGAAACAACTGAGCAAAAGTTTAAAAAGTACTGCAGTTTAAACCCTTGGGCGGCTAGCTGTAAAACACACGATAATTAATGGAAAAAGAGCAAGGACATGTCCCTCCGTGTGAAGCGACAGAAAAAGACTGGGAAGATTTTTTTGAAGGATGGGACATTCCTAAAGGTACGACTTATCCCGTGGTTGAGGACGACGAGTGGTTGTGTGTGGTTAGCCAGCATGGCCGTATCCAGGTCCAACAGGCAAGTGAACGATTGGCTAAAGAGGCGCGGAAACAGAAGAGTCCGCCGTCTGGATATGTGTTTGACCGGTAAGTCGGGTAATTTGCCCCAGGCTTTAGCCGTTCGTTTTATGCGTGAATGTCTAACTTATATTCCGGTGGGTGATTCGTTGGCAATGCGTTGTGAATCAGCTGTTCCCGACCGTCAATTCAGGGTTTGGAGCCGCTGGTTTCAACGCCATGAAGATCGCCGTTGGCAAATCATAGAAGACCAAAAAGCTTTCTTTTTTTATAAATCATGTTAGGTAGAATGATGAAAACGGTTCAAAGCCATGGATCATCTTTCTAAGTACGTTGAAGTTGCTCTTGCCATTCACGCTGTTGCATCTGCAATTTGCGCTTTGACCCCAACGCCTTCTGACGATAAATTCATCGGCAAGGTTTATAAGGTCATCGAGACGCTGGCTCTGGTTGTGGGTAAAGCCAAGCAGCGCTGATTAATTCGGTAATGCCTGGAACCAAAACACGGTTCCGTCATTTTTTTCAACCCAATCCCTTGTTGCGTAAGCCTCTTGTTTGTTGAGGGTTACGCATTTTTTTTCAGTGCCAACTTCCCAGCACATATTGACGCGTATGTACGGGTCTTTGTATTTTTTCATTATTCAATAATCCCAGCGCACCCTTGGTTTATTTTCTCTCATCCCCAAATGCACAAACCCACGGTCGGCGCCGTACCCAACACTGAATGGCCAGTGTTTATCACACCAATCTTGAACGGCATGGATATCAGCACCTTGGATATAAAAGTCAACGGCACCCTTTGAAGGAGCGTTAAACGTGTGTTCACTATTTTTTGCGCCTCCAACTTGTGTATTAATGGGTTCTGGTCGTGATGCGCTAGTGATAATAATTGGCTTGTTGCCAAAAGCTGCCCTAACTCTTTCCAGAAAGCGACAAAGCTCTAGTGCAGTGTCACATTGATATTGTTTGCGGAATCGTCTGGCCTCTTGATTTAAGGTCAGTTCTCCGTAAGTAATATTGGGTGTTACTTTATACGTGAATGGGCTCCAAGGGTTGAATGCGTGTGCTTGCGCTGGGTCTGTTTTGTTTGTGGTTGAGCCAACAGTGCCAAGCTGCCGATCCATGATCTGCTGCAATTTTGTTGCATAATCGGGATCTGTTGCGTATTTTTCTTTGACTAAAAGTGCTGCACATTCATTTCTGCTCTTGGCACGATTCACGCCTGAAAAACGACCAAAGTCTTTGTACCAGCGGTCAACTAAATAACAAACACAGGTGTAAAGATCAGGGAAATCTAAAAAACCTGCGTTAATTGTGATCCATTTACCGTTGATGAACTCTTGCGTATTGGCTTTGGTGCCGTCACCCTTTAAGCCAAAGTAATTATTAGCACCAGAGGTGTGCTTCCCCCAGGAACTTTCTAATGCCCATTGTGCAGCTACGCATTCAGGGAATTTTGCACCTGCGCTTTTGGCAGCCGCATAAACTCCATCCCAAGTGTTGGGAAACGTTGCTGTTGTTTTTTGTTCAGTTTCTCGATAGCGCTTGGCAAATTCCGCCAAGACTTCTGGTGTTATTTGTTTTTGTAGCCAGTTCCAAGCATCGGTCTGATGCTGTTCTTTTTTGAAATAAAAAGCAGCATCGACCAACTGTATTGTCATTGTCCTTTACCTGACTCGATATCCTCTTTGAGTGATGATCTCCATGCATTCTTCTTGCGTTTGACGCGTAATGTAACCGTAATCTGGCGAGTATTCCCCGATGGGGATTTCGGTGTCTTCTTCGTAATAGGGGAAAAGAAGCGGGCCGCTACATGTGTTGTCTGGGTAAGTCCAGAATTTCCAGCATTCAAACTTTAAGTTCAGTTCTCGCATTTTTGCGATGCACTGTTTTTTGGTGGGATATTCAAAACAGTTTTGGCCTGTATATAACATGCCATCTGTTTCCTCAAAAAGAGTAACAAGCAGGTCGTCGTTATAGACGACCCGCCAAGATTTTGCTGGACCTAATGTTCCCGACATGATTTTTACTTAGTTAACAAGGACGGTACACAAACGGCCTGCCCCCGTTAGTGTTGTTCTATAGCCACTACCAGCTGCAGATGGAGCAGCGCAGAGACCATTTAGGGTAATTGTAAGACCACTGTATACCGTGGTTGAGTTTGTGCCATCCAAAGAGGCAAACGTTT
>JACCDU010356088.1_pt1 | contig 12470 bp, 14 predicted proteins | sample 7446081 | NCBI WGS metagenome assembly JACCDU01 (sample SAMN15323447, study PRJNA562643) | freshwater metagenome | isolation source: river surface water | place: USA:Blue River Watershed | collected 2017-08-17 | reverse complement strand
CCATGATCACGGGCTGGCCCAGCGTGGTGCGCTTGAAATGCGCCAGATCTTCGGGCAAGTGCCAGGGTAACTGGTTGTTCTTGCCAATCACGCCATTGCGCGCACGCGCAAAGATCAGGTGGATCGGCATGTTTCAGACGGCCACGGGTGCCTTGATGGCCTCGTGGCAAACATAGTCGCGCACCTCGAAGTCCTCGAACTGGTAATCCAGGATGCTGTCCGGACGGCGCCGGATATGCAGGCTGGGGTAGGGATGAGGCGTACGGGAGAGTTGCAAATCAACTTGTGATTGATGGTTGCTGTAAATGTGGCAGTCTCCGCCAGTCCAGATGAAGTCGCCCACATCCAGGTCGCATTGCTGTGCGACCATGTGGGTCAGCAGCGCATAGCTGGCAATGTTGAAAGGCACACCGAGAAAAATATCGGCGCTGCGCTGGTAGAGCTGGCAGCTGAGTTTGCCGCGCTCGCCAGGCGCTTGCCCCGGGGCGACATAGAACTGGAAGAAGGCATGACAGGGCATCAACGCCATCTTGGACAGCTCGGCCACGTTCCAGGCACTGACGATGATGCGTCGCGAATCCGGGTTGGTTTTCAGCGTCTGAATGACCTCGGCGATCTGGTCAATGTGGCCGCCATCGGGCGTGGGCCAGCTGCGCCATTGCACGCCGTACACGGGGCCGAGGTCGCCATCTTCGCGTGCCCACTCATCCCAAATGGTGACGTTGCGTTCTTTCAGCCAATTGTTATTGCTGGATCCAGTGAGGAACCACAGCAGCTCTTGAATGATCGAGCGCAGGTGAACCTTCTTAGTGGTGACCAGCGGAAAGCCTTCGTTCAAATCAAAACGCATCTGATAACCAAAAACGCTTTTGGTGCCAGTGCCGGTGCGGTCGGTTTTGGCAACACCGTGGTTGTCCACGTGTTGCATGAAGTCTTCGTATTGGCGGCGGATGGGGCGCATAAGGGTAATTCAGTAAAAAACTCTGACAGAGTTTAAGCTGTGGCACAGCTTTACTCGCTAGCATACGGAAATGTTAAGTGTGAGTATTAAAGTTGTCTACGCCAGCTGGCGTATTGACGATGATGACTTCCACAGCGACAGTAAGATTTTATTTTTCCTAAGTTGTGACAAAGTTGTCAAACATGACATCCAACGAAGCCTCCGAAACCAAGCGCAATGTCTATGACGCTTGTGACCCGCAATACTTGCGCCAATTGCGCGAGGCCGCAGGCTTGGATCACCTGGCCTTAGCGCGGACGGCATGCTTATCTGTGGCGCAAGTTCGTCAGCTAGAAACAGAGGACAGCGACAGCCTGTTTTATTCGGATGCCATTAAGCGCCAAGCTTACAAGCGCTTATTGATGATTTTAGGAGCCGAGCCGCCTACGGTAGAAGTACCGCAAGAGCTGCGCGATCCAACCAAAGTTGCCCAAGCGCATCTGAACACCTTGGATCAAATCGTGGCCATGAGCCATCAGCCCGTTATCAATCGCTCCACGTTTGATGTCCTGACGACTGGCTTGGAAAAAGTGAAAGAGCATCAACAAGTCATGGCTGCATTGCTGTTGCTGGGTGGTGCGATAGGCTTGTTTGTTTGGAATGGTCTGCAAAATGGTGCGGAGCTTTCACCCGCATCAAATGCGTCAGTTTCTGCCGCTGCAGTGGAAGTCGCATCTGAGCCCGTGACGGTTGCCTCAGCTCCCTTGCTGACCTCTTCTTTCCCTGTGGCTGCCCCAGTGGATACGCCAGCTGCTTCAGCCCCTACAACGGTTGCGGTAAGTCCTGCTGCATCAATGCCAGCGATTGCAATGCCTACGGCACCGTTAGCTTCTGCAGCAGCTCTGGGTAGCGTCACAGCCTCGAAGATGGGTGGTTGCGCCTATTCCAATGATGCGATGCCTCAAGTCACCTCTTTGTTTGCGAAAAAAGAAGGTCGCTATGTGTATTTCGTCAGCACAGTCGATACCGAAGTTTGCGTTGTGGATGGAAATAAACAAGCAACCTTGTTGCAGCTCAAGACGGGTGAAAATCGGAGTGTGTATGGTGTGTCACCCTGGCAGCTATCGGGTGTAGGTTTGCAAAAAGCCCAAATTTATTTCCAGGGCGGCCGCATCTCGCTACCTGATACCCATGGCACACGATTTAAGCTGGTCGAAGTTCCTGTCGCTCCTTAGCGCCTATGTTTAATAAGTTGAAGTTTGGACCGTCTGATCAAGCGACTGCCACCGAAAAAACCATCATTGGTCAATCGGCAGTGGTGGTGGGTAATATCGTGTCGCAAGATTTGGTTCAGCTCAAAGGCCATGTGGTTGGCAATATTGATGTCAATGGCAGCCCCAATGCACAACTGTCTGTTTTGTCACAGGCGCATGTGGAAGGAGACATCAATGCACAACAAGCCGTTGTCAATGGTGTGGTGACCGGCAACATCGAATCAACGGGGCGTGTTGAATTGCATGCAGGTGCTGATGTCAAAGGTAACATTTCTTACGCCACCATGGCGATTGAGCATGGTGCCAAACTGTACGGGATGATGAGCCGTCACGATGACAAAGCGCATTGATCAACCGCAAACGCTCGGTCATGTCATTGTCATCGATGATGACACCTCGGTCCGACGCAGTTTATGCACCCTGCTTGAGCGTGCGGGCTATGACGTTAGCCTTTACGACTGTGCGGATGCTTTTTTAGCCAATCCTGTAGTGCCTAGACCCTCTGTCATTCTTTTGGATATGCGCATGCCAGGAACCACGGGCGTGGCGCTGCAATCGCAATTGAAAACATTGGCGCACAAGGTGCCAGTCATTTTTGTCAGTGGGGACAGTCGTCCAGAGGAAATCATTGCAGCCATGAAGCAAGGCGCAGTCGATTTCCTGCTCAAACCATTCACAGCGCAAGCCATGATGGATGTGATTCAAAGTGCCATGCGCATATCTGAAATTGCGATCGTGGAAGCTGACAAGAATTTGAAGGTCTCAGAGCGGCTCCAGCGGTTGACACCGCGCGAAATGGAAGTGTGTCATTGGATGGTGCGTGGTTACTCTAACCAGCAAATCGCCACCCTTGATGGTGGTGCCTCTGCCACGATCAAACTGCATCGTGCGCGTGTGATGGACAAGATGGACGCAAACACGTTACCTGAGTTGATTGACATGCTCGCCGACATGGATATCCCCTTGCCCCAGCGTCAAGCGAGTTAAGCGTTTGGCGTTTCAGCGTGTGGCTGCGTTTTGGCGTGTTTCAAACGTAAGCGAACATGCAAAGCGCAACTGGCAAAGAGCACCACACATAAAACAACTTCGAGCATCGCAAAGTAATTGCTGGGGGGTACATCGCCCCATGCACGGACCACACCCTCAGTGAAATAAAGCCAAATCAGTAAGCTGAGCCAACGGTAGGTATACATCTGGTTTTTCAACAAACCAGTGAGGGGAAAGCACAGTGGCAATACTTTCAGTGCGAGCAGTGTTCCACCTGGGCGCAAAGGGGCAAGCCAAAGCTCCCAAATCAAACCCAAGACGATCAGCCCCATCAAGCTGCTAACGGCTAAAAACCTTGTAAGCGTCACATGACGCAAAGAAATTTCTTGAGGGGCGAGGGTGGAGTTATGCATAGAAAGTGGGATGATTCAGCCCATGATTGTCACGCATCTTCAGAATTTTATTGATCGCCTCGCCCGATTTCCTTGGCGAAACACCGCGCGCACCTTGCGCCAACGGTTTCGTGATGACCGATTGGGGCAAACCGCTGGCAGCTTGACTTTCACCACCATCATTGCACTGGTGCCTATGGTCACGGTGGCGTTGGCGGTATTGACGGCATTTCCAATGTTTGCCGATTTTCAAGTGGTGTTGCAAAAGCGCTTGATTGAAAGTTTGGTGCCCGAAAATATTTCACGCCAAGTGTTGGGTTACCTGACCCTGTTTGCCAGCAAGGCCAGTCGATTGGGGGTTGCTGGCGTCGCGGCTTTGTTGCTGACGGCATTGACCTTGGTGTTCACGATTGATCGCACACTCAACGCCATTTGGCGTGTGCGCAAGCGTCGACCACTCGCCCATAGCATGCTGCTTTATTGGACGGCGATTACGTTGGGCCCGTTGTTGATGGGTGCGAGCTTGGTGATGATGTCCCAGTTTGTTGCTGCGTCGCGCGGTGCAGTCCCTGATCTGGTTAGCAATTCGCGCTGGGTATTCAGTGTGCTGGAGTTCTTGCTTTTGTCTTGGGCGGTGAGTGCGCTCTACCGTTTTGTGCCCTATACCCAAGTGCGTTGGACTCATGCCATGGTGGGGGGCGTGTGGGTCGCTGCAGCGACTGAAATTGCGCGCAAGCTGTTGGCGTATTACTTTGGTCAGATGCCCACCTATTCCGTGGTCTATGGTGCGTTTGCGACGGTGCCTATTTTGTTGGTATGGATTTATTTGGCATGGTCCATTGTGTTGATCGGTGCCGTGTTGGTGGCCAATTTGCCTAGTTTGTTGGCGGGTATTTCGCGTGATGGCCGTGGTGTGGGTTGGCGGTTTCAGTTGGCTTTAGAGGTGTTGCAGCGCTTGCAAGTGGCACGTGCGACTGATGCGCATGGTGCGAGCTTGAGCACCTTGTGTGAAGACTTGGCACTCGACCCTTTGCAGCTAGAAGACGTGTTGGCGACCTTGGTTGACCTCGATTGGATTGCACGTTTGAGTGAGTCGGTGGATGCGCGCCAAACCCATGTGCAAGAAGCCCGCTATGTCATGTTGGCAGATCCTCACCGTACCCCATTGGCACCCTTGATGGAGCGCTTGCTGCTGGTGCGTAGCCCTGAGGCTGAAGGGCTGTGGATGAAGTGGCAAGACCTGCGTTTGCGCGATGTGCTTTAAGCGTTGACACCTAAGAAAGCTTTGAGCGCATTCAAAGTTTCTTCTGGCGATTCACTCATTTGATGGTGCCCCATGGCCACCTTTGTCACTGTGAAGGTTTTGGCATGGGCCTTGGCTTGGTCAATCAAACTCTTCGCTGCTCGTGGTGGTGTCATCTGATCGCTCTCACCCAACACGAACAGCACGGGGCAAGTGACAGCAGCCATGGCTTCTAAACCATGGGCATAGCTGTCGCAAGCCACAAAGCCACGGTGAAAAATGTTCACGGCGGTGTTACTTGCCAGCACGCGTTTACCCAGGGCCATGGATGCGCCATATACCCATGTGCCTGGCCCCAAGGAAGAGGGGGGGGCAGCCAATGTGGCGCGTGAAAACACATTCACCATTTGCAAGGCTTTCATGGGCTCGTTCAACGATGCCTCGATCAACGCGGGTGAAACTTTCATAGGGTACGCGGTACCTACCAACGCGAGGTGTGTGATGCGGTCTTTCAATTGCGCAGCAGTTTCCAGCGCAATCAACGACCCCCAGCTGTGACCGACCAAGCCCGCTTGCTTCACCCCTGCGGTATCGAGCAATGCCTCGATGAATTGCGCAGCTTCCTCCACGCTAGCAGGCGCATCGCCACCACTTCGTCCGTGGCCAGGTAGGTCAACGGCCAACACATTGAAGCCGTGGTGTGCGAGGTAGCGGGTTTGCAAAATCCAAACACTGTGATCGTTCAACACCCCGTGGATGAACACCAAGGTGGGCTTGTTGGCGTCGAAGGGCTTTCCGCCTGTGTAGGCATAGGCTTCATAGGGCTGCGATGCAGCGCTTTTGAGGGTGAACTTCATCACGCACCTGCCTTCTCTGCGGCTTTCAAGGCCCGCTTCAAGTCGTCAATCAAATCGGCTGGATCTTCGAGTCCGATGGACAAACGGATGGTGCCTGGTCCAATGCCTGCACTCATCAAAGCGTCATCGCTCATGCGAAAGTGGGTGGTGCTGGCGGGGTGAATCACCAAGCTGCGACAGTCGCCCACGTTTGCCAAGTGGCTGAAAATTTTGAGGGCTTCGATGAAAGCCTTGCCTTGTTGGCGTGAGCCTTGGATGTCAAAGCTGAATACCGAGCCAGCGCCGCGTGCGCCAAAGCGCAGCAGCTTTTCAGCCAATGCGTGGCTGGGGTGGCTTTCAATCAGTGGGTGTCCCACACGGCTGATCAACGGATGTTTAGCCAAGAATTGCACGACTTTTTCAGTGTTGGCCATGTGTCGGTCCATGCGCATCGAAAGGGTTTCGATGCCTTGCAATATCAGCCATGCGCTGTGTGGGCTCAGGCAGGCGCCAAAATCGCGCAAACCTTCGCGACGGGCGCGCAGCAAGAACGCGCCAATGGTGCTCTCCTCGCTGAATACCATGTTGTGAAAGCCTTCGTAGCTTTGCGTCAGCTCTGGGAACTTGCCGCTCTTTTCCCAATCAAAACTGCCGCCATCTACCACGATGCCGCCAATCACCGTGCCGTGACCACTGAGGAATTTGGTGGCCGAGTGGTACACCAAGTCGGCACCTAATTCGAGGGGTTTCACCAAATACGGTGTGGTGAGTGTGCTGTCCACGAGCAATGGCACACCTGCTTCGTGCGCGATGGCCGAAATGGTGGGGATGTCCAATACATCGAGTCCGGGGTTGCCCACGGTTTCACCAAAAAACAATTTGGTGTTGGGGCGCACGGCCGCACGCCATGCGTCGATGTCGTGGGGTTTCACAAATGTGGTTTCAATGCCAAAGCGACTCAGCGTGTAGTGCAGCAAGTTATGCGAGCCACCGTACAAGGCCGTACTGGCGACGATGTGTGAGCCAGCCCCCATGAGGGTGGCCACTGTCAAATGCAGCGCCGCTTGTCCGCTGGCGGTGGTGATGCCGCCAATGCCGCCTTCGAGTGCTGCCACACGTTGCTCTAGAACCGCGTTGGTTGGGTTGCTGATGCGGCTGTACACATGACCGGCCCGCTCAAGGTTGAACAGCGAGGCCGCGTGATCGCTGGACTCAAACACAAATGAAGTGGTGAGGTGAATGGGTACCGCACGTGCGCCCGTGCTGGGGTCTGGGGCTGCCCCTGCGTGCAGGGCGAGTGTGTCAAAACTAGGGTCGTTGTAGCCGGGCATGGTTTCCTCGGGGTGTTTTGTCAGGTTTTCAGCCGTCATTGTGGGCTATATTGCATGCCTCAGCGGAGGAGAAAAACCATGAAAGTTAGCGATATCCTGCGACTCAAAGGCCAAACGGGTGGCACTTTGTTCACCATTCACCCTGCGGATCAACTTGTCAGTGCCGTCAAAATCATGGCGGAAAAAGACATGGGCTCGCTCTTGGTGATGGAGGCTGGCGACTTGGTGGGCTTGTTGACCTTTCGAGAAGTGATTCAAGCCTTGAGCAACAATGGCGGCAAATTAGGTGATTTGACCGTGCGCCATGCAATGCAAACGCAACCCCTGACATGCACCACACAAACTGATATTGATGAAGTGCGTCGCATGATGTTGGAGAGCCATGCACGTTATATGCCCATCTTGGACAACCGTGTGTTGCAAGGCGTGATCAGCTTTTACGACGTGGCTAAGTCGGTGGTAGACAGTCAAAACTTTGAGAACAAGATGCTCAAAGCCTACATCAAAGACTGGCCCAGCGGCACGCCAGACCCAGACGACAAGTAAACCCAGCTTGCCTTGTGGTGGTGGGATAATCTCACCCCATGAGCGGCAATACTTTCGGAACCCTTTTCACCGTCACCAACTTTGGTGAATCCCACGGCCCAGCCATTGGCTGCGTGATTGACGGCTGCCCTCCGGGCATGCCGTTGTGCGAGGCAGACATCCAGCATGACTTGGATCGTCGTCGACCTGGCACCAGCCGCCACGTGACGCAACGCAATGAACCCGACCAAGTGCAAATTTTGTCTGGCGTTTATGAGGGCAAAACCACTGGCACCCCCATTGCGCTGCTGATTCAAAACACCGACCAACGCAGCAAAGACTACGGCAACATTTTGCAAACCTTCCGCCCTGGTCATGCGGACTACACCTATTTCCAAAAATTCGGCATTCGTGATCCACGCGGCGGCGGTCGTTCTTCTGCGCGTTTGACGGCGCCCACGGTAGCGGCGGGGGCGGTAGCCAAAAAGTGGCTCAAAGAAAAATACGGCACCATGTTCTACGGCTGCATGACGCAAATTGGTGAGCTGCCTATTCCGTTTGAGAGTTGGGACCATGTGGGCCACAACCCGTTTTACGCGCCTTGTGCCGATGTGCAAGCCTTTGAAGACTACATGGACAGTTTGCGCAAAGCCGGTGACTCTTGCGGGGCACGTATCCGTGTGGTGGCCAGCGGCATGCCTGTGGGCTTAGGTCAACCGATTTACGACCGTTTGGATGCAGACATTGCCTACGCCATGATGGGGCTGAACGCCGTCAAGGGCGTGGAGATTGGTGCTGGTTTTGCCAGTGTGGCGCAGCGCGGTACCAGCCATGGTGACTCACTCACGCCTCAAGGTTTTGCGACCAACAATTCAGGCGGCGTGTTGGGTGGCATCAGCACTGGCCAAGATTTGGACGTGAGTATCGCCATCAAGCCCACCAGCTCCATTTTGAGCCCACGTGATTCAATTGACCAAAACAGCCAACCCACTGAAGTGGTGACCAAGGGGCGCCATGATCCGTGCGTTGGCATTCGCGCCACGCCGATTGCCGAAGCCTTGTTGGCATTGGCGGTAATGGACCATGCCTTGTTGCACCGCGCCCAATGTGGTGACGTGCAAGTGGCCATGCCAGCCATCCCTGGTCATATTGGCTGATGGTCTGGTACGTAGGTCTGCTTTGACACCTCCCACCTCAGAAGCGCGTTCCAGCAACGCGCTTTCTCGTTTTCAGCTCTTTCCGTTTGCAGCCTTGTCTGCCAGTTACTTTGCGCACATCGGTTTTTTCAATCCGTATTTGCCGTTGTGGCTCAAAGAATTGGGCTTTTCCATCACCGTCATCGGTTTGCTCAATGCGGTGCAAGCTGCCACGCGCGTGTTGGCTCCGTATGGCTGGGGTTGGTTGAGTGATCACAGCGGTGAACGCGTGAAACTGCTGCGTTTTTGTGCAGGCGCTGCTTTGATTTGTTCTGCGGGTTTGTTAGTGCCGGGCGGTGTGGTGTGGATGGCTGTGGTGTTGTTGCTGATGTTCATTCACACCAGCGCCATGATGCCCATGAGCGAGGCTGCCTTGGCGCATTTGGTGAGCACAGACCAAGGCTTTGACTCGCGTCGCTATGGTCGTGTGCGCTTGTGGGGCTCATTGGGTTTTTTGGTCACGGTGTTTGTGGCCGGTGCATGGTTTGAATTACATGGCATGGAGAGTTTTCCATTGTGGGCTGTGGGCTCGTTGCTGGCGCTTAACTTGAGCGTGTGGTGGTTGCCCAACCGCAAAGACGCAGTGCATCACGAGGAAGTTCGCCTTCCTATCATGCCAGTATTGCGTCAAAGCAAGGTGCAATGGTTTTTTGCAGCCGTGTTTTTTCATGTGCTGTCGCACATCGGCATCTATGTGTTTTTCTCGCTCTACCTCGATGAATTGGGTTACAGCAAAACCATGATTGGTGTGTTGTGGGCGGTATCCGTGGCTGCCGAGATTGTTTGGTTCTTCACGCAGAGCCGTTGGTTGCCCAAGTTCAGTTTGTCGATGTGGATGTTCTTCTGTTCCTGCGCCATGGTGTTACGTATGGTCATCACCACATTCGCAGCTGATGGGTTGTGGGCTTTGATGTTTGCGCAGATCTTGCACGCGCTCACATTTGCGACGCAACACACTGCCTGCATTGCATTGTTGTCGCATCACTTTCCTGGCCGCTTGCGGGGGAGGGGGCAGGCTTTGTATGCCTCTATCGGCTATGGCGTACCAGGTGTACTTGGCGCTTTGGTGGGCGGCACGTTGAGCGATGTCTATGGCTTGTCATCGGTCTACGCGGTATCAATTGCAATCGCTGTTTTGGCTTGTGTGTGTGCTTGGCAATCCATGCGGCAACACGCCAAGCACTGACGCGACTATTTGTGTTTCAAGTTTGCAAAGAAGGTGTGTGTTTTGTGCGTGACCCAGTGGTGAATAGGGACTTCTGCTTTCTCATGCAGAAATAGTCCCATTCCCACACAGCACAACCAAGCAAATGCTGTCAGTGCAAAGGCCATGTCTGGGTCGTAGAAATGGCTCTTATTCCACATGGCGCTGAATAACACAATGGCACCAAAGTGCGTCAAGAACAAAACATACGCACTGTTAGACAAACGATGCACCACGCGTTTCAAAGGTGTCCAATGCACCATGCCCTTGGGTTTAAGGACCAGCCACACCGCAGTGAGCAGTGCCAATGACAGTCGTGTGCGGTATTCAAACCATAGCGCCCCCACCGCTGAAACGGTGGTGAACCAAAACACTTTCGTTTCAAAGGCTGATCGCTTCGCCCAAGCAGCCAAAACGCCTAGGCCATAGGCTGCAAAAAAGTAAACGGCCCATATATCCAGTTCATCTATGCGGTTGAACTGCCACATGGACGTCACACACAGCAAAGCAACCGCGATGGATAAACGTTGATGGGTTGGGGTTTGCAAGGCGTAGCAAAGCAGGATCAAGAGGGCATAGAGTTGGAAATCGATGGCCACATACCAAGCGCCACTGGATAGGGCCTCAAAGCCCAAGATGTCGTGCAACAAACTAGCGTGTGCCAATAGTTGCAACAGCGTGGGTTCGCTGGGCAGCCAACTGGCATGAATGGTGTCACGTGACACGGCCACAGCCACGCTGATGAGTGCCAGGGCAAAGATGTAAAACGGTACTAAGCGCAGATAGCGTTTGACAATGTTTTTGAGCGGATGCTGGACTGGCTTGTTCATCACCGATTGCGCCGCTAAATAGCCACCCACAACCAAGAACACTTGCACGGCCAAGCGTGCGTAGCGGTAGAGCCACTCCATCAGCTGTGGCCACACCAACGTCATGGTGTCCGCCATCGGACCATAGGCAGAAAAGTGGTGCCACACGATGCACTGTGCAGCCACGACTTTCAACACATCCACAGTGAAGGAGCGCTCTAACAAACGATGTCTCCTTGTGGTGCTTTAGTCGTTGGGTTTGAACACCAGCAACAGCGGCGAGTGCACACGACCATCGGTGTCGCGTGGCAAAACTTCTGTTTTGTCGATGGCTTTGAGCACTGCGTTGTCCCATGCTGCATTGCCGCTGGACTTGACCAGTTTCTTGCCCACGATGGTGCCGTCTGGTGCGCAACGCACTTCCACTTCAGCGGCTGGGTTGCCAGAGACAGAGCTGGGGTCAAACGTGATATTGGGCTTGACGCGTGCACGGATGCGGCCGCCGTAGCTGTCGGAGGGGCCTGAAGACTTCATGGCTGTGCCAGTCGCATTCTCACTGCCGCTGGCCCCGGCAAGGCCTGCGATGCGTTTCATGTTTTCTTTGCGAATGGCTTCTAGCTTTTTAGCTTCTTCAGCCACAGCTTTGCTATCTTTTTGTTCAGTCTGCTTCTTGGCTTCTTTTTCTTTGCGTTCCTTTTCGGCACGCTCTTTCTCTTTTTCCTTACGCTCTTTGTCCTTGCGCTCTTCTTCTTTCTTTGCTTCTAATTTGCGCTTGTCTTCATCGAGCTTGGCCTTGGCTTTTTTCTCAGCCTCTTTCTTTAGCTCTTCCTTGCGTTTCTCTTCAGCTCTCAAAGCTTCTTGAATTTTTTTCTCTTCTTCGATCTTGCGCTTTTTCGCCAAAGCAATGTCTGCATCGCGGTTGGGTGCGGGTGGTTCGGGTGCTTTCACCACGGGTTTAGGGGCTGGCTCTGGCTTGGGTGCTGGAGGGGGTGGGGGGGCTTCGACCTCGACCAATTTCGGCGCTGCAGCCATAGGTACGGCAGACCACAGCTCGGCTTCCACCGACAAGCTGTTGTCTTGTTTCCACTGAATGCCCGCCGTCAACGCCACAATGAGCAGGGCGTGCACCACCAATGACGCGCCTACGGAGCGCACCGTGCCTTTGGGTGGCGGCGGTGCAAATTCCAGATGCTTAGGCGATGCGCTCATGCTTTAAAAAGTCAGTCCACCAATTGAACCGCAAGGCCCACACGTTGCACACCTGCGCGTTGCAAGGTGTCCATGGCTTTGACCACGGTTTCGTACTTGATGGTGCGGTCTGCCGTGATCACCACAGGGCCTTGCGAGCTCTCGCCTTGCAACTCTTGCACATCACGCGCCAAACCCTTGAGGGTGGAGCTGATCGACTTGTTCACCGTGCCCGTGCTCTTGACGGTGATGCGTTCTTCTTTGCTGATCTCTACATGAATGACTTGATCAGGTACGGTGGCCGCTTTGCCCACGCTGGGCAAATCAATCACGGTAGGGGAAATGAGCGGGGCCGTCACCATGAAGATGATGAGCAACACCAACATCACATCGATGAATGGCACCATGTTGATGTCATTCATGGCGCGACGGCCACGACCAGAGCGAGGGGCGATAGAAGCCATGCTGCGTCTTTCGGTTTAGTGGGCCATTCCGCTGGCGCTGACGTTGCGCTGCAAGATGTTGCTGAACTCTTCGATGAAGGT
>JACCDU010561538.1_pt1 | contig 12481 bp, 8 predicted proteins | sample 7446081 | NCBI WGS metagenome assembly JACCDU01 (sample SAMN15323447, study PRJNA562643) | freshwater metagenome | isolation source: river surface water | place: USA:Blue River Watershed | collected 2017-08-17 | reverse complement strand
CATGGCACACAAGAAGCAGAAGGCAGAGGCTAAGGCCGCTGATGCTGCTGCAACACCTGCTGAAGAAGCGGTTGTTGCTGCCGAATAAAGCATTACATCAAGAAAGGCCTCGCATTCGTGCGGGGTCTTTTTTGTTTCTTACGGTTATTCTTAATGCATGCGTGTAATCGCTTTAACAGGGGGCATCGGCTGCGGCAAGTCATTAGCTGCTCAATACTTTGCTGAACTTGGAGCGTTGGTAATTGATGCAGATCAATTAGCTCGCGCTGCAATAGAAAGAGGCTCGCAAGGCTTTGATGAGGTTGTCAGCTTCTTTGGAGATTCCATACTCAACAATGGAGATATCGATCGACGCGCTTTGGGAGAGTTGATCTTTAAAGATGCTGAAGCCAAAAGGAAGTTAGAGAGCATCGTTCACCCCTTTGTCCGTCGTGAGTTCGAAGAAGCGGTCGCATCACTTAAGTCAGATGAAGTTTTAGTGTATGAAATTCCATTGCTAGTTGAAACAGGTGCACAAGATCGATTTGATATCGTCGTAACAGTGGAGTCAGATTTAGAGAATCGAATCACCCGTTTGCGCCAGCGTGGGATGCATATCTCAGAAATCGAAGGGCGAATCGCGGCGCAAGCTACCCGAGAGCAGCGAGTAGAGGCAGCGGATTTCCTCATAGAAAATGATGGAAGTGAGGATGAACTCCTGCGCCAGGTAGAAAACATTTGGGATAGCCTTCACGAAAATTAGTAAGTAGGCTTACCAAATGCGCCCGATATCTGAGTTACAACGCAGAGTTGAGCCCTTCCAAGTTATTAGCGATTATGTTCCCGCGGGAGATCAACCGGCAGCGATCGCAGAGATCACAAAACGCATTAATGCAGGGGAACGGGATGTCGTCCTCTTGGGTGCAACGGGTACCGGTAAATCAGCCACCACCGCGTGGTTGATTGAACAGCTCCAAAGACCAACACTGGTGCTTGCACCGAACAAGACCCTTGCAGCTCAACTTGCAAATGAGTTCCGTGAACTATTACCTAATAATGCCGTTGAGTACTTTGTGTCTTACTACGACTACTACCAACCTGAAGCGTATGTGCCACAAACCGACACCTTTATTGAGAAGGACTCCAGTGTCAATGAGGAGGTCGAGCGACTTCGTCATTCAGCTACAAACTCATTGCTCACCCGCAGAGATGTCATCGTGGTTGCAACTGTTTCATGTATTTATGGTTTGGGAACCCCCCAAGAGTATGTAGATCGAATGGTTCGACTAAGAGTAGGTGATGAGGTTGAACGCAACGCCCTACTACGTCGTTTTGTTGATGTTCAATACAAACGCAATGACATGGCCTTCGAACGTGGAACCTTCAGGGTACGGGGAGACACGATCGAAATCATTCCCATGTATGAAGAGTTAGCGATTCGCATCGAGATGTTTGGTGATGAGATCGAGAAGATTTCAACCTTGCACCCACTTACCGGCGAGATCATTCGCGATGAGGAAGAGATCTTTGTCTTTCCCGCAACACATTACGCGGCAGGACCAGAGACGATGAAGCGAGCGATAGGTGACATTCAAGATGAGCTTCAGGTTCAACTTAACCTCTTTGAGAAGCAAGGCAAGCTCTTAGAGGCCCAACGTCTTCGAATGAGAACTACCTTTGATATTGAGATGATGGAACAAATCGGTTTCTGTAGTGGAATCGAAAACTACTCTCGACATTTAGATGATCGACCAGCCGGTTCTGCGCCACACTGTCTCTTGGATTACTTCCCTGAAGATTTTCTCCTTGTAATTGATGAAAGCCATGTGACTGTTCCACAGTTGGGTGCGATGTTTGAGGGAGATGCGTCACGCAAGCGCACCCTTGTCGAGCATGGATTCCGCTTACCGAGCGCTCTAGATAATCGTCCTTTGAAGTTTCCAGAGTTTGTAGAGCGCACTGGACAGACAATTTACCTCTCTGCGACGCCCGGAAAGTATGAGTTAGCCAAGGTCAATGGAGATGTAGTTGAACAGGTAATTCGTCCAACCGGTTTGGTTGATCCACAAATTGTTATCAAGCCAATCAAAGGACAAATCGATGATCTTCTCCAAGAGATCACGATTCGTGCGGAAAGAAATGAACGTGTACTGGTCACCACATTGACCAAAAAGATGTCGGAGGATCTAACTGATTATCTGCAGGAAAAAGGCGTCAACGTTCGCTACCTTCACTCAGAGGTGGATACTTTGCGCAGAGTTGAATTACTCCGCGAACTTCGCACCGGTGATTACGATGTTTTAATCGGTATTAACCTGCTGCGTGAAGGTTTGGACTTGCCTGAAGTTTCATTAGTGGCGATTTTGGATGCCGATAAGGAGGGTTTCCTGCGTTCATCAACCTCTTTAATCCAAACTATTGGTCGTGCTGCTCGTAACGTCTCTGGCGAAGTACATATGTATGCAGACAGGATTACCGATTCCATGGCCAAGGCGATTGATGAAACAAATCGCCGTAGAGCAAAGCAGGTTGCCTATAACCTTGAACGCGGTGTTGACCCACAGCCATTACGTAAGAAGATCGCTGACATTACCGACTTAATTGCACGTGAGAGCGAGGACACTGAAGAGCTCTTATCTCACGAGAAGGGCGGGGCGAAGAAGGTTGGCGCTTCAGTTGGAATTTACGATAAATCATCCCTTACTTTGCCGCGCAAGGATCTAATCGCATTGATAGGCTCGCTCACCGAACAGATGCGAAATGCTGCATCTGAGCTTCAATTCGAGGTCGCAGCTCGCTTGCGTGATGAGATCAAGGTCTTGAAGAAAGAGCTACGAATGATGGAAGAGGCTGGGGTTTGAGCATCGATAAGTTAGTTGTGCGAGGAGCTCGTGAGCACAACCTAAAAAATGTCTCCATCGAACTCCCTCGAGACTCCCTGGTTGTTTTTACGGGCCTTTCGGGTTCAGGTAAATCCTCCCTTGCCTTCGACACCATTTTTGCCGAAGGTCAACGTCGGTATGTTGAATCCTTATCTGCCTACGCACGCCAATTTTTAGGTCAGATGGACAAACCAGATGTGGATTTCATCGAAGGACTTTCTCCCGCTGTCTCCATCGATCAGAAATCAACCAATAGAAATCCACGTTCGACGGTAGGAACAATTACCGAGGTTTACGATTATCTACGTCTGCTCTTTGCACGCGCAGGAACTCCGCACTGTCCTAATTGCAATAAGGTTGTTACCCGCCAATCGCCACAACAAATCGTGGACCAGATCCTTGAACTTCCAGCAGCCACAAAGTTCCAAGTGTTGGCACCGGTGGTTCGAGCTCGCAAGGGAGAGTTCCTCGAACTCTTTAGTGACCTGATCACACAAGGGTATTCACGTGCGCGGATCGATGGCGAGGTTGTTCAGCTCTCCGATGCACCAAAACTCAAGAAACAAGAAAAGCACACAATCGAAGTAGTTATTGATCGTCTGACGGCAAAAGCTGAAAGCAAGACACGCTTGACCGACTCCATTGAAACAGCTCTGCGCCTATCCTCAGGAATTGTTGTTTTAGATTTTGTTGACGCTAAGGGTGAAGACAAAGAACGTACTTATAGCGAGCATCTAGCCTGTCATGAGTGTGAACTTTCCTTTGAAGAGTTAGAGCCTCGCTCTTTCTCATTCAACTCTCCATTTGGTGCATGTGAGGATTGCTCTGGAATTGGAACCAAGAAGGAGGTTGATCTCGATCTCATCATTCCCGATGATTCAATCTCAATTAATGATGGTGCAATCGCACCATGGTCTGGAGGGCAATCCTCTGATTACTTCTTACGTTTGCTGGAAGCTCTAGCGAAGGATCTGCCATTTTCTTTAGATACGCCATGGAAAAAGATTTCGGTTAAAGCTCGTGAAGCCATCTTGAACGGCTATGAGTACGAAATCAAGATGAAGTACAAGGGTCGCTACGGTGCGCGCAACTACACAACTGGTTTTGAAGGTGTTATTCCCTTCATCCACCGCAGACATGAAGAGACTGATAGTGATTACAGCCGTGACAAATACGAGGCTTACATGCGAGAGATAGCCTGCGAGAGTTGTAATGGTGCCCGCCTCAAGCCTGAAGTTCTCGCTGTAACCATCGGCAATAAGAACATCTCTGAAATCTGCGAGCTTTCAATCGCAGATTGTGCGACCTTCCTTAAGCAGATCAAACTAAACAAGCGTGAGGCGCAGATAGCAGAGCGGGTGATGAAAGAGGTTAATGCTCGCCTTGGCTTCTTGCTTGATGTCGGACTTGATTACCTATCGCTTGCACGCCCAGCTGGCTCTTTGTCAGGTGGGGAGGCCCAGCGCATCCGTCTAGCAACCCAAATCGGTAGCGGTTTAGTAGGTGTGCTGTATGTATTGGATGAACCATCAATTGGTTTACATCAACGTGATAACAAGCGCTTAATTGAAACCCTTACTCGCTTGCGAAACCTTGGTAACACCTTGATCGTCGTTGAACATGATGAAGAGACTATTCGCACAGCCGACTGGATCGTTGATATCGGGCCTGGTGCAGGTGAACATGGCGGAAAGGTTGTCGTCTCAGGTAGTTACGAGGATTTAATCGCCTCCAAGGAGTCAATTACGGGGGCTTATCTATCTGGACGTAAATCAATTGAGATTCCAAAGAAGCGTAGAGCGGTAGATCCCAAGAGAAAGCTTGTCGTTAAAGGAGCAAAGGAAAACAACCTTAAGGATATCGAAGTTGAAATTCCACTAGGAGTCTTCGTCTCTGTAACTGGTGTTTCAGGTTCTGGAAAATCAACTCTCGTGAATGACATTTTGTATACAACCTTGGCTAACAAGTTAAATGGTGCACGATTGGTTCCAGGTCGTCACCGAACAGTGACGGGTATCGAACATCTCGACAAGGTTGTACATGTCGATCAATCACCAATTGGACGTACCCCACGTTCTAACCCAGCAACGTACACAGGTGTCTTTGACAAGATTCGTGCACTCTTTGCCGAAACCAGCGAGGCGAAGATTCGTGGTTATCAGCAGGGTCGCTTCTCCTTCAATGTGAAGGGTGGGCGGTGCGAGAACTGTTCAGGCGATGGAACCATCACCATCGAAATGAACTTCCTGCCAGATGTTTATGTTCCCTGCGAGGTTTGCCATGGAGCGCGTTATAACCGCGAAACCTTAGAGGTTCACTACAAGGGTAAGACCATCGCCGAAGTGTTGAATATGCCGATTGAAGAGGCGCATAGCTTCTTCGAATCCGTACCTGCCATCGCACGCTACCTAAAGACTTTGAATGATGTTGGTCTGGGCTATGTGCGTCTGGGTCAATCCGCACCAACCCTTTCTGGAGGCGAAGCTCAACGCGTAAAACTCGCAACTGAACTACAACGTCGTTCCACGGGTCGCACAATTTACGTACTGGATGAACCGACCACAGGTCTGCACTTTGAAGATGTCAATAAGTTATTAACCGTTCTCAACCGCTTGGTTGATACTGGCAACACAGTTGTTGTGATCGAGCACAACCTCGATGTGATCAAGTGTTCTGACTGGGTTATTGATATGGGACCGGAAGGCGGTTTCCGTGGGGGATTAGTTGTCGCCGAAGGAACTCCTGAAACCGTTGCGGCCGTTAAGGAAAGTTACACGGGTCAATTCTTGGGTGAAATCTTGAAATCAAATAGAAAAGCACCAGCGAAGAAGTAGTCATATGGCAGATCCTCAAAGTTATCGGCCGACCAACATTCCGGAACATCCTGGTGTTTATCGTTTTTATAATAAGCAGGACAAGGTTATCTATGTTGGTAAGGCAAAGAACCTTAAGAATCGCTTGAGCAATTACTTTCAGGCAAACCTTGCGACTAAGACCCATCGCATGGTTCACGAAGCGGTTCGCGTCGATTGGACCATCGTGAGTACCGAGCTCGAAGCACTTGCTTTGGAGTTTAGTTGGATTAAGCAGTATCAACCCAAATACAACGTGCAGTTTAAGGATGACAAGTCTTATCCATACTTAGCCTTATCACTAAATGATGAGTATCCGATGATCTTTATCACTCGAAAGGACAAGCGGCCAGGATTGAAGTATTTCGGACCGTACACAAACGCCTGGGCGCTGCGAAACACCTTTGAAGTATTGCTCAAGGTTTTTCCAGTGAGATCCTGCTCCTCCTCAAATTTCACTCGTGCTCAGCGCAGCAAGCGACAGTGTTTACTTGGGGATATAGGCAAATGTGCCGCTCCTTGTGTTGATTGGATCTCAAAGGAGGATCATAAAAAATTAGCCGAACGCCTGAATGAATTCATGGAATCTGGCATGGAGAACATCCTGCCTAAACTTCATGAAGAGATGAATACAGCCGCTGCAAATGAGGAGTTTGAGAGGGCGGCACGTTTAAGAGATCAGATTGAGTCTTTTGAAAAGGCCCAGCGGTCCACAGAGGGAAACTTCTCTGATGATCTGGATGGTGATTTCATCTCTATCTATCACGATGGCTTCCATGCAGCGGGCTCAATCTTTTCAATGACACGTGGATCGGTGAAGGGTTCACGTTCCTGGATTGTGGATCAAGAGATGGTGCTGGAAGGTCAGGATGAGTTAACCGCGCTGTTGTACTCAATCTACGGTAGCGGAGCGATCGCAGTTCCGCGAAACATATATATCAACGCAGAGCCGGTTGATAAGGATCAGTTAGAACAGTGGCTGGGTTCTATTGGTTCAACAAAGGTTGAAATCAAGGTCCCACAACGTGGCGAGAAGGTTGAACTTCTCGACACCGTGAAGCGAAACGCGCAATACTCACTGATTCAATACCTCAGCAAGCGAGCTACAGATGCAGCGGTGAGCGGTAAGGCTTTGACGGAGATTGAAGAGCATCTCAACCTTGGTCGCACGCCACTGCGTATTGAATGCTTCGATATCTCAAATATCTCAGGAACCTCAGTAGTTGCTTCTATGGTCGTCTTTGAAGATGGAATGATAAAAAAGAGCGAGTATCGTCGTTTCATCATCGATACCAGCGAAGGTTTTGATGACACCCGTGCCATGTACCAGGTAATTACCCGACGCTTAAAACGTTTGCTCGATGATCGCAAAGAGAATGAAGCTGAGGTCGCAGAACTAGGTGGCAAACCAAGTAAGTTTGCATACCCTCCACAACTCATAGTTGTGGACGGTGGCCAACCACAGGTAAATGCCGCGCAACGTGCATTGGATGAGTTAGGAATTACCGATATCGCTTTATGTGGTTTAGCCAAGCGGTTAGAGGAGGTGTGGATTCCGGGTTCCAAGGACCCACTGATTTTGCCCCGCAGTAGCGAAGGGTTATACCTTTTGCAGCGCATAAGAGATGAAGCGCATCGATTCGCAATTACCTTCCACCGCTCTCGACGATCAAAGGTTATGTTGGAGTCGGTCTTAGATGAGATTCCACAACTCGGCTCGGCTCGACGAGCCTCTCTCTTAGAGCGTTTTGGATCGGTAGCGGCAATAAGAAAGGCTTCGGTTGAGGATATTGCTGCAACGCCCGGAATTGGCTCGAAGATCGCCTCTATTATCGAGTCACATTTAGCCGCAACTGCAACGCAGGTGGTTAATATGGAAACCGGTGAAATTATGGAGAGTAAGTAATGGGCAGTGAGTTTTTCGATCTACCAGCAGAGCAACAACAAAACTCATTGACCGCTTTCGCAACACAGCTGCTGAAAGAGTACGGCATTGATGAGGCTAAGGTTTCTTGCATCAACTTCGAATTTAATGCCACCTTTTCGGTAGAGACACAATCGGGCACAAAGTACGCCCTACGAATCAATATCAACTCAACCAGAACTCTCCAGAATATGCAGGCAGAGGTTGAGTGGGTTCGCCACCTAAATCGGAGCTTTGGCATAAATACGCCGACGCCAATTGCCTCTGTGAAGGATGAGTACGTAGTTTCAGGGCTGCATTCAGAGTCAGAGCAAACTCTCTATGGCGTTATGTACTCCTGGTTAGATGGGGAAGAGATCGGTGATGAGCCAACGATGGATCAGCTCCACGAAGTCGGTAGAGCGATCGCTCTGCTGCACCAAGAATCAACTGATTTTGCTTTATCGAGCGGTAATGCGCTCCCAACCTTTAATGACTTTTTTTGGGGTACAGAGGATTTTCTCTTCTCGGACAAGTCCAAGCTCTCAGAAAAAGATCGCACCCTTATCAAAGAGGCTCATGATCACATCATGAAGTTCACGCACGAGCTCTATGAAAACTCTCCCGTTCACATCATCCACGCCGATTTTCATGGTTGGAACTTAATGTGGAATGAAGGCCAGCTTTCAATCTTTGATTTTGATGATTGCGGATTTGGAGTAGAGGCGCAGGATTTAGCCGTTGCCTTGTACTACTTAGATACCCCTGAGCAAGATGTCGCCCTATTAAATGGGTATAAGAGCGTAAAGCCATTACCGACCTACTCAGAGCATGCAATGAAGGCCTTACTGTTGCAACGTCGCTTACTACTTCTGAACTACCTCTTTGAAACCAAAAATCAGGAGCACCAAGAGATGCTTCCCGCTTACCTTGAGAAGAGCCTTGAGCGTGTTTCAACCTTCTTGACAGATGTAAGAGGATAAGAGCATGAGCAAAGAAGAGACCCTAATTCTTACCGGCATGTCAGGTGCTGGGCGATCAACAGTTGCTCACGCCCTTGAGGATTTGGGTTGGTATGTCGTCGACAACCTGCCACCAGCGCTACTTCCAGCGTTAGTAAGTAAAGGAACTGGACCTCAAGGCAAAGAGTTAGCAGTTGTTGTAGATGTTCGTGGGGGAGAGTTTTTTGATGAGCTCACTCATGCCTTAGATGAGTTAAAGAAAAGCAACTCTGCCTACCGCCTAGTTTTTCTCGATGCGACTGACCAAGCTCTAGTTCAGCGCTTTGAGTCCACCAGACGGCCTCATCCATTACAAGGCAAGGATCGCATCGTTGATGGAATCGCACGAGAGCGTGAAAAGTTAGAGAACATTCGCTCCCAATCAGATGTAGCTATTGATACATCCAATCTGAATGTTCATCAATTGGAAAAGCGAATTGGCGAAATATTTGGTGCCGGAAAACTTCAAGGTATTCGAATCAATGTTCTTTCATTTGGATACAAGTATGGAATTCCAGTTGATTCAGATCTAGTTCTAGATTGCCGATTCATTCCAAATCCGCATTGGGATCTTGAGCTTCGTCCATTAACCGGTCTCACTCCTCAAGTAAGTGATCGGGTTTTGAGTAGTGATGGTGTCAGTGATTTTGTTCAGGATTATGTGCACCTGGTGCACTCAATGATCGAAGGGTACATGCGTGAAGGAAAGAAGTATGTAACCATCGCAGTTGGTTGCACAGGCGGAAAGCACAGAAGTGTTGCAATCACACAAGAAATAGCGCGACAACTTAATGAGATGGGCCCCGAAATCTCGGCACATCCAACACATCGCGATGTAGGTCGTGAGTAGATTTGTCTAAGGTTGTTGCACTTGGTGGTGGGCATGGATTGGCTGCTACCTTAACCGCGTTACGCCAGCTCACTAATGAGCTCACTGCGATCGTGACAGTTGCAGATAATGGTGGCTCAAGTGGACGTTTACGTGAAGAGTTTCCAATATTTCCTCCAGGTGATTTGCGTATGGCACTTGCTGCCTTATGTGCTGATGATGAGTGGGGTCGCACCTGGGCAGAGATAATGCAGCATCGCTTTGTCAGCAACGGTGAACTGAATGGTCACGCAATGGGAAATCTATTGCTTGCATCCATGTGGAACGCTGGGGATGATCCAGTTGTAGCCCTCGATCGTGTTGGGCAACTACTGAAAGTTATTGGTCGAGTGCTTCCAATGGCATCTGTCGCGTTGGATATAGAAGGCACATTTAATACATCAACTGGAAGAATTGTTGTTCGTGGACAAAAAGAGGTTGCCACCGCAAAAGGCCATATAGAGTCCTTACGAATTATTCCAGAGGATCCACCTGCTAGAGATGAAGCTTTGAAGGCGATAGCTGATGCTGATTGGATCACTATGGGTCCAGGTTCTTGGTTCTCAAGTGTGATTCCACATCTATTGGTACCGTCTCAGCTCGAAGCATTGCAAAGCACAACTGCTCGAAAGATTTTGATTCTCAATTTGGATGCCTCATCACATTCGCAGGGAGAAGAGTTTGCAGGCTCTACCCCCGAAGAACATCTAGAATTTTTCCATCGATACGCCCCAGGAGTCAGGGTTGATTACTGCCTCGTTGACCAATCAGTTGTCAGGGATGAAGAGGCGCTCCAGGAAGCAGCATCAACCTTGGGTGGAGAGATTGTGGTGGCGGATATTAGAAAAGCTCCTGGAAGCATCCATCATGATGCTCAAAAATTAGCACTCCATTTGGGCCACATTCTCGCTCGGTAAATGGTTGGATAAGCCCATGGCAATGACAGCATCAGTTAAAGATGAACTATCTCGTTTAGCGATTACCAAACCATGTTGTCGCAAAGCAGAGGTCTCTTCACTTCTTCGCTTTGCTGGTGGGCTTCATATAGCGGCAGGAAAGATTGTTATCGAGGTTGAGCTCGATACCTCACAAAGTGCTCGTCGACTACGAAAAGATATCGCTGATATCTACGGACATGATTCTGACCTTGCAGTTTTATCTTCAAGTGGATTGCGCAAAGGTTCTCGTTATGTAGTTCGAGTAATCAATGAGGGTGATGCGTTGGCGCGGCAAACTGGTTTAGTTGATTCCAACGGTCGTCCAGTTCGCGGACTTCCACCTCAAGTTGTTTCTGCAGCAATCTGCGATTCAGAGGCTGCATGGCGAGGGGCATTTATTGCACATGGCTCATTAACTGAACCTGGACGCTCATCCTCTTTAGAGATTACCTGTCCCGGCCCAGAGGCAGCGCTTGCCCTTGTTGGTGCTGCACGACGTTTAGGGATTGTGGCTAAGGCTCGCGAAGTTCGCGGAGTAGATCGTGTTGTCATCCGAGATGGAGATGCGATCGGTGTTTTGCTGACACGTCTTGGTGCTCATGAAAGTGTGTTGGCCTGGGAGGAGCGCCGTATGCGTCGCGAGGTGCGAGCAACGGCAAACCGACTCGCAAACTTTGATGATGCAAATCTACGTCGTTCAGCGCGAGCGGCGGTTGCAGCAGCGGCGCGAGTGCAACGTGCGATGGAGATTCTTGGGCCAACAATTCCCGATCACCTTAAAGAGGCGGGAGAGTTGCGCATCAATCATGGACAGGCCTCGCTGGAGGAACTTGGCTCATTAGCGGTGCCACCGATGACAAAGGACGCTATCGCCGGTCGAATCCGTCGTTTACTTGCGATGGCTGATAAGCGTGCGGCAGAGCTGGGAATTCCCGATACTGAGAGCGGTCTTTCACCAGATTTGCTCAATTAGCCCTCAGATTTTAAAGAGTTCACACATTCTTCACTGGTAAGGTTCTACCTAAGCCCCCAGCGTTGTGGCAGTTTTACGAACCACCAACGGCTGGGCATTTCTTTGCCCTTTGGAGAAGTCTCCAAGGGTGCGCCCCACTAGTAGCAAGGACACTTTCGTGATTAATGTCGGAATCAATGGTTTTGGTCGCATCGGACGTAACTTCTTCCGTGCCTCACTTACTAACCCAAATATCAACATCGTCGGAATCAACGACCTCACACCTAATGAGACTCTTGCTCATCTTTTGAAGTACGACTCAATCTTGGGTCGCCTGGGTCTTGAGGTTACATACACAGATGACTCAATCACCGTTGGTGGAAAGACAATTAAGGTTTTCTCTGAGCGCGATCCAGCTAACCTGCCATGGGCAGCGGTTAAGGCTGATGTAGTTGTGGAATCAACAGGTATCTTTACAAAGGCTGCAGATGCTCAAAAGCACATCACAGCCGGTGCCAAGAAGGTCATCATCTCAGCTCCTGCTACAGATGAGGACATCACCATCGTTATGGGTGTTAACCACACTCAGTACGACGGTTCAAAACACAACATCATTTCTAACGCGTCATGTACAACAAACTGCCTTGCTCCAATGGCCAAGGTCCTTCAGGACAACTGGGGAATTGTTAAGGGTTTGATGACAACAATTCACGCCTATACAAATGACCAGGTAATTCTTGACTTCCCACACAAGGATCTACGTCGTGCACGTGCAGCGGCAACAAACATGATTCCTACATCAACAGGTGCGGCAAAGGCGATCTCTCTTGTACTTCCAGAGCTCAAGGGCAAGCTTGATGGTTATGCAATGCGTGTTCCAGTTCCTACAGGTTCTGCAACAGATCTAACTGTTGAGCTTGCAAAGGAAGCAACAGCGGCGGAGATCAATGCAGCGATGAAGGCCGCTGCCAACGGTCCTCTTAAGGGATTCCTTTCATACACTGAAGATCCAATCGTTTCTTCAGATATCGTGACCGATCCATCATCATGTATCTTCGACGCAGGTCTTACCAAGGTAATTGGTAACCAGGTCAAGATCGTTGGTT
>JACCDU010022957.1_pt1 | contig 12483 bp, 12 predicted proteins | sample 7446081 | NCBI WGS metagenome assembly JACCDU01 (sample SAMN15323447, study PRJNA562643) | freshwater metagenome | isolation source: river surface water | place: USA:Blue River Watershed | collected 2017-08-17 | reverse complement strand
TGATGGCGCGCAGCAGCTGGTGTTTGGAATCTTCTGGTGCCACCTGCGCCCCCAGCTCGCTGGCGATTTCCCGAAACAAGGTGTCGGTGTCCAGATAAGGATTGGGCACATAGGCCACCTTGAAGTCACCCGACAGCATGCCCATGAGCTTGCGGCACAGCATCGACTTGCCTGTGCCCACTTCGCCCGTGATCTTGATGAAGCCCTCACCCGTCTTGGCCGCCACCAAAAGGGTGTTCAGAGCCTCTTGGGACGCGTCTGACGGGAAGAAGAACTGCGTGTCCGGCGTGATGGTGAACGGGAACTCCTTCAATCCAAAATATTCCAGGTACATGCGCCCAGTTCCCCTTGCGTTCAACGCGGTGTGGTTTTCATGCCGCTGATGCGTTCTTCGGTCTCTGAAATCAGGTTGGCCCAAGTGTCGTCATCTTTCACGACCGTGGTCTTGAGCAGGATCACCAGCTCGCGCTTGGTGGCTTGCTGAGAGCCAAAATTGAACAATCCACCGGCCACGGGCACATCGCGCACCCCAGGCACACCACCTCGAGTGTCAGAGTTACGTTCGCTCATCAACCCACCGATCACCACCACCTGACCATCGCGCGACTTGACCACGCTGTCGGTCTCGTTCATGGTGTTCACCGCAAATGGCACCGAAGCCGAACCATCAGGCAAAGCAATTTTCGATTTCTCACTCACGCGATTGACCATGGAATGCACATGCAAGGTGATGTTGTCTTCTGCGTCGATCTGGGGCGTCACATCCAGTGAAATGCCCGAGAAGAACGGCTGATAGGTCAAAGTCGGATTGGTCACAGCCAAGGAGGTGCCTGCCACAAACTGTGAGGTTCCCCCAACGATGTTGGTCACAAAAGGCTCCTCGCTGCCCACCTTGATCACAGCCTTCTGGTTGTTCAGTGTGGCAATTCGGGGGCTCGACAGCACATGCACCCGGCCTTGCGACTCCAGGAAGTTGATCAAGGCCGCAAAATTGCTAGCCTGCAGTGCAATGCCGCCATTGTTGCCAATCGCAGATTGGACCGAACGGCCTGTTCCGAGCAAGCCAGACAGGGTTGTACCCAATGTCGTGCTACTCCCTGCGAGGGTCGTGCCACCGACTTGACCCGCCACCGAGCTGGGTTGGTTCAGTCCCACATTGGCCGAATTCGCACCCACCGACATGCGATGCAACCCACCGTTAAATTGACTCCAGTTGATGCCCTGTTGGGCGTCCTTGCTCAACTCAACGTCGATGATTTTGGATTCAATGACCACTTGCCGTGAAATGTTCAGCTGCATGGTCTTGAGCATGCGCTCCACCATGCGCAACTCGGTGGGCATGCCGCGGACCAAAATGGTGCCGCTCATGGCATTGATCACCATGGCCCGGCCTTGCGAACAACCGTCCACACCACGCAAGCGCTCGCCCATGGCGGGCTCACCCGGATAGTTCACATCTGCACGGGAGGAGTTCGCCTGGTTGGTCGTTGTACTTGCTGGCCTGACGGCCAAGGGGTTCACCGCCGCCACTTTGGAAATATTGCAACCCAGCAAGGTGCGCAAAGCGTCCTCAGCTTCAGCCCAGATGTCGGACTTGACCGTGGTGCTCATGCCGCTGGCCTGAACCGAGCCAAAGCTGGAGGAACTACTGCTGGAACCGCCAGTGCTGGAGCTGGAGCTTTGCCCCACCGACGCACCGCCAATGACCTGAATGTCGCTGACACCGCGGCGTTGGCCCAGGATGTAGTTCACATAGTAAAGACGGGTTTGCAACTCAGCGGGTTGGACCAGAATGCGGCGGTTCTCGACCGAGTAGTCATAACCGTACACATCGCGGATGGCGTCAAGTGCGTCGAACAAGGTGATGTTCTTGAGCTTGAAAGACACGCGCTTGCTAGACACATCCACCGGCTCCAGCTTGACGCCGGCACCGGCCACCGAAGGCTCTGCCGGTGTCTGTGTCGCAGGCTTGAGCATGATGCTGTATTCGGTGCCCTCCACCAGACCGGCCAGCACCTGGCCAATCGGCGCATCGGTCACCACCAGGTCAAACCGTTGGGCCGACGTTGTGCGCACCGGCTTGGACGCCATACCCACCGCGCTGCTGGGGGCCTGCACCAGGGCGTCGAGCACACTGGCGGGCACCACCGAGCTCTTTTCCTTGGCGGCTGGCCTGGCGGCAACGCGGGCCATCTCGTCCGAGATGCGGTCTTGCGTCGACAAATCTGGACGTGGGTACGTGGATGAGCAAGCCACCAAAACAAATGGGGCGATGAGGGTGAGGACATTCCTGTTCACGGACGACTCCTTAAGGTTTTTTATTGTTCGAACGTGATGCTGGCAACTCGCCGGCAATCACATGCTTTTTGACTGAGGGGTAGGCAGAAATTTTTTGCGACCCCGTGTCGCTTTGCATGACCACCCCGTTGGCACCGATGCTGGTCAGGCGCCATTGGTCGATCTGCCCACCGGGTTTGAGCATTTGCCCATCGATGACGGCATATTTGCGCGAAGGCCCCACCAGCATGAGCTGCACCGTCGGCTGCGCCAGCGCGGCCCCCGGTTGTGCGGCAGTGCCGGGCTGCGCGTCACCCGCAGCACCTGAGGTGGCCTGCACGGCACCTGGTGGCGGCAAAGTAGGGTCACGCAAAGCGCCTTGCGCCCAAGCCACGCTCTGGGCTGCGACAAGGCCGATCACGAGGGCGGATGTTTGGATGAACAGTGACATGGATCGCTCACTCACAAGTTGGACTGAGTGCTCAGCAAAAAGACCGAGACACGCAGGGTGTTTTCAGGGTACACACCGCTCGTCAGCGTGGCGTTGGACCACAGCAGTTTCGGGTTGGCCTCTTCCATGCTGGTCAGGAACGACGTCAGGTCAAGGTAGCTGCCGCGCAGCTCGATCTCTAGGCCGTGCTTGTAAACAGCCCCCACACCCGCTGGTGCAGCGCCAGCGCCCGCCTGGGGCTTGCCTTGCAAAGCCAAGGCCTTGGCCGGCACGGTTTTGATGGACGCGACTTTGACCCGTGAGGACCGGGTGCCCAACATCTCGGTCATCAGGTTTTTGACCTTGGGCGCATCGGTGGCCACGCTTTGCACCAGATTTTCAAGCAAGGCCGCCTGCTTCTTCAGCAGCAAGAAATCGGCTTTCTTTTGTGCCAGGTTGTCACCGCGCGACTTGTCCACCGCGGCGATCTCGGCCGAGAGCACCACGATCTGCGTCTGCAAGGTCTTTTGCTTGTCCAGCAAGGCCTGCTCACGGCGCGCTTGCGGCGCAAAAACCAAGGCGTCTACCAAGAAATAAATCGCGGCACCCAGCACCACGGCAACGAGCAATTGCTCGCGGCGCGACAGGCGCAACCACTTGTCCCGCAAATCAGAAAGTGAGAAGTTTTCCAGCATGTCAGGATCTCAGTAAAGCTTGAATTTGAGGATGCCTGCTTTGGCAGCGTCGCCCGATGCGGCCTCTTGCGTGATCTCGATCGACGAGAACTGGATGCCCATCGGCTTGAACGCCTCATTGACCTGCCCGATGTAACGCATCACCGACTCGGTGCCCATGGACTTGCCACTGATGCTCATGGCCTGGCCGCCCTTGCTGACTTCCACACCTTGCAACCAGACACCGTCTTCGTGCAGGCTGGCCAAGGTTTCAAGCCAGGGCGAATGCCCCAAAGGCGAGCCCAGCTCCCCTTTTTGCATGAGGTCTGACCAGTCACGACGCGCGTCCATTTGGGTGCGCAGCGCAGCACTTTGCTGGGCCATGGCCTGGATCTCATCAAAGCCGGAGTCCTGGCGCTTTTTCGCCAACGTGGCTTTCAAATCGGCGATCGTCTGCTCGGTGCGGGCTTCGGTTTGGGCCAGTCGGTGCAAGCGCCATTCGGTGGCGGCAGCCATGCCCAACAGGGTCAGTGCAGCCAGCACCAGCAAGGGGGTCAAGAGCCGATCCAGGCCCTGGATGCGGCGGCGTTGGCTCAATAAATTGATGTGCTGAATCATGGACATCACTCTTTGGTCTGGATGCGCAACGCCGATCCCAGGGCATGGAAATACTGGGCTTGCACCTCGGGTCGGCTCAAATCGGAAGCGGCAGGCAGCTCAAAAATGCTGGCCAAGTCCAGCGGCTTGACCTGCTCGATCAAATGCTTTTGCAACAGCTCGGCCAAGCCCAAGCCAGTGGGGGTGGGAGCCACATGCAAGGTGTCGATGGTGATGGCCGGGTAGTTGCGGCGGATGAAGTCAAACGAACGCTGGATCTCCAGCGCCAGGCGGTCGATGGCCTCGGTCAGTGGTGCTGACCCTTGCCCCACCCCTGGCTCGGTGCTCTGCCCTTGGGCATCGGCAGCGCCCAACAAGGCCTCGCTGATGAAGCGCACCAAATACAACTCGCCTTGGTGCGTGATGGTCAGCTGAACCCCTTCGGCATCGGCAAAGATCAGGCAGGTGGCCGCCTTGTCGGTCTCGAGCAAGAGCGAAATGTTGCGCTGCGCCGCCTCACGGATGTCCACCGCGTTCAAACGCATTTTGGCCTCGTCAAACAAGGCCGCGCGCGCGTTCACCAGCTCGGTTTTGGCGACCACGGCATACAGCTGCGGCGCACGGCTGCCCATGGTCTGGCGGATCGGAATGTCCAGCCAGGCCAGGTTGGCTTCGGTGCTGGGGTAGTCCAGCATGGTGCTGACGGCCAGGCGCAAACTGCCCTCAACCTCGTCAGGGCGCACCGCAGGCTTGTCCACCATGAAGATCTGGTAGTCGCGACGCCCCAGCAAAGTCACCACATCGAAAGAATGGGCCGAGAGTGCCCGGCCCATTTGGGCCAGAACCGCGGCATCGGCGACCTGCTGCGGATAGGCCACATGCTGCAGCACCTTGGGCTTTTCACCCGCTTGCCGGGGCAGCTGAACGCTCACCCCAAACACCCCGCCATGCAGGTCGATGGCAGACCACCCACCCGGATGCCGGGACCACAGCGATTGGAGTGAAAAGTTCATGGACATGGCAACGAAATAAGCATCGGCAAAGTCTAGATCAGCGATCTGCCAATGGATGAAAATTGTCAAAAATACAACAAACAATTTATTTGTCGCAAAAAATTTCTCAAACCCATAACAGCTTGTATATTGATATCCGTTATCAATTTTTTTGGAGATGACCATGCGTACTCAAACTTCTCAAATTCGCGGCCTCAAGCAAGCCGGTTTCACCCTGATCGAGCTGATCATCGTGATCGTGATCATTGGTATCTTGGCGGCTGTGGCGATTCCGAAGTTTCAGGATCTGACCACATCGGCACAAAACGCCACAACAAAAGGCATGGCTGCAGAACTGGGCGCTGCAGCAGCAATTGCTTACGCTAAGGCTAAAGCAAATAACACTTCTGTGATAACCGATTGCACAGCTTTTGGCGGTACCGATTACATCCAAGGTGGATTGTCCGCTGACTACACAATCGCAACAGGCACCATTAGTGCAAACAACAATACTTGCACATTGAATGGGCCTTCCGGTACGACTGCAACTTTTACAGCACCTTTCTAATTTATTGAGTCATGCCTGCCCGCCCAACGCTCTCGCTGCAAAGCCGATTCCAGCAAGCGTCGGCGGGCTTCACTTTGTTTGAATCGGTCATCGTGCTCGTGTTGCTGGGCATCATCGCGGCCTATGCTGCTCCCAAAGCCTTCAATGCCAGCTCGATGACACTCCATGCGCAAGCCCGCACCTTGGCATCGGACCTGCAACGCGCACAACTGCTGGCCACCAGCACAGGCAGCGCGGTGTATTTTTGTGCCCTCAGCGCCGGTTACGTGGTGCAAAGCAGTGTGGTATGCCCCACCAGCGTGCCCGAACAAACATCGCTCGCTCAGCCCATTGCCGTGACCCTGGACAAACAAGCTGGCCTGTCAGCCACACCGGCTGCACTGTCTTACAACAGCCTTGGCCAACCCAGCGCGGCCGGCAGCTTTGTACTGTCGAGCTCGCCGGCTGGCAGCGGCTCCATCACCGTGACCGTGGCGGCAGTGACCGGCCTGGTCAGCGTGCCCTAGCCATGAAAGACCTGCCACCCTCAGGCCAACACGGTTTCACCCTGATGGAATCGGTGGTAGCCCTTGTGTTGCTGAGTTTGGTGTCGGTCGTGATCACCAGCCTGAACGGCAATTTGTTTTTGCGCTCTGGCGATATGCGGGGCCTGCAGCAAAGCACGCAACTCTTGCAAGCCTGTGTGGACCAGGTGTTGGGCCTGCGCAAGTCGGCCGGTTTTGCCGCCACCTTCCACTGCAACGAACTCAACGCTTTGAACACCGGCTTCACACTCAATGTGGGCCTGCAGGCCACACCCGACCATTGCCCCACGGGCTTGCAATGCAAGCAGGTGCAAATCAGCGTCAACAAAACCGGCAGCACAGGCGGCAACCCGGTCAGCTTGCTGTTTGTGGAGTACTGAGCCATGCGCCAGCATCGCCGCCATCGCCGCGCCAGCCAAAACGGCTTCACCTTGATGGAGATCACCATCAGCGTGGTGTTGCTGGGCATTTTGGGCGTGGTGGGCACCACCATGATGTCGGGCAGCTTCTACACCACCCGGGTCATCAGCACAGAACACCTGGCCTACTCTGAAGCACGCTACGCCATGGAACGCATGGCCCGCGAAATCCGCGAGATGCAGTACGACACGGCCACCAGCAGCTTGAGCCTGTCCACCATGACCGCCGCGCAGCTGAGCTTTGTGAAAACCAGCATGACGGGCGCCAGCAATGTGAACTTCCAATACACCGCGCCCACGCTCAGCATGTCTTACCCACCGGCCGCGTCGGCCGTGCTGGCCCGAGACATTTCGGCTTTTTCCTTCACCTATCTGGATGAAAACAGGGTGGTCACAGCCCAGCCCAACAGCGTTCGTTTTGTGCGCATCGCCTTGACAACGTCGCCTGCCGGCGCGCAAGCTTTGTCCCTGGTCACCCAAGTCAATTTGCGCAACCTATGAAAGCCCATTTGCACGCCCCCGCCCAACGCCTGCAGCAAGGCGTGGTGTCGGTGATCGCACTGTTGTTCCTGGTGTCGGTGGTAGTGTTCATCCTGATGCAAAGCCTGAGCCGGTCTGGTTCCAAAGCCCTGGAGTCTCAACAATACTTTGACAGCACGGCCGCTTTGGCCCTTGCCGAAAGCGGCCGGGAACTGGCCGTGGCCAGCATTGCCAATGCCGTCAGCGCCAACGACACCCAATTCCTCACAAGCTGCAGCAGTTACGCCAGCAGCTCGCCCATCGCCATGGGGCGCGGCACTTTCCAGTACAGCCCATCGACCACCGCGCCAAGCAGCTCACTGTGTCCGGTCCGCGTCACGGGCACGGTAGGACAAGCCCATCGCACGCTGGAGTCCAAAATCAACCTCAGCTACCAGGTCGGTACCGGTGGTTACGGCACCGACATCACCATGGCACTGAACAACCCCTACAGTGTGCCGGCCGCCGCGGTCTTCAACCTGGCTTGGCGCAGGCAAGGCAGCACGGGGGCATCGCCATCTGGCGGACAAGCCGTGGCTAGCGCGTGCATCTTGCCCGAATGCGGCATGCAATGGAATCTCGAATCCAGCAGCGGTCTGCCCAGCGTGGGCAGTCTGGGCACGTCGCTCAGTGTGGGCGGTGGTGCCAGCGTGCCCGTCCATCAAACCTTGAACACGGCACGCAACTATGCCGAAGTGGGCTTGATCCTGGGCGGTTTTTCGGCAACCCCCACGCGCATCGGCAGCTACTCTGACGACAAGGAAACCGCCAACACCCAAAACCAGACCACCACCACGGGCACCACCACCAGCGGTCAAGCCAAAGGCTGGTGCGTCGGTGCCGACACCCTGGTGTTCGGCGTTTCAGGCCGCGGGGATGACAACCCTGCCGCCGCGTTCAGCAGCGTCGTCTTCAACACCGCAGGCAACCCGGCGCAACCGATTGCCATGACCTGGGTGTCGCATTACCCGAACACCGACGGCAGCTCCGCCAACATGTTTGGCGACGTCTTTTCAGAAATTTGGTACACCTACAACCCTCGCGCGAGCATGACCAGCGCCAGCTCATCGGGCACGACCATCACCGTCAACTCCACCACGGGTTTGGCCGTCGGAACCATTCTCAAGGTCTTGACCGGTACAGGGGCATTTCCGGCCTACACCAAGGTGGCCTCGGTGATAGACAGCACACAATTCACAGTCAACCAGGCCCCCACCACGGCTTTGTCCAACGCAACCCTTTGTGGCGGCATTTGCGCCCTGTTCGACAACCCCGCTTCTGCCGCCGCCAAAACCACCACCTTCAGCCTGACACGCGCCAATTCGGCAGCGCAGCAATGGGCTGGCGGTTTTGTGTGCTACAGCGGCGTGGACCCCAGCAAGGTGCGCCGCGTCGCCTCCTCACAATTGCGCGTGCAGCAATGGCATGAAGTCCTCAACGGTGAATGAACATGACCCTCGACACCCCATCCCCCACCATGCAAACGACCAACCCCAAGTCACTCGGTGAAGCGCTGTTGGCGCAAGGCTGGCTCACGGCCAAGCAATTGACCGATGCGCTGCAAGAGCAAAAGCGCACAGGCCAGAAGCTGGGCCAGATTTTGCTGGACAACAACTTCGTCAACGACGAGCAGATCGCCAAGGTGCTGGCGAACCAGCAGAACCTGCCGTTTGTGGACCTCAAGCGCTACAACATCCAGATCGACAAGACCCGCCTCTTGGGCGAGTTGCAGGCGCGCAAGTACCGCGCGCTGATTTTGGAGGAGCGCAAAAACACTTACCTGGTGGCAATTTCCGACCCGTTCAATCTGTCGGCGCAAGATGCTTTGTCGGTGCTGCTCAAGCGCCCGATTGAATATGTGGTGGTGTCCAACGACCAGTTGAGCGCCATGATCGAGCGCGTTTACCTGAAAGACGAGCAGCTCACCGAATTTGCGCGGGCCATCGAGTCGGACATTGACCGCGACTACAACATCATCAACCTCAATCGCATCAGCACCACGGTCGATGACACGGATGCACCGGTGGTCAAGTTGCTGCAGACGGTGTTCCGCGAAGCGGCGCAGTCACGCGCATCCGACATCCACATCGAGGCGCAAGAGAAAAAGCTGGTGGTGCGTTTTCGCATTGACGGGGCTTTGCACACCCAGGTCGAAGCCGACCTGAAAATTGCACCACCGCTGGTGGTCAAGCTCAAGCTCATGGCGGGGCTGGACATCACGGAGCGCCGCATCCCGCAAGATGGCCGCATTTCGGTCAAGACCGATGATTCCAAGCAGCTGGACATCCGGATGTCCACCATGCCCACGCAGTACGGCGAATCGGTCGTCCTGCGTATCCTGATGCAAAGCCAGGGCATGAAAGATCTGGAAGCCTTGGGCATGTCCGAGGACATGTACAAGCGCTTTTTGGTGGCCATCAACACGCCCAACGGCATTGTGTTGTCCACCGGCCCCACCGGCAGCGGCAAGACCACCACGCTGTATGGTGCCTTGTCCAAACTGAACAACCCCGAAGTCAAGATCCTGACCTGCGAAGACCCTGTGGAATACCGCATCAGCGGCATCAACCAGGTGCAGGTCAATGAAAAAATTGGTCTGACCTTCCCCACCGTTTTGCGCTCGTTCCTGCGCCAGGATCCGGACATTTTGCTGGTCGGCGAGATCCGCGACAACGAGACCGCTGAAATTGCCACCCGGGCGGCCATGACCGGTCACTTGGTGCTGTCGACCTTGCACACCAACGATGCGGTCAGCACCCCCTCGCGCCTGATGGACATGGGTGTTCCGGGCTTCATGATCGCCAGTACCTTGCGCGCCGTTTTGTCGCAACGTCTGTTGCGTGTGGTGTGCACCGAGTGCGCACAGCCTTATGAGCCCAAGCTGGAAGAGCAAGAGTGGATCAAGCGTTACTTTGGCGCGGTCCCGGACAGCGCCACCTTGCGCCACGGCGCAGGGTGCCCGCATTGCAATGGTTCGGGCTACCGCGGTCGCGTGGGTATTTTTGAGCTGCTGGACATGACCCAAGAGCTGGCCGTGGCGTTGCATACCGACAATCCGGTGCATTTTGAAGAAGTGGCCCGAAAGCAAATCGGCAAAGAAAGCCTGATGCACCAGGGCTTTGCACTGGCCTTCCAGGGGCGCACCACGATCTCTGAAGTCATCAAGAACAGTTTGATCTCCGAGTAATTCATTTCGGAACAGCAGGCCCTATGGAACTCTATCAATATCAAGGTCGCAACAAGCGCGGCGACATCATGGAAGGGACCGTGGAGTCGTCCAATCCGGAGGGCGTGGTCAACTGGATGATGTCCTCGGGCATCTCGCCCATTTCTGTGCGCCTGAAGGTGGACCCGCTGAAAAACCAGCCGTATTGGCTGCGGGCGTTGCAGGGACAGAAAAAGCTCAACAAAACAGATTTGCTGATGCTCACGCGCCAGTTTGGCACCCTCCTCAAAGCAGGCATTCCCATGCTGCAAGCGGTCACCGGCCTGAAAAACAGCAGCCACCAACCCGAGATGAGCAAGCTGCTGGGCTCTTTGCATGCCTCGCTGGACAAAGGTTCCGAGTTGAGTGCGGCGATGGCGCGGCACCCGGATTTTTTTGATGACTACTACATCAACATGATCAAGGTGGGCGAGAGCGCCGGCAAGCTCGATGAGGTGTTTGCCCGCCTGTATGCCCAGCTGGACTTTGACCGCCGCATGCGGCAAAAAATCAAGAGCGTGCTGCGCTACCCGATGTTCGTCTTCGCGGCCATCATCATCGCGGTGATGATCGTGATGGTGTATGTGATCCCCGCATTCAGTGGCATCTACGGCTCCATGAATGTGGAGCTGCCCATCGTGACGCAGTTCCTGATGGGCTCGTCCAAATTGGTGGCCAGCAACTGGACTGCGATCTTGATCTTCTCGGCACTGGCCATGCTGGGCGTTCGCTATTACGTGTCGACCAAAGAGGGTTTGTACAAATGGGACAAGCTCAAACTGAAGCTGCCCATTGTGGGCCCGGTTTTGGCCAAAGCCACGATCGCCCGGTTTTGCCGCAGCTTCGGCATGGCCATGAACAGCGGCGTGCCCATCGTGACGGCCCTGGCGCTGGTGTCTCGCGTGGTGGACAACGCCTATTACGAAGAACGCATCATGGGCATGCGGGATGCCGTCTCGCAAGGCGACAACTTGTTGCGCAGTTTCATGGCCTCTGGGATTTTTTCTCCCATTGAATTGCAGATGATTTCTGTGGGCGAAGAAACGGGCGACATTGAAAGCATGGTCCAGCAACTGGCCACCTTGTACCAGGACGAGGTCGAGTACGAGGCCAGCCAACTGGCTGAAACCCTGGAGCCCATCTTGCTGGTGTTCATGGCGGGCCTGGTGGCGACCTTGCTGCTGGGCATCTTCCTGCCCATGTGGAACATGACCCAAATGGTGCGATGAGCGCTGCGCGCTGCGTCCATGTCCAAGCCCAGCCATACATCGCCCCCACCCAGCGAGTGCGCCGGTGCCTCGCGCCTGAGCCTGCGGCGCATGCTGATCGACACGTACCACGAGAACGTGGCCTACATGCACCGCGATTGCGAGATCTATCGCGCTGAGGGTTTCAAGGCCTTGTCCAAGGTGGAGATTCGCGCCAACGGTGCGAGCATCCTGGCCACGCTGAATGTGGTGGACAACGGGACGTTTTTGTCTTGCAACGAGCTGGGTCTGTCCAACGCCGCTTTTGCCCAGCTGGGTTTGCAAAATGGCGAACTGGTGACGGTCTCGCAAGCCGACCCCCCGACCTCGATCCAGGCTTTGCACCGCAAGCTGGCGGGTGAGCGGCTGGGGCTGGATGACTTTCGCGCCATCATCCACGATGTGGCCGATCACCACTATTCCAAAATCGAGCTGACCGCCTTTGTGGTGGCCACCAACCGCGACGAGCTGGACCGTGAAGAGGTCTATTACCTGACCCAGGCGATGATCGAAGCGGGCCGCCGCCTGGACTGGAAAGAGCGTGTGGTGGTGGACAAGCACTGCATTGGCGGTATTCCGGGCAATCGCACCTCCATGCTGATCGTGCCGATCGTGGCTGCGCATGGCATGGTGTGCCCCAAAACATCCTCGCGCGCCATCACCTCCCCCTCTGGGACGGCCGACACCATGGAAGTGCTGGCCCAGGTGGAGCTGCCGTTTGAAAAAATGGCCGACATCGTGCGCACCCACCATGGCTGCCTGACCTGGGGGGGCGCGGCGCGTCTTTCGCCTGCCGATGATGTGCTGATTTCGGTTGAACGCCCTTTGTCGCTGGACTCGCCGGCGCAGATGGTCGCGTCCATCCTGTCCAAAAAGATCTCTGCAGGCTCCACACACCTGGTGCTGGACATCCCGATCGGGCCGACCGCCAAGGTCCGCTCTATGCCCGAGGCCCAGCGCCTGCGGCGCTTGTTTGAATATGTGGCCAACCGATTGAAGTTGTCGCTGGAGGTGGTCATCAGCGATGGCCG
>JACCDU011272429.1_pt1 | contig 12490 bp, 13 predicted proteins | sample 7446081 | NCBI WGS metagenome assembly JACCDU01 (sample SAMN15323447, study PRJNA562643) | freshwater metagenome | isolation source: river surface water | place: USA:Blue River Watershed | collected 2017-08-17 | reverse complement strand
TGACCAAGAACAAACCTGCGGGCCAGGTCTATTTCGTTTTGTGGTGCCGTACTTTCGACGAATCACTCTTAGCTATCGACAACCCTACGACCCTTGCTTATGAGTCGGGGTTTACCGGCGAAAGAGCCCTAAGTACCTGGAAAGACCGCATGCGTTCTTTGGTTGAGTTGGGCTTTATCGATGCCAAGGAAGGACCGACGGGTGCGCACCACTATGTTTTGCTCTTTAACCCCCACAAGGTGGTCTGGAATCTGAAGGATCGTATTCAGGAGGGGATGTTTAGGGAGCTTCAAACCCGTGCCATTGCTATTGGCGCAAGCGACATGCAACCCGCAAAGGCTGCCGAAACTGATTCAGCGAACTGAACTGATAAGAGGACAAAATGACCAAGCCATGGGAAAACGATAGTTGTGAAGCAGTGCAGGCCTACTTTACGGTATATCCAGTGCCAATCGCTGCCGCTCTTTGGTGTGGCATCGCTCCCGCAGAGGTACAAGAGAACCTAGATATGAGCACTCAGACAGCGCGGGGGGTATACAAGCATCCTTACATCCCGTGTCTTGAGCCTCGGTGCCGAGCCATTCACGACGCCATAGACAAAGGGCTCCTGCCCTATAGCCGTGAAAACGGAAAGGTTGTTGAGGAGTACGTCGCCGTAGAAAGACGACACGTTTCACGTCAACACCTTAAAGACTGGATCGCTGCGCAGTTCCCGTCTGACAAACCTGCGTTCTTGTTTGATGAAATCGAACGTAATACCCATTCGGCAATCAATAAAGATGCCTACCAGGCGTTGCAGGCGGATCGCGACGCTTTGAGAGCCAGACTTGAAAAGGCTGCGGATGAATACCGAAAACTGAGGACCGAGCGTGATGAGCTAATCACTGAAAAAGAAAAACTCGTTGATCAGTTACGGCCCGAGAAAGACCTTGGGCTCAGAGCCGAGACCACCTACCTGAACATTGTTGGCGGACTAGTGGCCTTATTTCTGATGAAAACACCCGGGGGAAAACCACACTCTGTTTTCAATAGTCAATCGGCTTTGATTGATCAGATGCTGGCTCATTTCAAAAAACCTGGAGTCACAAAACGGACTTTGGAAGAAAAATTTGCAGCAGCCAATAAGAGCCTCGAACAGTAATTCCAGAACATACCTTGCTACCGCAGTTGCGGTTGCACTTTTCGCAGTTGCGGTGATTTCGTGAAGCAACCCAGTTCAAATGGCTTCATGTTCAAGAAAACGAAAAAGGAAATGACATGTTGCTAACCGAAAATGGGCAGAAAGACACCTCAAGCGCGATGACGGCACGCAGCTTGCGTATAAGTCGTGATGCAGCCAATGACCCCTATTACCGAGCAGCCATCAATGCGGCCAAGACGCGCACATATCGAGCAGCCGTTTCTGCTCGGCTGAGCACCTCTGAACGCGAAGATCTGTATCAGGATATCTTGCTTGACCTTCTTGAGCGTGAGGCACAATTTAATCCACAGAAGGGAAGTCCAGGGACGTTCACCGGGCTTGTATCTGAGCACCGCACTGCTGAATTCCTCAACGCACGCAAAACTGATCGAGACCGTCTGACGTTTGCTTCAGGCGAACACGTTGACACACTTGAGGTCGTCAAAATAAGTCGATCGCACCAAACGATAGATCAGAAGTCGGATGCAGCGAACGAAGACGATGCAGCGCCGATCGGCTCAAGTGATACCCATGACCGATCGCAATGGTTCGATGGTGACGAAGATCTTTTTTCAAATTCAAACACCCTCCATGACTTGGAGACAGCTTTGGCGCATATGAGTGCGGAACAGGCTGAACTGTTTGACTTGCTCGCCACGTATCAAGACCTTCCTACCGTAGCCAAACTTTGTGGTGTTTCAAGCGCCACTTTCTATCGCCGTGCAGCCGACCTGCAAATGCATCTTCGCATGTTCGGTATTAGGACCGCCGCCTGACCGATCGGGGGAGGTGACTGAGAAAATCAGCCCTCTCATCCGGTAATAACCTCTAAGAACTGCAAACGCCGAGCCCTTCCAGGCCGCGGTGGTAGGCCAACTCATGCCCGGAGAACTGATGCTTTACAACAATGACCTAATAGAAGTTAACCGAAGCAACGACGAATCAGACTCGGACGTAGGTCGGATTGCGTTGCATTCCGTATATGTCCCATTGCAACAATTAACTGAAGCCGGACTCTGTGACTGGATTGCTGGCGCGCAAGTGGGGCAGGCGATTCAGTATCACGAAGGCCTATTGCTTCGCGACCGATCGGAAAGCAGCAGTGGTCTACCCACCAAAGAGCGAGTCCGCATCCACTCGTTAGCTCGCCGCGCGTGGATCGCCTGTGAGCTTGGTCTGGTTCATCTGTTTAGCCAGAAAGTTGACGATGACCACTATCGCTACCTCGCGATGCGTTCAAGCACGACCTTAAAGCCGCCGGAAATCCGGACCCAACTGCGCATCGCACAGCCTGCGTCAACTCATCATAAATCCTATTGAAAAGAGAGAATCTATGAATCCCCAACCCGATATTTTGGATGAAATTGGTCAGATGTATACGACTGAACTCGACAATCTGCCGCTCAGCGAAATCAGTCGAATGGCCAGACAACTCACGACTATCAAAGATGCGGCTACGCTTTACCAAGGTGCCCTGCAAAATGCGCTGCATAACCGGCTTGGTGAACATGCGCAGTCCTTGCGTCAAGCCGCAGGTAAGGAAACTGGCAAGGTCAGCTTCGAAAAAGATGGTTTTGTTGTTTCGGCAGATCTGCCTAAACGCCCGGAGTACGACCAGCACAAACTAAAAGAAGCTGTGCAAGCTCTGCGTAAATGGGGTGAAGATCCTGAAAATTATGTCGGGATCGAAATCAAGGTTTCAGAAGCCAAGTACTCGGCATGGCCGCCAGGAATCCGTCAGCTATTCGAGCCTGCCCGAACACTCAAAACAGGTAAGCCCGTCTACAAGTTAGAGCAAGTCACACCGCCTGATAGCCAAGTCGCTTCCAACGACAGTAACTTTGGCGAGGTGGCGTAATGGTAATCTCCCTCTCTCAGCTTACCCGTGCAAATCAGCCCAAGCCGCCCAGGATCACCATCCACGGCGTAGCTGGCGTTGGCAAGACCACGTTTGCAGCCCAAGCGTATAAGCCTGTGTTCATCCAGACCGAAGATGGCCTGGGTACTTTGAATGCTAACCATTTTCCGCTGGCTCGAACGTTTGAAGAAGTGCTCGATGCACTTTCGGCACTTTATACGGAAGACCACGACTTTAAAACCGTCGTTATCGATAGCGTGGATTGGCTCGAGCCATTGATCTGGGGCAAAGCCTGTCGAGATAACGGGTGGGCGTCAATTGAAGATGCGGGGTATGGCAAGGGCTATGTGGCCGCATTGAATCTTTGGCGCCAATATTTCGAAGGACTCAATGCCCTGCGCGATGACCGAGGCATGACGGTTGTTCAAATTGCTCATACCGATATCAAGCGCTTTGACAGCCCTGAACATGATCCCTATGACCGCTACGTGGTCAAGCTCCACGCCCGCGCCTCAGCGCTGCTGCAAGAACACTCAGATGTCGTGCTCTTTGCAAATTACCGAATCAGTACCGTCAAGGCAGACGTCGGTTTTAACAAGAAAGTGAACCGTGCCATGGGCTCAGGCGAACGAGTTATCCACACCGCTGAGCGCCCAGCCTTTTTGGCAAAAAACCGGTATGGGTTACCTGAAACTTTACCTCTGGACTGGCCAAGCTTTGCCGAGGCTATGCCAGACACACTCAAAGCAATGCTTTTACCACCCTCAACTACTAACGCTTAAGCGCAGGAGAATTAACCATGGCCCAACTAGGACAAACTTTTGATGCATCCACCGTTGAACCTTCGAACAGCTATGACGTACTGCCGCCCGGAAAATACCTGGCTCAAGTTATTGCCAGTGAAATGCGTGCCACCAAAGACGGGCTCGGCCAGTACCTTTACCTCGAGATTGATGTGCTTGAGGGGCCGTACGCTGGACGAAAGCTATTTGACCGCCTAAATCTAGTCAACGCTAATCCAGATGCTGTGCAGATTGCACAGAAAACGCTCTCATCTCTGTGTAGGGCCGTTAATAAACTGCAAGTCAGCAATTCTGAACAATTGCATCTCATTGCCTTTATCGCCGATGTGCGTGTGCGCCCACCAAAGGGGATGTACGGCGAAAGTAACTCAATTCGTTATTTGCCCCGGTCGCAATCTGCGGCAATGCCAACGACTTCAGTCGCATCTCCAATGACAACCGTGGCGCATCCGCAGACGCCCGCTGCTAACGGTCTGCCCTGGAAGCGTCAGGCCTGATGCCTGAGCATAAAGGAATAGATTATGAGTGAACTCAATGTTGCGCCAGTGGAGTCGTTGCCCCAAACGGCAGAGGCGTGTCGTAATCGACTGGTGAGCTTGCAGGCCGAGGTGGCCTCAATTCGGATTCAGATTGCGACGACAGATATCCGGCGTCAGACTGAAAAAAAGGCACTTGATGCGTCTGCGTTTCATCGTGCGAAGACAGCTCTGCGTCTGAAGCAGTATGAAATCGGGCTCGTTTCAGCACAGCTAACTAAGCTTGCACATGCCTCGCATAGAGGTGCTTTTAAGGACACGCTCATTGAGTTGGTTCGCGAGCAATTTGATGACAAGCAATGGAGTCAGCTTGTTTCGCGTGCTAAGGCTATGCACCATCTTGGTGGAGAGCAGCATGGCTGAGTTGCCCCACGCAAACTGTCCGACCAGAGATGCGATTTATGCAGCCTATGAAAAAGACTCCGGCGATGGCTTTCGTTCGCACCTGGGCGCATCCATCATCGGCAAAGAGTGCGAGCGCGCGCTCTGGTACGACTTTCGTTGGGTCACTCAAGCCAAGCATCCTGGACGCTTGTTGCGCCTCTTTGAAACCGGTCAGCTCGAAGAGGCGCGGTTCGTGTCGAATCTGCGCGCAACGGGTGCAACGGTTTTAGAAGTTGACCCAGAAACAGGCAGGCAGTTTCGGGTGGCAGCACACGGCGGTCATTTCGGCGGCTCACTGGATGGTGTTGCATTCAATTTACTGGAGGCGCCTAAAACCTGGCACGTACTCGAGTTTAAAACGCATTCGAATAAGAGCTTTAACGATTTGCTCAGTAAGAAAGTTCAGTCCAGCAAGCCCCAGCATTACGCACAGATGCAGATCTATATGCACTTAACGGGGATCAGCCGTGCGATGTACTTGGCGGTCAACAAAGACACCGACGAGCTCTATGTTGAACGGCTTGAGGCGGATCTAGCTTGCGCTGAAAATCTTCTACGTAAGGCGCAGCGTGTCATCTTTGCCTCAAGTCCGCTGCCAAGAATAAGTGAAGATCCGAGCTGGTATCAGTGTCGACTGTGCGACCACGCGCCCGTGTGCCACGGACAGGCAGCGCCTTGCGTGAATTGTCGGACGTGTTTGCACTCGACGCCTGTTGAAGGTGCGTGGAATTGTGCACGTCTTAATCAACCTATTCAGGAGAGGGAGCAACGCGACGGGTGTTCGCTCCATCTCTATGTGCCGGACTTGGTCCCTGCACAGCAAGTAGATGCTGGCGAGGACTGGGTGGAATACCTATTGCCTAGCGGTGAGCGCTGGCGTGATCAGGGATTTGTTAAACGTATGGAGAACATCTCATGTCTTTAAATTTACGCGCATATCAAACAGCAGCCATAAATGGTATTTACAACTATTTTGAAGCTGAAGATGGAAACCCTCTGGTAGTGATCCCAACCGCCGGGGGCAAATCCTTGGTCATGGCAAGTTTTATTGAAGGTGTTTTAAAAAGCTATCCAGATCAGCGTATTCTGATCGTGACGCATGTACGCGAGTTAATAGAACAAAATTACGCTGAGCTTTTAAAGCTTTGGCCGCAAGCACCTGCTGGCATTTACTCGGCGGGTCTAAAAAAGCGTGAAATCCGTGCACAGATTTTATTTGCCGGCATTCAATCTATCCACAAACACGTCTACGACGTGCAGCAATGCGATCTGGTATTGATTGATGAAGCGCACTTGATTCCTCGCTCCTCGAACACGATGTATCGCAAGTTTCTGGATGGACTCAAGCGGCTTAATCCCATGCTCAAAGTCATTGGATTGACTGCAACACCATACCGTCTGGATTCGGGCCGGTTGCACGAAGGCGAAGAGGCAATTTTTACCGACATCGCCTACGAGGTCACGGTGCGTGAGTTGATTGACGATCATTACCTCTCGCCTCTGATTTCTAAACGTATGGCCACTGAGCTCGATGTCTCTGAGGTTGGGACCCGAGGTGGTGAGTTCATTGCTAAGGATCTGGAGGCGGCCATTGACCAAGACGCGATCACGCAAAGTGCGGTCAATGAAATTTTTACCTATGCAACAAATCGTAAGAGTTGGTTGATTTTTTGTGCGGGTGTGGATCACGCATATCATGTAAGAGATGCTGTTCGAGCCCGAGGTGTAACTTGCGAGACTATCGTGGGTGACACGCCAAGTGCTCAGCGCGAAGCCCTCATCAAGGACTTCAAATCCGGGCGCATTCAGTGCCTGACCAACGCCAATGTGTTGACCACTGGTTTTAATGCACCCGCTGTGGACTTGATCGCCATGCTGCGCCCGACCAAATCGGCAGGTCTGTATGTACAGATCGTAGGACGTGGTTGTCGGCTCGCACCGGGTAAGACTGATTGCCTGGTGCTGGACTTCGCTGGCAACATTGCGCGCCACGGTACCATCGATGCGATCAAGCCCAAGACCCCAAAGGCTGGGGAAGAGGGAGTGGCGCCAACCAAAGATTGCCCAGACTGCAACAGTATTGTGCACGCAGCGGTGCGCGAATGCCCAGACTGCGGTCACCTGTTTCCCGAGCCACAGATCAAGATTGAGGCGCGCGCAAGCAACCTGGATATCTTGTCTGGTGGACCACCGCAGTGGGTGCCTGTCACGCAGGTTAATTACGCCCGTCATGACAAACCAGGCAAGCCGCCCTCACTGCGCGTGGATTATCAGTGTGGGCTGAACTCTCATAGCGAGTGGGTGTGTTTTGAGCACGACGGCTATGCGCGACAAAAGGCGGCCAGCTGGTGGGCAAATCGCGCGCCCGGTAAAGGACTGCCAAAGCGCGTCGATGAAGCTTTGGCGCTGACACAAGGCTTGAAGTGCCCATCTCAGATTGCGGTCAAACCCAACGGGCGCTTTGTTCAGATCGTTGGTGCACGCTTCTGATGCTGTGCGCCGTATGCAGGCGTTCTGCCCGAGGGTTTGGGTTCTCGCCGCGTTTCCTCCACGCAGAGTCACCGAGACTGCAGTTGTGCTCGATGCTCTGCCAAAACATTACAGCAAGGTTAAAGGCAATGATTGATCCAAATAAGCACGAACGTCAGGCACTGTCTGTGGCCTGCCAAAGTGGGGGCGAGTATGTCGAGTCCCTAGGTAAGACAGATCTCGCTGCGTTTACGCAGGAGCAGTGGGCAACCTTGATCGAGGTGGTTGTCACCGCCTTTCAAGACTCGCTACGCGCAGCTTACGCGGCAGACCCCGTAAACGACTCTCCCTTTTAAGGCAGGCATGAATCAACATAACTTCATGGCTCAACTGGGGGCCACACTCGTCGATCGTGGCTACGCCATCTTACCGATCCAGCCCAGCACTAAAAAGCCCGGGATGTATCGCCTGGGGGCCTGGCAGGACTACCCGAAGTGGAGCCGTCACTGTGAGCGCGACACAACTGAAAACGAAGTCGACATTTGGGGCGACTGGCCCGAGGCGGGCATTGGTATTGCCGCAGGCCGTGTCATTGGCATTGATATCGATGTGCTGCAGTCTGAAGTCATCGCGGTGCAGATCGAGGGTTTGGCCAAGCGGCTGCTGGGTGACACGCCTGCGGTGCGCATTGGTCATGCCCCTAAGCGGTTATTGGTCTATCGCGCAGCACAGCCCTTTAGTGGCTTTAAGTATCCGCCCATTGAGGTGCTGGGCTTAGGTCAGCAGTTCATTGCCTACGGCGTTCACCCCGATACGGGTCAGCCCTATGCGTGGCCGGTGCAGACCTTGGCTGACATTGCAATTGCTGAGTTACCCGTAATCACCGAGGCGCAGGCGCGGGAGTTTGCGCGTCAGGCTTATGAGATGGTGCCGCCGGCCTTGCGCCCTAAGAGCTTGAGTGTTGGCTTAAAAGCGCCCGTAGAGTTTGCCAACCTGCCCGAGCAGCGCGGCACTTTAGAAGCAGTGCAAGACGCGCTCCTGTTTATTGCGAATCAGGACCTGGACTACGACAGCTGGGTGCGCATTGGTATGGCAATCAAAGGGGCGTTGGCTGAGGCGGGTTGGCCGCTTTTTGAGGCATGGTCCGCGACCTCCTTCAAGAACGATGCCAAGACGACCGCAAAAAGCTGGTCAAGCTTTGCGCCTCAACGCATCGGTGCAGGCACCATTTATAAGCTGGCGCTTGATCGGGGCTGGGTACCCGCTCAAGACTTACAACTCAATGGTGAGGTTGTGACGAATGGTCACCACCCGGCCAAAGAGTTACTACTAGCACTGCAGACTCAAAAACCGATTAAGTTAAATTCTAAGGATGCTGCATCTGCGCTCCCGCCGCACAAACCACTGCCTAGGGGCTGGGATCATGTGGGCGGTGTGATTGCCGACATGATGGCGCTCATGGCTGCAACAGCCAAACGACCTCAGCCCGTATTAGCGCTGGGTGCAAGCCTGTGTGCAGTCGGTGCGCTTATGGGGCGCAAGTACCGGACCGAGAGCAATACGCGCTCAAACCTGTATGTAGTGGGAATCGCCGAGAGCGGTGCGGGTAAGAACCACAGCCGCATGGTGATCAACGAGTTGTTTCGCCGCGCAGGGTTCCTGCAATACTTGGGCGGCAACAAAATCGCCTCAGGCGCGGGTCTGATCGCAGCGATCCAGCGCCAGCCCGCGAGTTTGTTTCAGTTAGACGAGTTCGGTATGTTCTTGTCTGCGGCGGCCGATCGTAAAAGATCCCCGCGCTATATCTGCGAGATCCTTGATCTCATGACCGAGCTTTACACGACCTCTGGCACAACCTACTTTGGTGTGGAGTATGCGAGTACGCAGAACAATAATGCGCACCGAGCGATTCACCAGACGTGTGCGTGCATTTACGGTACCACGACACCTGTGCACTTTTGGCAGGCGCTGCAGGCGTCTAACGTTGCTGACGGCTCGCTTGCACGGTTTCTGATTTTGCAAAGCGAACGTGACTTTCCGGACAGCAACGAGGTCTATGGCGTTATCGACCCACCGCAGGATCTAATTGACCGCTTAGCACTCATTCATCAGGGTGGTGGTCAGCTCAGCGGCAATCTTGCCGATGTAGGCGCGATTGACGAAGTATTAGTTGAGCCGCGTGTTGTACCAGCGAGTGCTTCCGCACGAGCCGCATTTAAAGAGCTAGATCAGTCGATGCTTGAGCGTCTGCGGGCGTCGCAGGGGACGGGGTATTCGTCGATCCTTGCCCGCATTGAAGAGAACGCAAGCAAGCTCGCGCTCATTCGCGCCGTCTCAAGAGATCCGGTTGCGCCGCAGATTGAGGATCACGATGCACACTGGGGCATCATGCTCTCGCGACATTGTGCGGAACTTACCATCCGCGAAGTAAGTGCACGCGTTTCAGAAAACCAAGTCGAGTCCAATCATAAACGTGCGCTTCAGATAGTGCGCGATGCGGGTAGCGCAGGGTTGTCCAAGAGTGATTTTACGCGCCGCACTCAGTTCATGGATCACCGCCAGCGCGATGGTGTCTTGCGCACGCTTGCGGAAGCACAGTTGCTCGAGGTGAGTACGATTCCGACATCTGGCCGCTCAAGCCAATGGATAAGATTACCGCAGGTGTCTGATGCCTGAGGGGCTTCTTTCAACTTTTAACTTCTTTCAAAGGGGGTGCCTATATATACATATATACATGGGGTCCCTAGAGAGTGTGTGTCTCGCGCGCGTGCGCGCGTAGACGATGACCACTCTGAGAGAGAGTAATAGATATATATATATTGAAATATGAAGTATTGAAATAAGTACTCTACCACCCCCTTAAGGTTGAAAGATAAAGTATTGAAGAAAGGGTCGGTATCGTACCGACCTGCCTACGCACCCGAAAGTTATTCGGGCATGAAGGAGCCGTACTTGCCTTGACACGGCACGTGGCGCTGCTCCTCCAGGCCGCACAAGAAACTTTGTTCGACCCTTGGAGGACGCTTTGAAGATCACTGAATTTGCCTCACCCCGCTTGGCCATACCTCGTACCACGATTCTTGCTTTGGATCTGGGCACGACCACCGGCTGGGCACTACGTACGCTAGCCACCCCGATCACCCACGGTGTGATTAGTTTTAAAACGCAACGCTTCGAGGGAGGTGGTATGCGCTACCTGCGCTTTGGGCGTTGGCTTGCCGAGATGAAGGCGCTTGTGGTTGCCCCCGAGGGGATTAGCGCCGTTTATTTTGAAGAGGTGCGCCGACACCTTGGTGTCGATGCCGCGCACGTCTACGGCGGTCTTATGGCCACGCTGACCGCTTGGTGCGAGCAACATCAGATTCCTTATCTGGGTGTGCCTGTAGGCACCATCAAGCGGCATGCCACAAGTCGAGGCAATGCGGGCAAGGCTGAGGTAATCGCTGCCATGAAGGTACAGGGCTATGCGGTCAGTGATGACAATGAGGCTGATGCGCTGGCGCTTTTGCACTGGGCTTTGGCACAAGAGGCTAGAACGGTGTTGGGTGAGGAGATGCGCCTTGGTTAAAAGGAAAACTGCGCAAGTACCAGCGCAAGCATCAACACGAACGCCAAAACCAGCGGTAGCCCTTACACCGGGAGCACTAGTCAGTTTGCCTGGTTGTCGGGTGGGCGAATGGGTGAGCATCGAGGAGGAAGGTACGACCTTTCGCACGGAACATTTTCGAACGGTGGACTCACTCGGCTTGTTGTTGCGTCACGGCGCGATCACGGTACAGATGCACGATGCGGGTCAGGACTTTGCGAGAAACTTTGTGTATGCCCAACTTAACCCCGTCGGCGCACCCGCCTTAGACCGGATCCCTGGTGGACATTGGCAAGACAGTATGACCGAGCGCTGTGCCTGGGCCCGAAAAAGACTCGGGCAAGCGCTCGATGCAGTGGGTGGCATTACAAGTCCTGGCGGTTGCGCGGTCTGGCACGTTGCTGGTTTAGGTCAAAGCGTGAAGGAGTGGTCAACGCTCGAAGGCTGGAATGGCAGAGCACTTAATCAGTACGAAGCCAAAGGTATTTTGGTTGGCGCACTTGGAGTGCTGGCGGTTCACTATGGATATTGCAGGTGATAACTGAAGCGCAATTAATTAAATATTCACTTTTAGAAAAATAGTTAAATAACCTATTGACGCGATATATATCGAAGTACTATGATTTTGTTAATCACTCAAATCACGCCCACACAGCATATGCCTTGTGGGCGTTTTGTTTTGGTCATGCCCCTACATCTTGTGTGAGCAGGTCCGTCAACTAGACAGCGATCCTCACACACCAAAACCGAGAATTTTTATGACACCCGAGATCAGAATGGTCGCGGTGGCTTCGCTCATCCCGTATGCGCGCAATGCCCGCACGCACAGCGACGAACAGGTGGCGCAAATTGCCGCCTCAATCGCTGAGTTTGGTTTTACCAATCCTATCCTCACCGACGGTGAGCGAGGTGTCATTGCAGGGCACGGACGTCTCGCGGCAGCGCGCAAGCTTGAACTGACCGAGGTGCCAGTCATTGAGCTGACTCATCTCTCTGCGATCCAAAAGAAGGCTTATATCCTGGCTGATAACCGTATCGCTACCAACGCAGGCTGGGATGACGAGCTGCTGGGTGTTGAACTCGCCGAGTTGCAAGACGCGGGGTTCAATCTGGAGCTGATGGGCTTTGGTGATGAAGAGCTTGAGCGCTTGCTTAACGGCGAGGGTGACAAGACCGGGCTTACCGAAGATGATGCCGTGCCAGACTTACCCGTTGATCCAGTTTCTAAAACTGGGGACGTGTGGCTCTTGGGCCAGCATCGCCTATTGTGCGGTGACTCTACCGTGCTCACAGATGTTGAGCGCCTAATGAACGGTCAGCTCGCCGACATGGCCTTTACCGATCCACCTTACAACGTTGATTATGGCAACAACGCCAAGGACAAAATGCGAGGCAAAGATCGTCGTATTATGAACGATGCCTTAGGTGATGGCTTCTATCAGTTCTTGTACGACGCGTGCGTAAACTTACTCATCGTTACCAAGGGCGCCTGCTACGTGTGCATGAGCTCTTCTGAGTTACATACGCTGCAAAGGGCTTGGCTAGAGGCGGGTGGCAAGTGGTCGACCTTTGTTATCTGGGCCAAGAACACTTTTACGCTTGGGCGCGCAGATTACCAACGCCAGTACGAGCCTATCCTCTACGGATGGAAAGAAGGCACTAAACATTTCTGGT
>JACCDU011300904.1_pt1 | contig 12493 bp, 11 predicted proteins | sample 7446081 | NCBI WGS metagenome assembly JACCDU01 (sample SAMN15323447, study PRJNA562643) | freshwater metagenome | isolation source: river surface water | place: USA:Blue River Watershed | collected 2017-08-17 | reverse complement strand
TGGGCGAGGTGCTCCGACCCGTCTGAAGCCGTTCAGAGCGCGCGGAGGAGGCCGCGGATATCGACCGAATCGGCGATCATCTTCTCGATGATCGGGATCTTGTCGGAGTCCTGGCGCATGGTCTTCACCGTCATGTTGTTGATGCGCGCGGTCACGGCGAAGGACTCGGCCTCGACGGCGGCCATGGGCAACCCGGCTTCCTTGAGCCGGCGCACGATGTCGTCGTTCGGGAGCAGGCCGTTGGAGAAGATCACGCCGGTCAGCGACTTGGCGCCGCCGGCCGCCAGGAAGGCCTCCAACAGGTCCTCGCGGTCGCCGGGCACGATGACGAGCGTGCCGGGCACGCGGAGGTATTCGGCGGACCGCCGGGCCGACATGGCTCCGATGACGACGCGGCGGACGCGGCGCAGGCCGGCCGGCTGGTGCAGCCAGCGGGCCTTGGTCTCGTCGGCCACCTGGTCGAGGTTGGGGTAGACGAGGGTCTCCTGCAGCGGGACGACGCCCAGAAGGGGGACGCCGAGCTTGCGCAGGCCGCGTCCCGCGAAGTCGCGGATGAACTCGAGCTTGTCGGGCATGACCTTGTTGAGGATCGCGCCGACGACCTCGACGCCCGCTTTGTCGAACAGGGCCTTGTTGAGGGCGATCTCGTCGATGGGCTTGCCGATGCCGCCGGCGGCGACCAGGAGCGCCTTGGAACGCAGCACCCGGGCGTTGTCCGCGTTGGAGGCGCCGAAGACGGAACCGACGCCGGCGTGGCCGGAGCCCTCGACGACGACGATATCCTTGCCGTAGGCGGCGCGGTCGAAGGCGCGGCAGATGCGGTCCTTGAGCTGCGGGCCGATCTCCTCGGGGTTCTCGAGGTACTGCTTGGTGAAGTCGGGGCCGATCGCGATGGGTGACATCGCGGCGATCGGGATATCGAGGTTGAAGAGACCGTCGATGAGCAGCGTGTCCTCGTCGACCTGGTCGTCGCCGGACTGCACGATGCGCTGGGCGATCGGCTTGATGTAGCCGACGTGCATCCCCATCGACTGCAGGGCGGCGGTCAGGCCGAGGCAGGTCGTCGTCTTGCCGTCGTTCATCCGCGTCGCCGCCACGAAGATGCGGCGCGTGTCGTGGTTCATCGGACTCAGCAGGAGTCCGGGCACGTTGTCCGCGAAGCGACGCTTCATCGCCATCGTCGTCAGGCGGCGGGGCCGTCCTTGCGGAGGGGGTACAGGTAGGACTTGTCGACCGCCTGCGCGGCGACGATGACGGCCGTGCCGAAGATGTCGTGCGCCGAGGCGCCGCGGGAGATCTCGGCGGCCGGGCGTTCCAGGCCGGTCAGGATCTGGCCGTAGGCCGGGATATCGGCGATATGCTGCGCCATCTTGGAGGCGATGTTGCCCGCGTTGAGGTCCGGGAAGATGAGCACGCTGGCCTTGCCGGCCACGCTGCCGCTGACCTCCTTCGCCTCGGCGGCGAACGGGTTGAGGGCGGCGTCGGCCTGCATCTCGCCGTCGATGTCGCAGGCGATGCCGAGCTCGCGCGCCTTGCGGCGGGCCAGCTCGGTGGCGGATTGGACGCGCTGGACGGAGCTCAGGCGGGGGTTCGCGGCGTGCGTGGAGTACGCGAGCATCGCGACCTTCGGCACGGTGTTGGTGAGGTGTCCCGCGAGGGCGGCGGTGGTGATCGCGATGTCGGCGAGCTGCTCGGCGGTCGGCTCCGGGATGACGCCGCAGTCCGCGAGGAAGAGCACGCCGTCGACGCCGAACTTGGCCTCCTCGGACTCGAGGATCTGCATCGAGGAGACGGTCTCGACGCCGGCCTGGCGCGGCATCGTCTGGAGGATCGTGCGGAGCCCGGAAGCGGCGTGGGTCGTGGCTCCGGAGATGAGGGCGTCCGCGCCGGCGGTCGCGACCATCATGCAGGCGAAGTAGTTGGGGTTGAGGGCGAGCGCGGCCGGGTCGCCCTGGAGGTTGGTGTTCCCGTAGCGCTGGATGGAGGCCAGCTTCTCGGCGTAGGACTTCAGCTCATCGCTGCGCTCCGGCTCGATGATGCGGATGTCGTCGAGCTTCACGTTGAGACGGGCGGCGGTGACCTTGATGCGCTGGCGGTCGCCGACGAGGATCGGGATGCCGAGCTTCTTGTTGGCGAACTGGCGGGCGGCCTGGATGATGCGAGGGTCGGCGCCTTCCGGGAAGACGACGCGCTTCGGGTGGTTCTGGAGGCGGGCGGAGAGGCGGGAAATCAGGGACATGGTGGGACGGTCGGCGGGCCGCGCAGGTGCGAGCGGCCCGGCCACTGATTAAGGCAGGTTTGCCCGCGAGGGCGAGGCAGAAGGGGGTCCAAATCCCCTCGTAACCGGGGTTTTACTTGGCCGGAGCGGCGGGGACGTAGCGGAAGGCCGGGAAGCCCTTCAAGGCCTCCTTGGTTTCCGGGGCGATCGGGTAACCGAGTTGTCCGAAGAAATCGGCGACGTCCGCCTTGGCGGCCTGGCCGTAGCGCACCACGAAGCTGTTCTGCTTCGCGGCGAGGTCGCCCTTGCCCGGCGTCTGCGCGTAGGAGCGGAGCGTGGCGCGCAGCGGCTCCCAGCCGTGGGCGCGGATCAGCACCATGAAGGGGGCCAGCTGCTCGAACGCCCCGAGGTTCGGCGGGTTACCCAGGCGTTTGGCCATGTTGCCGTCCAGATCCTTGACGGAACCGTGGCCGGTGCCGCGCGGCAGGCCGACCAGTTTCTCCATGCAATACAGCGAGAAGAAATTGCAGGTGACCTCCGTCTGTCCGGGGAAGGTCCAGTCGGTGCGCTGGTGGTTGTGGCCGAGCTCATGGAAGAAGCCCCAGTTGCCCTTGGTCGAGAGCTGGGCGAGGTCGACCATCGCGGGTTCGCTCGGGTTGATGAAGCACATGAACGGGTAGCCCGAATGCATGAACCCGGCCGAGATCTGGACGTCGGGGACCACGCGCTCGGGCGCGAGACGGTCGAGCGCGACGAGGTCGTCCTGGAGCTCCATGGCCTTATCCCACCATTCGGTGATCGGCCGGGGGTCCGCGATCTTCTCGGCGGTCGCGCGGCGGACATGCAGGATGGCGTGTCTGGCGACGAAGGTGACCCACGGCGCCGGGCTGGTGGCGAGGGATCGCTGCCAGCTCTCCGCGGTGTCCTTGCCGAGCACGAAGGTGGGCATGGCCACGGCGTTGCCGAACTCGAGCACGGCCGGTCCGGGCGGGGCGACGGGCTTGGAGACGGCGGCTTTCCGGGCGCCGGTGTTCCGGACCTGGATGAAGAGCTGGCCGCCGAAGGCGTTGGCGACCAGGTTGTCACCCGGCTGCAGTTCGAAGGAACGCGTGATGACGGGGAAGCGCTGCCACTTGTCGAGTTTGAGCAGGCTGTCGCGATGGCAGCCGATGATGACGCGGACGACGCGGCCTTCGGGCATCACGGGGGCTTTCACGGTGACGATCTCGCCGGGCGCGGCGTAGAGGCCCGTCTCCTGCCAGGCCTCGGGGCTGGTCGCGAGGTTGGGGGCGTTGTGAGCGTTGGTGTCCCAGCGGGCGACGAGCGTGGCGTCGAAGGGGACGGAGCGGTTGACCCGCGCCTTGCTCGCCACCGCCCCGGGGAAGTCTTGGGCGGCCGGGTGGGCGACGACCTGGGCCGGCGGCGTGGCCATGTAGCCGTTGATCGCCTGATGCAGTTCGGGGCGCTCGGTCGCGGCGGGCTGGACGTAGGGAGCCTTCGGGCGCGGGACGATATCCTCGGGCTTGGGGGCGGCGACGGCCAGGGCGGCGAAGCCGAGCAGGGTGCAGGTACGGAGCATGGGGGTGGTCCGGATAGAACCCCCACCGAACACGCTTTAAAGCGTAAAGAGCTATTGAGCGAAACCCGCCCTTATCAGAACACCACGGTCTTGTTGTTCCCGGCCAGCAGCACGCGGTCCTCGACCACGGCGCGGAGCCCGCGGGCCAGCACGACCTTCTCGATGTCCTTGCCGAGCTGCACCATGTCTTCCGGCGTGTCCGAGTGGTCGACGCGGATGACGTCCTGTTCGACGATCGGGCCTTCGTCCAGCTCCGGGGTGACGAAGTGACAGGTCGCGCCGATGAGTTTCACGCCGCGTCGGTGGGCCTGGTGGTAGGGCTTGGCGCCGGCGAAGGACGGCAGGAACGAGTGATGGATGTTCAGGATCTTGCCGGCGAAGTCGCGGCAGAGCTGCTCGTCGAGCACCTGCATGTAGCGCGCCAGCACGATGAGGTCCGCCTGCTCGGCCCGGAAGATCGCCTCCATCCGCCGGTACGCCTCGGCCTTGTTCTCCGGCGTGACCGGGATGTGGTGGAAGGGGATGCCGTGGGCCTCGACGACCTTGCGGTGCGCCTCGTGGTTCGAGATGACGCAGGGCACGACGAAGCGGAAGTCCTGGGAAACCTGTCGCGCGAGGAGATCGTAGAGACAGTGCTCCTGCTTGGAGCAAAGGATCACCACGCGGCGCGGGCGGTCGGAGTCCGACAGCGTCCAGGCCATGCCGAAGCGCTCGGCCAGGGGGCGGAAGCGCTCACCGAACTCGGCCGCCGGAAAGTCGAGCGAGTCGGCTTCGATCTCGACCCGCATGAAGAAGCGGCGGAGCTCCGCCTCGGTGTGCTGGCTGGCCTCGGTGATGGAGCCGCGGTGGCGGGCGACGAAGCCGGCGACCTCGGCGACGATGCCGGTGGTGTCGGGGCAGGAGAAACTGAGGGTCAGTCGGCGGGCCATGATGGGATAAGGGGAGGGGCAGGTGCTCGGGTCAAGCCGGGGTGCCTACTGGGCGTTGCCCGTGTTGTTGTCGCCCTGCTTCTCGTCGGCGCCGGCCATGGCCTCGTTCTTGGAGCCGAACAAAGGCCCCGTGCTCTTCTTGGCACCCGGCTTGGCCGGCGGGAAGTTGGCCGGCATCCAGGGTTTGAGGATGCCGAGCGACGTCTTCATCGAGTCGGTGTAAGGCCAGTTGAAGTTGGCGAAGTAAGGCCCGAGGTTGTGGCCGATCTCCTTGGACCAGGTACGCACGAAGATGTCCTTCTTGCGCTCGTCGGAGTCCGACTTGGAGAGGGCGCCGAGGGCTTCCTTGATCTTCTTCTCCTCCTTGGCGATCTCGGCCATGCGCGCCTCGGCGGCGACCTTGTCCGCGTCTTTCTTCTCCCGGAGGGCGGTCTTGATCTTGCGCTCGAGCTCATGCTTTTCCTTGTCGAGCGCCTCCTGCTGCTTCTCGACCTCGCGGCCGGCGAGTCCGAGGTTCTTCTTCACCAGCCCGTCGGCCTTGCGGATATCGCGGCGGTCGGACAGCGTCTCGAAGGTGTCGCGCAGGCTCTGCCAGCCGAACTGCTTCACCGGGAAATAGTACTGCGCGAGCAGGTGGAAAGGCGAGGCCGCGTGGGCCTTCGGATCCAGCGCCATCTCGGCCGCCATCACCGCGAGGTCCTCGCCGTGTCCCTCGCCGAGCTTCTTGCCGGAGATCTTCTCCATGCAGTAGAGCGAGAAGAGGTTGTTGGTGACCTCGGTGTAGCCCGAGTAGGTCCAGAGGCTCGACTGGTGGTTATGCCCGAGCTCGTGGTAGAAGCCCCAGTTGCCCTCGGTCTTCAGTTTCCGGACGTTCACCGAGTCCTTGGCGCTGTCCAGGTAGCACTTGATCGGGTAGCCCGAGTGCATCCAGCCGATGGAGATCTCGGCGTCGGAGACGACGCGTTCGGCCGAACGGCGGGTCCCCCAGGCGGCCAGCCAGTCGCAGGCGTCGACGGTCTCCATCCAGGTCGTCATCAGTTCCTGGGCCTCGGCGAAGGGCAGTTCGCGGATGTATTTCGACGGCACGGAGACGACCATGTGGTCGCTCACCATCTCGGCCCACGGGGCCGGCGCCAGGCGACGGTTCTCCCATTCGGCGCGGGTGGTCTTGCCGTGGATGAAGATCGGGGCCTCGACGGCGCCGACGATCTCGACGCGGATCTGGTCGCGGGATTTCGCGTTCTTCTCGCCGCCGGGGATATCGATGTAGATCGGTCCGCCGAACGGGTTCGCCAGTTCCACGGTACGTTTGTTGAGGGCGACCGAATTACAGATGACCGGGAAGCGATGCCAGCTTTCGCGCTTCGTCGCCCCGACGATGTCGTCGGAGTGGCAACCGATGCGCGCGACCAGCCCGAGGTCGGCGTCGCCCGAGGAAAGGCGGAAGGTGATGCGTTCGCCCGGGGCGGCATACGTGCCGGTCGAGTGCCAGCGCGAGCGGTTGAGCGGCAGGTTGACGGCCGTGATCACGCGGTCGGCGGGCTCGAGCACCGGACCGGGGAATTTGTCGGCGTCAGGGTGGGGGACACAACGGTCCGGATCGAGGCCGGCCCAATACTCGTCGACGGTCTGGCGGATCTTTGCGCGCAGCCTGCTGTCCCCGGAAGGCACGGCCAGCGGAGTGTCCGGGGCGGCGCGGAGCTCGTGGGCGGCCTTGACCTCCTTGGTGAGGCGCGCCGGGTCGCCGACGTGGGCCTTCACGAGCCGGGTCGAGACGGTCTTGTAGAACCGATTGTATTTCAGGGCCTCTTCCTTCACCTCGGGGACCGGCTTCATCGGCTTGGGCGGTTCGTTCATCACCACCGGGGGCGGCGGAGGCGGCGGGGGCGTTTGGTCGACCACGACGACCTTGGTTTCCTCCTTGGGGATGACCTTGGGCGTCTCGGGCGGAGGGGTGTCGACCACCGGCGCCGGTACGGCGGACTCGTTGAGCCGGCTGTGCAGGAGGAAGCCGGCCACGGCCAGCAAAGAGAGGAGCAGGCACCAGTACAGCGGGCTGCTGGTGAAGCCCGGTGACTCGGGCGGGGGGGTCGAGCGTCGACCGGGGCGGCGGGGCTGGATAGCCATCAGGATGTTTTTGCCCTTCTTTGGCGGGAGGGTCAACCCATGCCTGTGGGATTGACCGCCTCGCCCCCAGTCCTACGTTGACCCCTCACCTTTACCGCCGATGGCCAAGACCTTATTCCAGAAAGTTTGGGAAGCGCACACCGTGCGCCAGCTGCCGAACGGGCAGACCCAGTTGTTCATCGGCACGCACCTGATCCACGAGGTGACGAGCCCCCAGGCCTTCGGCATGCTCCGGGATCTGGGCCTCAAGGTGAAGTACCCCCAGCGGACCTTCGCCACGGTCGACCACATCGTCCCGACCAACGAGCTCAAGGAGCCCTATTCCGACCCGATCGCCCAGGAGATGATCGAGGCCCTCCGCAAGAACACCAAGGACTTCGGTATCCGCTTCTTCGACACCAATACGGGCACCCAAGGCATCGTCCACATGGTCGGACCGGAGCAGGGTATCACCCAGCCGGGCACGACGATCGCCTGCGGCGATTCGCACACCGCCACCCACGGCGCTTTCGGCGCCATCGCCTTCGGCATCGGCACCACGCAGGTCCGCGACGTGCTCGCGACCCAGACGCTCGCCCTCAGCCCTCTCAAGGTTCGCCGCATCGAGGTCAACGGACAGCTCGCCCCTGGCGTCTACGCCAAGGACGTCATCCTCCACATCATCCGCGTCCTCGGCGTCAACGGCGGCATCGGCTACGCCTACGAGTACGCCGGCTCGACCTTCGACAACTTCTCCCTCGAGGAGCGCATGACGGTCTGCAACATGTCCATCGAAGGCGGCGCCCGCTGCGGTTACGTCAACCCGGACCAGAAGACCTTCGATTACATCAAGGGTAAGCCCTACGCCCCGAAGGCCGCCGACTGGGATGCCGCCGTGGCCCGCTGGAAGTCCTTCGCCTCCGATCCCGGTTGCGCCTACGACGATGTCGTCAAGTTCGACGCCGCCGTGATCCGCCCGACCGTCACCTGGGGCATCACGCCGGGCCAGGCCGTCTTCATCGACGAGAAGATGCCCGCGCTCGAGACCCTCAACGCCGCCGACCGCGCCACCGCGGAGGACGCCTACAAGCACATGAAGCTGTCGCCCGACACGGCGATCAAGGGCACCAAGGTCGACGTCTGCTTCCTCGGCTCCTGCACCAACGGCCGCATCTCCGACCTCCGCGAGGCGGCCAAGTACCTCAAGGGCCGCAAGGTCAGCCCGACTGTGAAGGCGATCGTCGTCCCCGGCTCGCAGCTCACCGCCATCCAGGCCGTCCACGAGGGTCTCGACAAGGTCTTCACCGAGGCGGGCTTCGAATGGCGCGGCGCGGGTTGCTCCATGTGCCTCGCGATGAATCCCGACAAGCTCGTCGGCGACCAGCTCTGCGCGAGCTCCTCGAACCGCAACTTCAAGGGCCGCCAGGGTTCCCAGACCGGGCGCACCGTGCTGATGAGCCCGATCATGGTCATCGCCGCCGCCATCACCGGCCAGGTCGCCGACGCCCGCGAAGTCTTCAAGGTCTGATGTCCGCTTCCGCCGTCACCCGTGTGCTCGCGCGCGTCGCCCAGGGCGACGCCGTGCCGGCCGCGTGCGCCGCGGAGGGCCTCACCTGCCGGGCTGACGTCACCGTCGACGCCCATTACGATGGCAAGCCGGTCTGCACCGTGACCCTCCCGTGGGTCGTGGCCGGGCACGCCCTGCTGTGCGCCGACGACTCCGTGGCCGCCGCCGTGGCCGAGGAGCGTCTGCGTTCCCTCGCCGATTCCCTCGCCATGCCCGTCTGCATCGTCCGCCGGGCCGCCTGACTCCGCCCTTTTTCCTAACCCCGCTTCCCATGTCCCTCGCCAAAGTCACCCAGGTCAAAGGTCTCGCCCTCGCCGTCCCCGGCGACGATATCGACACCGACCGCATCATCCCCGCCCGCTTCCTGCGCTGCGTCACCTTCGACGACCTCGGCCAGCATGCCTTCCGCGATGAGCGCACCGGCCCGGATGGCAAGGAGAGCAACCACCCCATGAACTCCCCGCAGGCCGCGCGCATCGCCGCCGCCAAGAAGGGCGTCATGGTCGTCGGCTTCAACTTCGGCTGCGGCAGCTCCCGCGAGCATGCCCCGCAGTCCATCTGGCGCTTCGGTTTCACCGCGCTCGTCGGCGGCAGCTTCGCCGAGATCTTCTTCGGCAACTCCACCACGCTCGGCGTGCCTTGCGTGACGCTCTCCAAGGAGGACCTCGCCGAGTGCGACGCCTTTGTGCGCGCCCACCCGGACGTCGAGGTGACCGTGGACGTCGAGAAACTCGTCGTTACCGCCGGCGCCAAGTCCTGGAAGGCCAGCATCGCCGCTTCCGCCCGTGACGGCCTGATCAACGGCAAGTGGGACCCGATCGCCGACCTGCTCGATGGCGCCGCCGCCGTCGACCGGACCGCCGGTTCGCTCGCCTACGTGGCCGGGAAGTAAACCGGCTCCTGCTCCCCTGGGCGGTGCATCCGTCGGGCTTAAAGCCCGAAGAGCTTCCGCATGCCGCGGACGGTCTCCCGGTGCTCGGCCGGCGTGTTCGCCTCCCAGCGTCGCAGGTAGGCCGCGAAGGGCTCGTTGTCCGGGCGGGCCGTGGCGTTGAGCCAGCGAAAGGCGGCCCAGCGCTCCGGCTTCTCCTCCAGGTAGGGCAGCAGCGCCAGCGCGATCGCGCCGTTCAATTCGCGCTCGGTTGCGTTGGCCCGGAACTCCGCCTCGTGGTCCCGGTAGAAGCGGGCAAGCCCCTTGCTCATGAACTCGTCCTTGTAGGTGCGCCTGGCGATCACGTCTCCGGCGTACTTGCCCAACGCGGGCGCGTAGCTCGCCCAGTTCGGGTAGGGCGGCTTGCTCGCCCAGGTCTTGGCCATCGCGCGCAGGCAGAAGAGGGAGGCGGTTTCGCAGACGGATTCCTCGAACCATTGATTCTGCTGCGGGCCCGGCCGGAAGCCGCAGTGCACGTGACCGAACTCATGCGCGACCTGGTAGGCGTATTGCGACCAGAAGGTCTTGTGGGTGTCGAGCCGCACGACGACCTCGCGTCGGTCGTTGCGCTGGAAGAGCGTGATCGGCCCCTTGGTCCCGCGGATGATGACGACGTTCTCGGTGGGGAGTTCCGGGCAGAAGCGTTGCAGTTCGCCCACCGCCGAGAGGCAGACGGCCGCGATGTCCGCTTCGCGGGCCTCGAAGCCGTTCGCCTCGACCCGGATCGTACCGCGGCGCGCGGGGAGGTCGGCGGCGGTGGTTCCGGCCGTGACGGCGAGCAGGAGCAGGGCCAGCGGGCGCATCCTTATTTGGCCGGCGCGGGCGGATCGCCCGGGGTGACGGGGAGGAGGGGGAATTGCCACTTCTCGCGAATCAGGATCTCATTGTGCAGCTTGCACACCACTTCCTTGCCGCCCTCGGCGAGTTCGGTGGACATGATCGCCGGCGAGGCCGGACCCTGGTTCTTCGGGTAGTTGACCTGAAGCTTCCGCACCTCGACGGCCTGGCCGTTGATCCGGGGCATGCCGATGCGCACCTCGAGCTTGGGCAGCTCGGCGATGACGACCTTCTTGCCGCCGTAGATCTCGATGAAGGCCGAATGACGGCCCCAGAACTTCAGCGTGCGGCCCGGGAACTTCAGCGAGGTGATGAAGACGGTCTGGTTGGTCGACTTTTCCGTGAGGAACGCGCCCACCCAGGTCCACTCCTTGCCGTCCTTGTCCTTCTCGTAGGAAAGTTTCCGGACCGCGTAGGTGTAGGTGCCGGCCTTCCAGGGGAAGGGGCGACGACCCGAGGCGAAGTCGCCCTCGTAGCCGGCGGCCTCGGTCAGGCCGTTGCCGGCGGGACGCACGAACGAAGTGTCGATGTCCTGCTTGCCCCAGCGGGAGAAGATCGCGCCCTTGCCTTTGTGGTAGGCGCCCTGCGGGCTCGCGTCCGACACCGGGTTGCCGCCGATGTTGGTCTGGATGCCGCCGTAGAAGTTCGTGTCGTTCAGCTGGCCGAGCCCGATCGGCGCGATGTAGAGGTTGAGCTTAGCCGGGTCGACGTCGTCGCTGATCGTCACGTCGATCTCCAGGGACTCGAAGTCGGGCGTCTCGGGGAGGGTCCACCACAGGTTGACCATGTGCCAGGGTAGCTTCGTCTTTTCGTTCGGGAGCGGGCGCTCGACCGGCGTCGCGGTGATGACCTTGGGTTGGGCCTCCTCGGCGCCAAGGAGGCCGGCGGCGGTCAGCACGAGCAGGAGGGGAAGGGCGCGCATGGGGGTAGGTTCAACCTACGCTCACCGCACCCCGTGACCAGCCGGATAACTGAGGGAAACCCGTCGTTTGGAGGTGTTTCGAGCAACAAAAAGGGCTGCCGAAGGGCAGCCCTTGAACGGCGAAGAGTGCGTTCCTCAGCCCTTCCAGATGCGCAGCAGCGCGTCGGCCATGTCGGACGGCGTGGCCGCGACGGAGATACCGCATTCCTGGAAGATCTTGATCTTCGCGGCGGCGGTATCCTCGGCGCCCCCGATGACCGCGCCGGCGTGACCCATGCGACGCCCGGCCGGGGCGGTGGCACCCGCGATGAAACCGGCGACCGGCTTCTTGCAGTGCGCCTTGATCCAGCGGGCGGCTTCGACCTCGGCGCTGCCACCGATTTCGCCGATCATGATGATCGCCTCGGTCTCCGGATCGTCGTTGAAGAGCTTGATGACGTCGAGGTGCGAGGTTCCGTTGACGGGGTCGCCGCCGATGCCGACGCAGGTCGACTGGCCCTTACCGCGGCAGGTGAGCTGCCAGACGGCTTCATAAGTGAGGGTGCCGGAGCGGGAGACCACGCCGACGTTACCGCGCTTGTGGATGTAGCCCGGGGCGATGCCGATGCGGCAGCCGCCGGAGGATTTCTCGCCGCGGCCCGGGGTCACGAGGCCGGGGCAGTTCGGGCCGATGAGGCGGGTGCGGCGACCGGCCATGGCGCGCTTCGCGCGGACCATGTCGCGGACCGGGATGCCCTCCGTGATGGCCACGGCCAGGTCGAGGTCCGCGTCGAAGCACTCGAGGATGGCGTCGGCCGCGAAGGGCGGGGGGACGAAGATCGCGGAGACCGTGGCGCCGGTCTGCTGGGCGGCTTCGGCGACGGTGTTGAAGATCGGGACCTTCTTGCCGGCGTGTTCGAAGACCTGGCCGCCTTTGCCCGGGGTGACGCCGGCCACGACCTGCGAGCCGTAGTCGAGCGAGAGGCGGGCGTGGCGCGCGCCGAAATCGCCCGTGATCCCCTGGACCAGGATGCGGGTGTCTTCTTTGACGAGGATGGACATGAGAGTTGGCGTTGAGGGGTTACTTGGCGTTGACCAGCTTCACGATCTTCTGGGCCGCGTCGGCCATGGAGTCGCCCGACACGATGGTCAGGCCCGAGGCGGCGAGGGTGGCCTTGCCGGCCTCGACATTGTTGCCTTCGAGGCGCACCACGAGAGGGAGCTTGAGGCCGGTCTCCTTGACCGCCTCGATGATGCCGGTGGCGATCACGTTGCAGTCCATGATGCCGCCGAAGATGTTCACGAGGATGCCCTTCACGTTGGCGTCCCCGAGGATGATCTTGAAGGCCGCCGTGACCTGGTCCTTGGTCGCGCCGCCGCCGACGTCGAGGAAGTTGGCCGGGCTGCCGCCGAAGTGCTGGATGATGT
>JACCDU011068294.1_pt1 | contig 12500 bp, 26 predicted proteins | sample 7446081 | NCBI WGS metagenome assembly JACCDU01 (sample SAMN15323447, study PRJNA562643) | freshwater metagenome | isolation source: river surface water | place: USA:Blue River Watershed | collected 2017-08-17 | reverse complement strand
GTCGGAAAAGATTTGCACACCTAAAAAATAAGAAAAATGAAAACTAAAGAATTTTTTGATATTGCACTACCTAAGTGGCCTGCTTTCGTAGTAGTTGGAAAACCTGTCACCAAAGAACAGGCAATGGAAATCCTGATCAGAACTGATAGTTTGTGTTTTAGCTCAAATGATAGAGAGTTTGACCGTGAGCTAAATGAAGCTCTTTTCGAAGTCAAAATCCAAAAACATGGGTATCAGTCAGAAGATCATGCAATCAAAGATCTTCTGGGCATCAAAGAGGAAGATAGTTTAGGTTGGAAAAAACTCTGGGATTACAAAGATAAACGCAGGGAAGAAGCCGGAGCTTTGCCTCTAGTATATTTGGGTAACTCTCGAATCGTTTCTAGCTGGATCGGAGGTCCGCATGGATGGTGTGATTGGAGAGGAAATATAGGTTGCAATAACTACAACATCGGGAAATGGCCAAGTGTTGAACGTGTCTATGAAGAATGGGAACTCATTGCAAAAACATTCCCATTTCTTGAACTGACTTGTCAATTGATGGGTCATGAAGCTGGGCCGGAGGACGGAGAGGATATTCCTGTTATTGAATTCAGAATTAAGAATGGGAAAGTTAAAATGGCCAATCCGGACAAAGCGATCAAAAACACACACTTCGGTACTGAGGACATTATGGAAAGATTTGGTAATCCAAGACGTGAGAGAGGATGTACAATTGAAATGTTTAAAAAAGCTCTTGAACACACAAAGCTTTCAGTAGCAGAACCAAAAATAGAAACCGATGTCACATCAAAATAACCAAAATATGAGATTAGACCAAAGCACAACACAGGATCCAGGTTCAATCGAAACCATCTTTTGCGAAGGACTCAAAAAGGAAAAGAAAATTCCTCTCAGCGAAGAACAAATGAAGATGTTGTTGAGTCTTCTTGTCATGGGCGAGGAAGATTCTCAGAAACTCTACGACGAGCTTACCAAGGGATTTCTTTTCATAAAAATATTCGAAGATCGCTTGAAATCCACAGGAAGGGAGCTTGACAAAGCAGGGTTGGCTTTTGTTTCTCTTTGTTGTACAACACCAGGTGAAGCGGTAATGTACGCTTATTACATTGCATCGCAAATGAAAATTAAAGAGCTTGGTCAAAAAATCGATCTACAGACACTTTGCATGGAGATCTTTCCATTTGGAATATTTTCAAGGGAATCTCTTGAAAAAGCCTGGGATGGTCAAAAGATAGAACGTGAAAGGGGATCTGACAATTTGTTAGACTATGCAAAGGCATCAGAAAGTTTAAATTTCAATTAGAAGGAAATGACAATTAAAGAACAAATCCAGAAAGATTTCATCATTGCTTTAAAAGCTAAAGACGAAAACGCAAAATCCGCACTGAGCGGTATCAAAGCAGCAATTACGTTAGCAGAAAAAGCGGACGGTTCAGGTGACTTATCTGATCAAGAAGCTATTAAAGTTATCAGTAAAGCAATTAAGCAACGAGAGGAATCACAAAAGATCTATGAAGAAGCTGGTAGGGAAGAAATGGCTCGTAAAGAATGCGACGAGGCAGCAGTTCTTAGAAACTATATGCCAGCACAGATGACAGCTCAAGAAATTGCAGATGCTTTGACTGGAATTTTAAAACAACTTTCAGAGACAGTTAAAAATCCACAAGCTTTGCAAGGTAAAACAATTGGTGAGTTTAACAAGCAGTACCAAGGCAGAGCTGATATAGGAACGGTGAAGGAGATTCTTTCTAAGCTCGTCGAGATGTAAAGATTTAGGAGAAATCCTACAATTTTTTTAGGATAAATCCTATTTTTTATAGGATTTGTCCTATTTTTTTTAAGGATTTATCCTATTTTCTTCATTTTCATCAGATTTTACCGAAATTAAATAGTTAACTTAGTATAAAAATTAGAAAACTGAAACCATATGAAATTATTCCTATCCCTTATGTTATTATTACCCAATCTGATATGGGCTCAATACCAACCAATGTCAATCTATTACACTGTGCCTGTTGGTGACACATGTACAGTTCACGTTGTTCCGGCAAACTGTTATGATGATTCCATGACAATCGAAGGTTATATCCAAGGAGGTCAAAGACCGATCTACTACACTTGGAAGTTAGTAAATACCAACATGGTTATTCAGGACTCTACATTATGTACTATTTTACCTGGTCACGATTATATTGCTGATTGGATAGACTTCTTGGATGTTAGTTTAAATACACCACAACCTAAATTAGGTAACGCAAACTATACCTATAGACTAACAGTGATCGATAGTCGTGTTGAATCAGCACAAGATAAACACGACACTCTCATTGTTGATTTCAAATACAAATTCCCTAATCAAATTACACTTCCTACACCAGCAGCTAATGTACCACAATGTGATACCTGCGTGGGCCAATACCTTTCCATAAATCCACAATTTGGTACTGAACCTTACAATATTCTTTTAATTGGAACCGATAACTTAGGTAACGCAGTTGAATATTACGGTTATAATTGTCAATCATTAAACATCACCAATTTGGCTGAACTACACGCCGGATGCTATGACATCTATGTAGAGGATATAATGGGATGTATGGAATCATTCGATTATTGTTATACCACAACAGATATTGAGGAATTAACCTTAGAAAAACATCTAATTAGAGTCACAGATATTTTGGGCAGAGATTGTCAGATCGAACCTAATAAACTATTGGTCTATCACTACAGTGATGGAACAATGCAAAAAATAATCATTAACTAAAAAATTTATTATGAAAAAATTACTACTTACTTTATTATTATTTACCACTAGCTTGGTATATTCACAGAATGTTATTGTTGACACATTTAACTGTCCAGGAGCCACAGTTACACTAACACAAACAGTTCCAACAAATATCGATTGTGATAGTATTTGGAATACACATTTATTCTGGATAAACTTTCCAACAAATCCAGCAGATAGTATTGAAACCTGGTGGGACGTTTCTCTTTATCATATCGTTATTGAACCGATCAGTATTACGTTTCCCCCGTTTACATTTCCACAAAGTGGATGTTATGGATTTGAGGTGATTCTTGATTGTTCTGGTGGAACTGGTAATGCTACAATACTTTCATCAACATATTACGTTTCCACCGTCGGTATAGAAGAGTTATCTCTTGATAAGGAGGTTACGAAGATTACTGATATAATGGGAAGAGAATGTTTTCCCGAACCCAACAAATTGTTGATTTACCATTATAGTGATGGGTCGACTGAGAAAATTATTACCAATTAAAAATAAAAACGATGAAAACATTTTACAAGCAATTTAAACTAACAAAGAGACACTCAGTTGCATTCAACAAGTTTCCAAAGAGTGCTAAGAAAAATAAACTAGCGAAATCTGTGTACCACACTGGGATCTACAAGTCAACAGACGAGATGAATGGGTTTGACACACACTTCTTTGTTTTGGGCCATTTCAGAATATTGTGGTATGTTGAACATAAACATAAATGTGGGCATGTTCCTGGATAAAGAACGATGAAACTATCTAAAACAAAAAAAATGCTCCAAGAATATGTCGACAGAAATAGGAAAGAGCAAAGAGGTACACCTATAACAGATGTTGATATTAGAGAAGTAAAACAAGAGTTAACAAAGTTTGAAAGGATGTATAAATTTTACATGATTAGTACAATACTTTTATTCGTTACACTTTCGGTAATACTATTTAAGCTTTAAAACAACAAGAACATGGATCAAAAAGCTCACTTAAAAACAATCCTTTCGCTTTTAGGATTTGCAACACTTATGTATTTGGCAGTAAAATATCCAGCCATGTTTTGTGCTGTAGCTATCACTGTCGGTTCTTCAACTCTGTACTTATCCCTTTATAATTTATTTAAATCACAACAAGAACAATGACAAAAGAAGAATTTATAAACCACGTAATTGAATCATTGACCAGCGGTAAAAAATGCGTGAAATGGTTTTCCCCAAATCTCGATTACAATAAATGGTCTATTATTGCTATGAATATTTTAGTAGAAAAACACGGATTTAAAAAAGAATTATTTAGTCTTCCAGTTGGTGGTTTTACTGACATATCATATGATTGGTTCCTAACTAAACAACAATTAAACAAACCATCAATCATGAAAAACATACACGTATTACCAACAGATAAACCAAGTAGGTTGTGCTTTAATGACCTAAGCGATACCGGCGAATTGATATTATCCCTCGAAGAAGTTAAAACTAGCAACAACCAACACATCTACATCACTTCTGGCGAAGAGCTTAAAAACTTAAGACTCCATGAAGGTAAATGGCATTTAGAAAAAGGTGAGTTTTTAAATAAGTGTCCCAATTATTTCACCGAAATATCCGAGTGTAAATTAGTTATAATGACAACAGATCAAGACTTAATTGCAGATGGTGTACAAGCTATTGATGATGAGTTCTTAAAATGGTTTGTCAAGAATCCAAGTTGTGAAAGTGTTACCTTCATCACTCCACAAGGGGAATCAAAATTAGAGACTATAACGGATGGACCAACAAATGAGCCGGAACAACTACCAACACCTTGGTTCAAGACAGAACAAATAGAGACTTGGATTGGTGAACCAATCACAGCGGAAGGCAAAGAAATTTGGGAGATAAAAGGTGGAAGAGGAAAATTGATTGTTATGCACCAATGTGGTGAAAATAAGCAAGAACTAATATCACAACTTGAAACCATGATCCATGGTTTAAAGGAAGGCTTTGAAGCTTTTGCCGCATACTAAACAAAGCAAATAAAAAATGGAAAAAGAATTTGCACCTTATAATAGAGCTTTAAAACTCAAACAACTTGGATTTGATGAGCCTTGTTTTGCGTGGTACGTTAGTGAGTCATATGGTTTAGAATATGCGAAAGCGGTTAAATCAGATTTGATAAAAGATGGAATAGTTGCACCAACATTCTCCCAAGCATTTAGGTGGTTTAGAGAAAAGCATGATTTATATAGTGAAGTATCTGTTGATGTGTGGTCCAGTTTAACTTCAGCTTATAGAATTACAGGATTCACTCACATTTTAGCTGAGCACCTTTATGACTTTGATAGTGAATCATTTAATACTTACGAAGAAGCAGAACTTGCTTGCCTTGACAAATTGATTGAGATTGTAGAACTTAAACAACAAGACCAATGAAATCATCAGTAGAATGGTTATATGCGGGATTAATATCAAACCCCATAACAAAAGAACATTTTGATCACAATGAAAAATGTTTAGAAGCAGCCAAGGTAATGGAGAAGGAGCAAAGAAGAAAAGATTTTGTTAATGGCTACAAGGAAAGGGCAAAATTATCAGGTAAAGTCTTTGATGAAATATCAGAAGCGCTAGCAAATAAACTTTTTAAACAGCAACAAGAACGATGACAGAAGAATTTGTTCCTTATGATAGAGCGTTAAAACTCAGACAACTTGGATTTGATGAGAAAGGTTTTATTTTTATCTATTGGATGAATAGTAGAGACTATATAACAAAAGAAAGATATTTACCAACAATATGGAGTGAAAGTGGTAGTAGCTCACGTAATATCAAATACGACTGGGATGTAAAAACATTCATGGATGATTTCAAAGATGTCCTTTTTATAGAACTACAAATCCCAACATTCTCACAAGCATTTAGATGGTTTAGAGAGAAGTATGATATTCATTACAGTATTGATAGAGAATGTTCTCAGCAGGATCATAAATGGGGATATAATTGGTCCTTATACAATTACACAAGTATATTTAATGAGTATTTAACCTCACATCCTGATGCTCCTGCTGGTGAGTGGGTGTATGAAACATACGAAGAAGCAGAACTTGCTTGTCTTGACAAACTAATTGAGATCGTAGAACTTTCCAAACAAGATGAAAAAATTTGTACTTGTGTTGATGGTGTAATCACATGTCCGGGATGTGATGGTGAGAAAGAATCGGAATTTGGCGTATGTGCTGGATGTAATGGAAATGGTGAAGTTACATGCGGTAAGTGCGGTGGAAAATCTTAACATTAAATGACATGAAAGCAAGACTAATTAAAAGCATTGACAACGGCTGGCCAGTTTATTCTCTTAGAAGAGAAGATGGTAGGATGATTGCAACAACAAGGTTTCCATTTGATCAACCAGCTCTTATGATTGCTAAGAATGCTGGCATTGAGCTTCAGAAACTTTCACACGAAAACTGTGAACAAATATTTGGAATATATCATCCTTCTGAATTATCTAAAGTATTAACAGAGGGTGAGAGAGGTGCATTTGAATTTGGATACTGTCTTGCAAGAGAACACAATAGCCATAAGATTTTCACATTAGAGGACATGAATAATGCTATGCATTGGATTATGACTCAATATTTTGAGTTTTATGAACACCCAACAACGGGTAGAATTGATGCTTATTTGAAGTCACTTCTAGATCCAACAGAAATTGAAGTTGAGGTTGAGATGAAAAAAGTTGTAGATGAAAGAAAAACCGTGGGTGCAGTAAAAGGTGTTTATGGTAGTGGACACAAAATCACAACTTATAAAACAGTACAGAGTCTTGACGATAACGGATGTTTAATACTCAAAAAATTATGAAAACAAAGGCAATCGTAGTTGATTATTACGCATTAGTAAAGTACCGGGGAAGAACGAAATATTATCGGGTTATCAGGCATTTTGAGGATGACATATGGATCGAGTACATTGATTACAATCCAGAAAGGGAACATTCAGGAGTATGGGTATCTAATGGAATTCAAAGAATAGTAGAAAAGTTTGAAAGAGGTTCTGTAGAGTATGAATATTTCAATTCAGTCCGGACAAAATTCGAAGACCTATTATCCAAATTAAGGGAAGAAAGAAATGCAAGATCCGATGATAAATCACTTCACAGAACATTATGGTGTGGCATCCGAATTTGTGACATCAAAAATGCATACACTGAAGCTGTTAATAGTTTCGAAAAACCGAATCTGGATCAGGAAAAAGTTTACATCAAGTCTTAATAAAATCTATAATGAAAATGAAAACCGTCTTATTATCGTTATCAATCTTAATCTTAGCATCTTGTGGTGGGACTTATAAAAAATTTGATCGAGGAATCATCAAAGAAAAATTCATTACATCCACAAAAATGGGCGATCCTGAATATCATATAGTTACGGAAAATCACGTTTATCACGTAACGGGTGATCAATACGCTCAGAATGAATTAGGGGAACACTTCATCCAAGAACTTTACGTGATTGAATAATTTAAAAAAAAGAACTATGGAAAGATTTATGGGGCTGATGCCTAACAGTGAGGTAAAAAGAGAAGAACAATTTAAGGTTGGAATAAACCAATTGGAGGTTACAGTACAAGCTGGCGAAAGGGGATGGACCATCTTATACGCCGATTATTCATCATGTTTTGGAGATGTAGATGACACAACAGACAACAACTTCGATAAAGCAATGAAAATATTAAACAAGCAGTTCGGTGATATAAACCCAATTGGAGAGCCTTATAAAGCGGTGGAGGTCAAGCCAACTAATTAGAAAGTAATCACATTGAAAGTAATATTTTTAGATATCGATGGAGTTATGAACTCTACAGTCTTTTATAAGAAGAGGCATGAGAGGCGTTGGAGAAAACCCATCACCTGGTGGTATGCGATAAAAGGAATAGTAAGAAAGTTATTCTTTATTAAACCAAAGGGATTTTCTTTACAGAATTATAAAAGACCAGATTCACATTACACATTTGACTACGAGTACAATAGATTGGTTGAAGAAACTTGCAAGGAGAAATGGAAATGGTTATCAGAATGGTGTAATGAAACTGGGACTAAAATTTGCATCTCATCAACTTGGAAAAATCATTTTGGTACTAAGGGTTACAAAAGTACACCAGAAAAATGGGAAGACGCTTTAGTAAAATTAGGATTCAGACCAGGCACATATGTCGGTATTACTGAAACGTATAGGACTTTAAGAGGCGAAGAAATTCAAGATTGGCTGGATAAACACCCAGAGGTCGAGGACTATGCAATATTAGACGATGATTCTGATATGCTACCTGAGCAATTTTATAAGTTCCATCACTCCGATCCATGGTTTGGTTTAACCCCAAATCACTTGTATAGAATCGGGAGACAATTTGATAAAAAAGATAGTTACGAAAATTTAATATTAAGAAAAAACAATGAAAATAGTTAGTCTTTACCCAAGTAATGATGTCTACCAAGTAGTAAGCGAAGATGAATCAACAATTTACTTCCAAGGTACATTAGAAGAATGTGAACAATTTAAACAAGAACAATGAAAAAATATAAATACATAGGCGAAGATAAATTTTTTGTAAAAAATGGTCAAATAATTGAAGGGAATATTACCACTTGGAGTATAAAAAAACCAAGTGTTAATGAACGTGAAATTGTTGAGGTACTATACATGCAAAATGTGGGATTCGATGGTAAAGATATGCCAATTAATAAAAAGGATTTAATTGAGCAAGTAACTAACTAAGCAACAAGAACAATGAAAACAGCAGTAGAACAAGCATTAGAAAGCCTACAGCAAAAACGTAAACATTTTATTAGTAATCATAGAGATAGTAGCTCAATAGATGAAACTAAAGGATTTTTACAAGGATTAGATTGGGCTATCGATACTATTGAAACAGCAATAGAAAATGAAAGGTGTGAAGAGGAGTGGAGAAGTGAACAACTAGAATTAGAACTAACTAAACAACAAGAACAATGACTCTAAAATTTAACTCACTTCCGGCAAAATTGTATAGATGGTTCTATTCAACTAATGATATGCCACAAAGCTTATGCCCTTATTTTTGGAAACTGACCTTAATGTGGATATTCATTCTACCATACACACTCGTTTCTTTACCTGTTATCATAATGGATGGGAAAGACCCATGGGAAGATAGAACTATGGGTGAACGACTAGGATATGGATTCATTGTTTGGGCCGGTTTATTTATGTTGATCAGTATGCTTTCTTGGTTCGGTCTATTCTTCGCACAGCCAGCAGGAGACAGCTTTTGGTTTCTAGTTCTTTCAATCGGATTTATCGGATGGGCAGCTGCTATCATATTAGGAGCAATTTCACTATACAAACGGTGGGAAGAACGCCGGGATAATTACCACATTAAAAACGTAGGTAAAATTTACCCAAAGAAAAAGTCAAAACGAACTTCAATTATCGTAGAATTTGCTAAAGCAAAATACAACAAGTACTGTCCAAAAATTGAATGGGATAGCGAATAAAATTAGATGGAAATAAATCTTGCTCTTTGAGGGTGAAATAGCCTTTAGAGCATAACATCCCCAAATAAAAAAACTAGCCCAAATAGTAAGGCAAAACTAATTTAAATTGCTTTTCTTTTTTTTATAACGTAGATTCCAATTAGTTTTGAATCTGTAAAAGATATTCAAATGATAGTAATAAATTTAGCAAACCCACAGAATTCACAAATCTCCTATAAAATAATTAAGTTTCCCGATGGGCAACAGCAGTTTCAATTTGAAGGTTATCAAATTGGTCTTGTCAAAGAGTACGCAAATCCCAATTCAGATTGTCAGATCCTCATCAAATCACGTTTGAATAGCTTTGCAGATTTAGAATTAATCTGTTGTGCTGTAGCTACATTAAGGGAATTGGACATTAAAAACATCCATCTGTATGCGCCATACTTTCTAGGGGGTAGAAGCGATAGGAAGTTCGGAGAAGGTTCGAATAACTATTTAAAGTCGGTCATCTGTCCAATCATCAACTCATTGAACTTTAAATCGGTGACTGTGATGGACCCACATTCTGACGTATTGGAAGCCTGCTTGAATAACTTTAGAAAAATTAACAATTTTGCTTTGGTAGACGATGCGCTTTCGTATTTGATCGGAGAAGACGAAGAGGATCAGGTCGTGCTGGTTTCACCAGATGCTGGTGCCTACAAGAAAGTGTTTGACGTTGCTCAAAAGTTCAGGATCGAAAAAATCATCACCGCAACCAAGGTAAGAGACCTCAAGACAGGTCAAATTCTGCATACAGAGGTTCCAGTTTTAGACCAGCACAAACATTTGAAATACGTCATAGTAGACGACATCTGTGACGGAGGTCGAACTTTCATTGAGATTTCAAAAGCACTTAGAGGAAGCCGACCGACGGCTAAGATCTATCTGGTAGTTACTCACGGGATATTTAGTGCCGGCTTCAGCGAGCTCGGAGACTATTTCGATGGAATCTACACTACAAATTCGATAAAGGACATTTCTAATGTCGGAACAAATTCAAGAACGGAACCAATTAACTTTAAACAATTAAACGTATTCTAAGATGAAAAGATACTATTTAACAATATTAACACCGACTGGTAATTTGAACGAAACAGTTGATGCAAAGTCTTTTTCTACGACAACAAACAGTAATACATCATCTGGATTCTATTCGTTCTTTGATTCTGACGGACTTGTTGCATGCTATCCAATCAATCGAACAATCATATCTAAAATTGAAAATTTATGATAAATTATGTAGATGGTGATTTGATTAAATTAGCTCTTAGTGGTAAGTTTGATGTAGTAGTACATGGTTGTAATTGCTTTTGTACTATGGGTGCTGGTATTGCACCTCAAATGGCTGAAGCTTTTGGTTGTGATAATTTCAAAATGGAAATGTTATCATATATGGAATGTGATGAAGAAGGCAATGAATGGAAAGAAGAAACTGATAATCGCGGCAACATCAACAAACTGGGAACAATTGATTGGCAAGAAAAATACATCTGGTTTAAACACCCAATGTCAAAGGATCCGGTAGCAATGGGCCATCGAACAGTTGGGCAACCTGATACTCAACCTATCATCGTGGTTAATGCCTATACTCAATATCGTTATGGCAGAAATCATGCAGATGGAGATTCCAATCCCTTTGATTATGAAGCATTCACGATGTGCATGAGAAAAATGAACCACATCTTCAAAGGTAAACATATTGGAATGCCAAAGATTGGATCAGGGCTTGCAGGTGGAAATTGGAACAAAATCGAAGAAATAATCAAGTACACTTTACGCGATTGTAAAGTAACAGTTGTAAACTATAAACCTGAATAATATGCTAATACCTTTTTTAATCATACTCGTCCATTGGATTGCAGACTTTGTTTTTCAAGCTGAAGAATGGGCCAACAATAAAAGTAAAAACAACATAGCTTTGTATAAGCATGTTATTACTTATTCAACACTTTGGCTCTTGCCAATATGCTTAATGCTTGGCATCGAAAGACCGCATGAAACAACTGAGTGGTATGTTTATAGCACTTTAATTTTCTTTGTATTGACATTTTGTTGTCACTTTATTACTGACTACATCACAAGTCGAATTGTTAGTAAAAAATTTGCTAATGAAGAATATGGTAGCCCAATACCAAATACCGGAGCATTCACGGTTATTGGATTTGACCAGGTGCTTCATTATGCACAATTGTTCTTAACTTTTCACCTTTTAACACGATAAAAAATGGCAATAGGACCCGAACAACTACAAGATAGCTTCAAAGAAGATCTTATAGAATTTGAAGCAATTATTGATAGAAACCTTCGAAATTCTTCATTCATAAATGGTTCAAAGATAATAAGCATAACCGCTCCCCGCGGTATGCAAGATGCTCATTTCAATATTTTGAAAATGAATTATCTAAAAGCAGGTTGGAAAAGCGTTAGAAGAGAATATGGTCATCAAAGGGATCCACTCAATGAAATTATTTTTGAAAAATTATGAGTCAAACCGAACAACATGTAGGAAAGCTACGTAAGGTAGAAATCAACGAGAGATACTCAGTTGAGGATTGGTGTCGTGAAAAGTGTCAAGATGCAGGTATCCCAACAATGCCTGAACACTATGATAGTTGGGCTGATGTTTTAAAATATCACATGGATCTATATGAAAAGTATTTCTTTGTAAATGGGGAAATATGGGAATCATTTGATCACACTGAACTGGATGGGGATGAGGATATTTATCAATTAACTCCAAATCCCGACGGAACTTTATCCTTTGTTATGCGCTTTTATAACGGAGGTACTTGTTTATCTGAATGCATTGAAGAAGAATTACTTAAACTAAATAAATAATATGAATCCATTACTTTTAACTGACGGTTACAAAACAGGACACCACCAACAATATCCAAAGGGAACGACTTTGGTTTACTCTAACTTTACTCCGCGTAGCAACAAATACGCACCAAAAGGATGTGATCAAGTTGTTAGCTTTGGACAGCAGATGGTAATTAAGCAAATCCACGAAGCTTTCCAGAATGAATTCTTCAGTCGTCCAAAAAACGAGGTTTGCGGGGAAATGAAAGCGGAGCTTTCGATGTATCTTGGTACTGACTATGACGTAACACATTTTGAAGCACTGCACGATCTAGGTTATCTGCCTATCGTTGTTAAGGCAATCGAAGAAGGTACTCTGGTTCC
>JACCDU011188786.1_pt1 | contig 12502 bp, 20 predicted proteins | sample 7446081 | NCBI WGS metagenome assembly JACCDU01 (sample SAMN15323447, study PRJNA562643) | freshwater metagenome | isolation source: river surface water | place: USA:Blue River Watershed | collected 2017-08-17 | reverse complement strand
TTATGAATCACCATACAATGAAATACGAGGTAAGTTTTTTAGTTGGGAGAAATTTATGATGGTTTATAAAAATAAAATGCGTAAAAATCATTTCACTTATCCATATGATTGGAGTGGATTCAATATACCATCAAAGGTTATTGAAAAGGGAATGTCAGCGTTTAGTAAAGACATAGGTCCATATGATGAAATAATGAGTGACATATATTATCATTGTGAAAACTACCCATTAAGATTCAATAAACCAAGAACTAAATGGTATTTGATTGGTTATGGAAATGATGTTTCAACTTTGAATCATGAGGTTGCTCATGGGTTATATTATACCAATAGAAAATACAAGTCGGAGATGGACTTGTTGGTCTTAAAAATTAAAAAGAAACATTATAATCAGATGAAGAAAGTGTTAGTCGGAATGGGATATGTTGACGATAAAAAGATTATTGACGATGAAATACAGGCATATATTTCAACTGGTTTAATAAAAGGGTTCAATGATGAAGAGATTAAAAAATATAAACCAGATTTCGAAAAGGTATTTAAAAAATACTATAACTCAAAAACTAAATAAATTTATTATATGAAAATTCTAATTATTTCTTTTTTAGTGTTGTCATGTTTAGTATCTATTTACGGAACAATAGATATGTTTATACAAATACATAAATTGAAAGATAGGAATTAAAAATTCAGATATATATGTAATGTAAAATTATATATATAAATGGATGAATTTGTTCCTTATCACCAACATCTTCTAATGAAGATTTGGATTACTAATCCACCAAAAGATGTGGATGTTCTTAATAAGTGGTTTGTAGATTTAGTACATAAAGTAAAGATGGAAGTAGTGGCAGGTCCTACTAGTGTTTATGTGGACTACCCCGGTAACGAAGGTTTAACTGGTACGGTAACCTTGGCAACATCACACGCATCAATACACATTTGGGATAGTATTGAAATCCCTATGGCTCAATTCGATATCTATAGTTGTAAATGTTTTTCATTATCCGATGTTGTTGAACAATTCGAATCTTGGGGTATTGTTAAGTATGAGTGGATGATGATTGATAGGAACGATAAACCTACCGTTACCGAAAGTGGTCAATGGGTCCCACTCAATAGAAATTCCGATGAAAATTCTAAAAAATAATTGGGATTTACAAAAAATACATATAATTTCGTGGTTATTTAAGGATATATTTTGGACATTGAAATGGGTATGGATGGCAACATTTATGATTATACCTACAGCATTTCTGACAATTTATATCTTAATAATTGAAAAAGAAAACAGAGACACCAATATGATATTGATGTCTTGGGTTTTTATGAATATATTTTGGATGTTACATGAGTTACATGAGACTTCATATTTACCTGTGCAATTTTTTATGGTAATTGGATTATTATGTACTTTTAAATTACTCAAAAGATGAATACTATTTTTTTGGATATTGATGGAGTTTTGGCAACAAATAGTGAATATAGGACAAACCGAACCAAGTTTAGAAAAAAATACCCAGAAGCCGAAAGACTTAGATTACCCTACCCATTCAATAAAGGATGTGTGGATGTATTCAATGAAATAATCACAGAAACTAATCCATATATTGTATTGAGTTCTGATTGGAGAGAATATTGGAATTTAAGTGAAATTGATGAGATATTTAAATACAATGGGGTTATTAAATCACCCGAAGATTTTACTACAACCGAAGTAGTTTCTTTTGGTAATTTAGTAAGGAATAGGGCATATCAAATCGGACAGTATTTAAATACACATCCTGAAATCAGTAATTGGGTTGCAATTGACGATATGAACATGAAAGAGTACATGAAGATTACCAATGAAGATGGTAATATGGTATTAACAAAGGATAGTGAAGGATTAAAACAAATAGGAATTAAAAATAAAATAATAAACATACTAAATCCAAATTTATGACAATTGCAGTTTTAATCATTATTTTTTCATTTTCGTTTACATTAGCATGGGTGTGGTCAGGAGGTATCGACTACATGATGAAACACCATCCAAATTATAAGGGAGAAGATTTTCTTAATTGGGGAGGAGAAAATGATGATTGGGACGATAATCAAACTCATACTGAAGGTGAATTAATGAAATAGAGTAATATTTATAGTAATATGAAAAAGACTTTAATTGAAGAACTTGAAAGGATACATTCAATCACATATGGTAAGGAAATTGTTTTGGAGGATAATTTTTTAGATAAGATTATTAATAGTTCATCAAATAAAAATGTTAAAAAAATAGACGACCCCAAAAAAGCTGATTATGTTTCAGATGATGTTGTGGAGTTTTTCGAAACTTTAGAATCTATCGAAAGTCCAATATTTCAACAAAGTCGTGGTAACATGACCTTCCAAAAAAATGTGGAGACTGTTCAAATAGGTTTAAAATTATTGGGATATCAATTACCAAAGTTCGGTATTGATGGTTTATATGGTCCCGAAACAGCCGCTGCGGTAGATAAGTTCAAATCTGAAAACGAAGTAAAAAATGAGGGGGGTGAAGTTAACATAAACGAATCAACATTGATGTCTCCCGTTTCTATTCAAAAAATCACGTCACCATTTGGTAAAAAAAGAAGTTATGAAACTCATCCTGGTGTTGATATTGCGGTACCATCTGGTACTGAAATAAAATCACCCGCAGATGGAAAAGTAATAGACGCCAGATTTAAATCTGGTGGTTGTGGAGGAACTATTCAAATTGAACATGGGAATGGTTTTGTAAGTCGATATTGTCATTGCAAGAATATAAAAGTATCAATCGGTGATAGTGTTAAACAAGGAGATGTTGTCGGTTTAACAGGAGGAGGATCAGGTGATAATGGTAAAGGAAATTCAACAGGACCACATCTACATTTTGAATTAAAAAAGAATGGTCAACTTGTGGATCCCATAGATTATATTGGTAGTGATGTAGGTGCTTACGATTTAACAAAAACTGGGGTTAATCAAAAATCATCTATCACACCTGAAATGGTTTCTATAATGATAACAAAATTAAGAGAGAGGGGTGTAACATCAGACGACTTAAAGAAAAATATAGACGCAATAGATGTTAAAGATTTAAAAGATAGTAATTTTTATGCCAAATTATTAGAATTATTGGGAGCACCTGTTAGTGAAGAAAATATGAAATTTATGTATGCTTGGAGACAAGCTGAAGGAAAAGGAGGAAGATATAATCCATTCAATACTACATGGAAATTACCCAATTCAACTGTGATGAATAAGGCGGGGGTTAGAAATTATGAAACAATTAATGATGGAATGGCGGCAACCGTAAAAACATTGAAAAGTGGTAGATATGATTGTATAGTAAATGGTCTTAAAAACGATATCGGAGCCTCTAATATTGCAAAATGTGATTCTCTCAAAGTTTGGGGAACGGGTGATTTAGTTGCCAAGGTAATTAATGGGTACGAAAGTGGTGGTAAACCGAAAATTTCTAGTTTAGCGTAATATTTTAAATATTTTATTTGATAATTCAAATATTTTATTTAATTTACATAAAATCTTTTATCTATGGCAAAAGAAATATGTGTCATTTGCGGTAAAGAAACCCCATATGATTTTGAAACACACATTGATTATCGTATCGGTTACGTTGAAGGAGTTGGACAACTTTGTGGGAAATGTTCAAGACATGACGATTCAAATTCAACAATAACCATTTCAAAAGATATGGTTAAAAAATATCCAAATGATATGGAGTTGGGTGAAAAAGTTAGAATCATTTATTACAATAGTCTGTAATGAATATTTTCTTTTTAGATTACGACCCCAAAAAATGTGCACAATATCATAATGATAAACACGTTGTTAAAATGATATTGGAAACTGCACAATTATTATGTGGTGTACATTGGGTTATAGGAAATGAAGCACCATACAAGTTATCACACAAAAATCATCCTTGTTCTATATGGGTTAGAAGTTCTTTGGAGAACTACTTGTGGTTATGTGAATTGGGGTTAGAACTTTGTATTGAGTACGAATATAGGTATGGTAAAAAACATAAAACTTATGATGTGATAATGTGGTGTATCTTGAATAAACCCAACATATCTGATGTTGAGTTTACCACACCACCATTAGCAATGCCCGACCATTGTAAAATAGAGAACAACCCAATAAAATCTTATAGAAATTATTACATGATTGAAAAATCTTCATTTTGTAAATGGAAAGGTAGGGATGTTCCGAATTGGTACAAAACACAATAATTGAAGTATTTATATAGATATAAGATAACGATATGAAAGAATATACAAAAGAACAATTAGATAGAATTATTAGAGAAAGTATGTCTGATGTTGATGAAATGGCGTATAAGATTCAGAATAAACAGGCACCACAAACAGATAAAGAAACTGGTGAGAAGAAAATTAAAAAATTTAGTCCTCGTTTTCGTGAGAGTAATCCCACAGAAATACCTGATTATTGGATTGTCAATGTGAATCAAATAGAGGGTGAAGATATTTTGGCGGTCCCTTTGGGTTGTGATAAATTAGAAGATTTTGTACAATCAAATAAACAATGGTTGGAAGAGTTAAAGGTTTTGCACAAATTAGAACCTCAATTAATTGCGTGTACAAGAGGAAAATATCATAGACCTGTAGAAAAATACTATGCTGGTGGATATAAACCAACCGGTGAAAAATATTCGGCACAAGAATGGGTCAAAAGAATTGTTCACCCTATGATTGAAAATATTTTAGGTAATGAACAAACACAAAAAAGATTAGAAGAATTAAGTATACCTGAAATTTATGCTAAAAAAAGAGAGTATTTAGATAGATATGGTAAAAATACTGAAACCGAAGTTAATTATTCTACACACACATTTAATTCTTACGAATCACAACAACAATTTTTAGATTTTGTTACATCAAGAGTTTTTGGAGAGGAAGTACCAGAACAATTTAAATCATACCATTTGGCTCGACAATTCAATAAAAATTATGCCAATTGGGAAGAAACAAAAAAGAACGATAAAAGATATTATGGAAAAACTCCAAAGTATAAGCTCGAAGCATATGGATTTGATCCAAGCAATTTAGATGTTACAGTAAGAGCGGACCTGAATATCACGGGTAGATTAGTTGGTTTTGAATATAGATGGGAAGTTACTTTCTCAACCAAATTTGGAAGAAAACTAAAAGAAGAATCAAGAATAAAGAATGGTTTGTCTTTAGATAAAGATTTAGTTGTGAGAAAAGTGATTCCCGTAAGTACTGAGGAAGAATTCAACGCCGAGCATACTGTTTTACACAATGATGGTATTAGATTAGGTTTAGAAGATGCGTTGAAAGAATTGAGAGATAAGTTCTTCAATGAACTTGACCCAATTGAAGTTCTTGAAAGGGCAAATATTAGAAGTTATGATGTTGGTAATATACAAGAATCGAAATTTAAAAAAACACTTAAAAGAATAATAAACGAACCCCTTCGTAAATAGTATTTACGAACCGACACATTTGTGTTTCATTAATCCCCAAATTTATTTGGGGATTTTTTTGTTATATACAAAAATATTCGTATATTTGCGTAGAAATCACAAAAAATACGATGTTAAAGATAGAGAATGATAAAAAAGTGTGGATTACGTCAGATACTCATTACAACCATGCAAACATATGTAGGGGAACAACTAATTGGAGGTTACCAAGTGGTAAAATTCCAACTAATCAAACAAGACCATATGATACCATTGAAAAAATGAATCAATCTATTGTTGATAATATAAATGAGGTTGTAGGTCAAGATGATATCTTAATTCATCTTGGAGATTGGTCTTTTGGTGGGTTCGAAAAAATAGAAGAGTTTTATCATAGATTGATTTGTAAAAACATTCATTTAGTATTCGGTAATCATGACCACCATATTGAAAGAAATAGAGATAACATACAAAAACTATTTCTTTCATCACAATGGTTCTTGCAAGTTCAATATATGGGAGAAACAATAGAAATGATGCATTATCCAATATCATCATGGAATGGTTTAAGAAAAGGTAGAATACATCTACATGGTCATTGTCATTTACCTAATAACTTAAAAATAAGTAATGGTAGAAGAATGGATATTGGACTTGATGGACACACAGAATTTAGACCCTATGACTTACATAAAGAAATAATTAACCCTATGAAGAAAATACCAATAGGTTCTGAGTTAGGGTCTTTGGATCATCATTTAAATGATGTTGAAAATATTGTTGGATAAATTTTTAAATTTTTTTATGAATAATTTTAATTCTGAAGATTACAAAGCAGGTTTTATCTCTAAAAATATGGCACCGATATTATTTTTAATATTTTTGGTGTTAAAGTTAACCAAACAAATAGATTGGTCATGGTGGTGGGTAACATCACCTCTATGGATTGGAATTTTAATTTTACTTATTATTGTTGTGGTTTCATATATTTCATTGTTTGTAATTAAAATTGTTAAAAAACTTAGAAACGATAATCAAAATACAGTTTAAGTTGATATTTATAATAAAATAGTTTATGAGTAAGGTTATTAAATTAAAACAATCAGACATTGAGAATATAGTCAAAAATATAATAAAAGAATCAAATGAGTTTGATGATTTTGACACACAAATAGGTGTGGAAGAATTACCAGGAGCCGATGATCCTGATATGAATGACCCCGAACTGAATCCTGAAGATGCCACACTTGAAAATCCATATGGTCAACCTGGAGAAATTGGTGTCGCTTTAGGTAAGGACGGAAAGTTTTATGTGGCTGATATCGGTACTGGTGAAATTTTAGGTATTAAGTAATTTTAAATAGACAAAAAAAAGTAAATCCCGAATAATCTTCGGGATTTTTTATTTTAAGTATTTTTTGATATCTTTATAAAAATATTTGAATATGATTTATGTTTCAATCGATATCGAAACCTCAGGATTGGATTTTGATATGAATTCTATTTTGTCAATTGGTGCAATAATTGAGGATACAACAAAAAAATTACCATTTGAGGAATGTCCAAAATTTAATGCAATAGTCCTCCAAAGAAACATACAAGGGTCTCCGAGAGCATTAACTATGAACAAAAATATCATAGGGCTGATGAGTGAATATCTTGATGGTGATGATGAAGTAAAACAAAACATGAACACACATACCGAATATCTCTTTTTAGAGGAGGAAGAGGTTGTTAAACAATTTTATCGGTTCCTTTATGAAAATGGTGTCGGCGAAAATTCAATATTAAATTCAGGTGGGTACGGTGAGTTCAATAATGGTAAGTGGTCAATTGCGTTTAATGGGTCAACAAAACCAATCACCATCAATGTTGCGGGTAAAAACTTTGCAACATTTGACAAAATATTTTTAGAGGAACTTCCGTGGTGGAAAAAGTTAATTAGAATTAGACAGAGAATTTTGGACCCAGGTATTTTATTTGTTGATTGGAATAATGATGATTCAGTACCTAATCTAAAGACATGTAAAGAAAGATCCAATGTTAGTGGGGAAGTTACCCACGATGCCTTGGAAGATGCGTGGGACGTAGTTCAGATATTAAGGACGAAATATTGATATATTTCTAAATTAATTTTTTGGATATTCCAAAATATTCATATATTTGTATTCTAAATACAAATTATGTCCAAAACAAAAAAAGTATTAAGTCCTTACGTTTTCCCTGGTATCAGAATATCTGACTTACCAATCAATGAGTTCCCAAATATCAATGTGTATCAAATCAAAATTACGGAACAAGAAATCATGCAAATAGTTGCTGAAGAATGTGATGTGACTGTTGATGGTATAGTTTCGTTATCAAGAAACAGAGAGGTTGTGGATGCTAGACATATATATTGTGCTGCTGTTATGTTAAGATTAAAACCAACTTTGGAGAAAATAGGTCAAAAAATTAGTAATAGAGATCACACCACAATAAGACACGCATTACTAAAATTCATGGAAAGATATAAGTATGAAGAGAAGTATAAAAACACATCAGACCGAATTTTGGCTAAAATTGGAGTTACATATAAAGGTCAAAAATTGGTAAAAGAAAAAAAATTTTTGTGATATCATAAAATATACTTAACTTTGTCTTATGAATACATTAATTATACACCCCGAAGACCGGTCAACAAGTTTCTTGGATATTGTATATTCCGGTATACCTGATAAAACTCTCATTACAGGAGGGGTTAATAGAGATGAATTGGCAGATTTAATTGATTCTCATGATAGAATAATGATGATGGGTCATGGAAGTCCTTGGGGATTGTTTTCAGTTGGAAAATTCAAAGGTGTGGGTGCTTATATAATCGATAATTCTTTGGTTTGGTTATTAAATCAGAAAAAGAATAATGTTTACATATGGTGCAACGCCGACCAATTTGTTAAAAGACACAACTTGGGTGGTTTTTATTCTGGGATGTTTATATCGGAAGTTGGGGAGGCTTATTATTGTGGACTACCTGGAACAACCCAAGACATTGTTGATGAATCAAATTTTGGTTTTTGCCATATTCTTTCTGAATATATTAACGAAGACAAGAATGTAATTTACGATAATGTTAGAATGGAATATGGTTTGATAGCAAAAGATAATCCTGTTGCATTATATAATCACAAACGACTTTATAAATCTTGATATTATGGTAATGTTACTTATTAAAATTTGTGTTGTATCAACACTATTTGTTTTCTCTGTATTTTTAATTGATGAATTGGTTTACAAATATCCAAATACCAAATTTGCCAAATGGTGGAGGAATAATGTTGTTGGTCAAGTACCACCAGATGAAAATTTTTGATATATGATAAAGAAAGTTTTTTCTGTAATCATTGCATTTATTATTGGATATGGGTTTTGGTATTTGGTCATGTGGATGTATACATCTGAAAGATTTCCAATATCATGGTCCGCAATTAATAAAACCATTTATCTATTATTGGGTATCATAACAACCACAACCTTGGATGAAAAGTTTTCAAAATGATTGATAACATAAATCTTATTAAACCCATATTAAACTTTGAGAAAGAAGGTGACTTCTACATGTTATATTTGTTTAAACGAAAGAAAGATCAACCTGAAGGTGAAAAAGATAATCATCAATCAGTAAGAACCATTAAAACATACACAATTGAATCTATTGAATATCTTGATAAAAGATATGAAGAGATAAAACAACTTTGTGAAGTGTTCAATGCAAGGGCATACATACACATTCAGAAACAAAATCATTTTGATGTTTCATTGGAAATGATGATTGAACTTGCACAAAGAATCAGGAACGGAGTTCATAAACAACAAGGTCTGTTTGATTCTGTCGTTGGCCAAATTAAAACACAAGAGAAACGTTGGATTGTGGATGTCGATACAAAAGATGAAACTAAAATTAAAAATATCATCAAAATTTTAAATCGTGTACATCCTCAAGATGTTGGAGAAAAGATTGAAACAATTATTCCAACGAAAAATGGATGTCACCTCATAACTAAAAAATTCAATGTGATGGAATTTCAACATGTCGTTTCAGTGCTTGGAATCGTCCCTGATATTCAAAAGAAAAATCCAACACTTTTATATCTTCCAAATTCATTAGATTAATTTTACAAAACATAAAAACCACACAATGTCAAAAATTAAAGAACTTAGAAACAAACAAGAGAACATTCTGAATTTAGTTGATTTCTTTTCTTTGTTTTGTCCTGAAGGAAAAGAATCCAAATATGTCACATCATTGTTGAGAATGACACTTAACACAGATAATATTGATGAGTACTCTCACAAAATTAAAACAGAGTTCAAAGAAATTTTCAATCTAAGTGAGAATAAATTATTGGAATCATTCACCCCAATACAAATAATCATGATGGAAAGGATGGTAGGTTTGTATGAAAGAAATGATTTGAAGGTCTTTCAAAAATTTTGTGATTATAATGAGAGGGGTCTTATTGAAAATAACGATTTAACAAAAATAAAATCGTTTGATGAGATAAAAAAATCCGTTGGTTTGGTTGATGTGAGATTGATGGAAAAAGAAATGTCAAAACAGATTCATGTAATCCATAGGGACGATGAATGGTTATTACTTAGACCTCTTACATATTTGTCTTCCAAAAAATACGGTGCCAATACTAAGTGGTGTACATCAAGTGAAGATACATGGGATCAATTTGAAAGATACACAAAAAATGGTATTTTAATTTATTGTTTGAACACAAAAACAGGACTAAAAATTGCGTGTTATAGGGAAATACCATATTTTGACGATAGTCGACAAAATTATGAATTTTCATTTTGGAATCAATTAGATTATAGGGTAGATTCTATGGATAGTGGATTACCTAATGAAATTTTAGAAAAAATAAAATTAGAAATATCAGAACACAAGTTTTCAAATTTCCATTTTGTTAAGTTGTACAAATTAGAAAATAAATATCTTGATGGCGGTTCAATTAAGAAAATATCATCTGAAGAACCTATGGAAGAAGGGTCAAGTCCACTATATCCAACGGAATTTGCATCTTTGGAAAATCGAATATTAGCACCACCGATTGGTATAGAACGACGTTTATACGATGAAGATATGGAAGTGACTGGAAATGAACAACCAGATGAGATACTTGCTGATATATAAAATAAAAAAGGTGGTTCGTTAAACGGACCACCTTCCAAAAAATAAACTTTTTTCTTTTTCTCTCCTCTTAACTAAACCCATAACTGGACTTTCTTTTCCATAGGCCTTCAACCAGTCCCAATGTTTTAGAATTGCTTTTCGGTCCCTCTTATTTATACCATCACTCAATAATTTAGATTTAATAAATGCACTATCACCAATGTTATAGATTAGTGATGATAGAGCATCAAATTCGTTTTGGGTTAAAGGTACTTTAACATATTTTTTAATTACGGGGACCACATATTTGTTAATATGGTTTAGTAATAGATTTTCACCTTCTTTTTCGGTGATTTTTTTGTTTTTAAAAGATGCATTTGGTATGGTTGTGCCATATCCTACTACTATCTTATTTTTACTATCAACATAAGGTTTATCTTTAAAACCTTCAGAACTTTTAATTAATTCCAAACCATTCTTTGAAATGTTATTAGGTATTATAATTCTATTTGGAATCCCATAATTCATCTTATTTGGGTCGGGGGGTAATGGTTGCTCACTCATTAAATTTTCAAATATCTCACTTAGTTTCATATTAATAAATATACCAAAAAAACCTATTTAAAATTTTTTTGTTTTATAAAAATTCCTTATTTTTAATATCAAATAATAAACATGGAAACATTTTACTACGGAGACCCGAGAAACGAAATCGACAAGTCTCAAAAGAAAATTACGAGATTAAATTCTCTTTTAATTACGTTACTGGTGATGATTATATGTACCATAACGGTTTATGTTATTGTCAATAAAAATTCGACCAAGATATCTAAAGATGTCATTGCGGTCGGAGAAAAAGTGGACACCACTAATCAAATTTTGATGTCCCACACTTTAGATTTATCTAATATTCAAATGAAACAAAATGAAACAAATGATAAAATTGATACCTTATTAAGTAATTTAGGTTATCTCTCATATACATCAGGAAAGGGTGTTAAAACAATAAATAAAATCGAGAAAAAAGTCGATACATTAATTTTACTTATAAATAAATAATGAAAAAGATTATAATTTCAATTTTAATTTTGGTTAGTTTCGAATCATATGGTCAAAGACTTGTGGACGCAAACACATTTAACCATTGGACAGCAGGTGCAACTATTGGTGGTTTAGTTAGTGCGAATTTCGGTAATAATAATAATCAAAGAGTTGTGTTGGGTGTTGTGTCGGCATTAGTTGTTGGTACATTTAAAGAAATGATAGACAATAAAAATCGACCTGGTTCAGGGGATTTTGGTGATATCATATCAACAGGAATGGGAGGAATGGTCGGTGGTTTTATAAGTATTGCTGCAGTTAGAAAAGCAACAAAAAAGAAGAAAGAAAAAGCAACAAAAGTTTGTCGAATGTAAAATACATTTTATCTTTGTATTCTAAACAGGTGATGACTGAGGTGGAACCCCTCGGTATATGAATCCCAAAGAAGCCGTCTTGAGTTCGCGATATTAAAGCGGTGAGGGTAGAGTCACTATAAGTCGGGAGTAGCTACCCAATGACGAAGATGTGACCGCCGATGTAAAAGTCGGTTATGATGTACAAAAGGGTACGAAAAGCCTGTTTAATGGACGCGTAGCTCAGTTGGTTAGTAGCACCTGACTCATAATCAGGGGGTCGTAGGTTCAAGTCCTACCGCGTCCACATCATATGTTAATATATCATTAACACAAATGATATGTGTTAATGATATTTATCAGATATGAAAATAGAAGCACTTTTTATATCTGATGTCCATTTAGGATCAAAAGGTTCAAATGCGGAGGATGTACTCGAAATATTAAAAAAATACCAACCCAACTATC
>JACCDU010725218.1_pt1 | contig 12502 bp, 30 predicted proteins | sample 7446081 | NCBI WGS metagenome assembly JACCDU01 (sample SAMN15323447, study PRJNA562643) | freshwater metagenome | isolation source: river surface water | place: USA:Blue River Watershed | collected 2017-08-17 | reverse complement strand
GGTGGGGTGGCGGGGGTGGTAGCCCCCTATCAGATAAAACGCCTCCCAGACCCCTTGGCGGGGCTAGGATTGGCGTCTGGCTGGGCGTCCTCGGTCGTCGCGGCGTACTCCCAGCGGACTCGACCGCCCTCGGCGTGCTGGAGGAGGACGTGCCCGGAGTAGGCGGGCTGACCTAGGGCGTTGACTAGGCCTGCCCGGAACTGGCGCTTGGAGAAGCCGAACTTGTAGACCGGGCGACCGTTGGCGGTGGCGGCGGTTCTAAACAAATAGCCAGCGTCCCTTGAAAAATTTGTCCATTCTGCGCAGCCAGCACCTAGATAGGCGAGTTGCTGGGGGGTCAGCGTGTCCAGGTCTTCGGATGACTTGGGCTTGGTCGTGTGATGCATATACAACAGCGCGGCCTTGGTCTGCTGAAGCATCTCGTGGATGCCGCCCGGGCCGCGGAGGAAGGCGGACGTGGCGGCCTGATCGGCTATGTCGAAGTTGGCGTACTGGAGAAGAGGGTCGATTATGGCTAGGTCGATGCCGTGCTTGCGGATCATGTCGCCGAGGTAGGAGACGAACTCGAAACCGACCTTCGTGGACTGGCGGACGAAGATGAGGTTCTGGCGGAGCAGCGCCTTCTCGGGTTCGATTAGCTTCTCGGTCGCCCCCATGAGGGACTCGCTCGCGTCGCCGATATCGTTTTCCCCTTGGACGACGAGCACCTTGAGCGCTCGGACGGGCTTTAGGCCGAAGGGGGACTTGCCCAGGGCCCAATGGACGGCGAGGTGCACGGCGAGGGATGACTTGCCGGTGCCCGAGAAGCCGACGATCTGGAACGGGTAGCCTTGGCAAATCCAGCGACGGTCGGCGCCGATGAGCACGGTCGGGTCGGCGGCGGGGTCGAAGTTGAGCATGGCGTCGAGGTCGAAGTACTCGGTCGTCTTGTCCTCGGGTGCCTCCTTGGGTTTGCCCGCGAGGGCCTTGAGTTGCTGCTCGGCGTAGGCGGCGAGGGCGGCGGGGTCGGTGCCCGGGTCGGCGACGGCCTTGGCGATGCGTAGATTAAGGGCGGCTATTCTACGCAGGGACGCGGCGGTGGCGACCTGTTCGGCCCACGCGGCGTTATAGGCGGAGAAGCCGACGTCGTTGGTCAGCCCGTTGACGGCCTCGCGGGTGACGGGCGAACCGGCCTTGGTCAGGGCGTCGAGGACGGTCAGTTCGTCGAGATCGGTGCCATCGACCTTGAGGGCGTTGATGGCATAGGCGACGTCCTGCAGCCAAGGCTCGCCGAAGTCCTCGGGGGCGAGGGTCGCGGGGAGCGGGCGGTTGTCGCGGATGACGGCGCCGAGGAGGAACCGCTCGGCGTCGGAGTTGGTGGAAAGGTTCATGTGGGGGAAGGGGGTCATGCCCGCCCCCTAGCCTTGCGTCAAGACCTTTGCTTTTTGGAGGCCTTGCGCTTGGGGCCGTAGTACGGTGCCCGGCGGATGAACTTGCCCGTATAGCGGCGCAGCTCGATTCGCTCCAGGATGCCCGCCTTGACGCCCTCGCCGAGGTAGCGCTTGGCGCAGGAGCGTTTGCACTTCCAGCGCTTCTCCCAGTAGTCGATGGGGTGGAAGCCCGGAGGAGCCTTCTCGGCCTGCTTCTGGATTTCCGAGACGATCGCGTCGAGGATATCGTCGCGGACGCGGTGGTTTGCGAGGACGCTGTTGCCCTGGGCCATTAGGTGCGGGGGGTGAAGTGACGGAGGCCGGTCTGCCAGACCCAGCGCTTGCCGACCTTGTGGACGAGCCAAGCCTTCCAGTCGTCACCGTCGACCCACCCGGCCACGAAGCCAGAGCCCCAGCGGGCGGTGGCGAGTCGGTGGGAGGCGTAGCCCATTGCCTCCTTCTGACAGAGGCACCCGGCGCTGAATGCGTTCCCGCTGCCGTGTTGGGTTAGGGCGATGCTGGCGAGGGTGTGCGTGTGACCGTGGACTAGGCCGCCGCCATGGACGGCGTAGTGGAGCCCTTGTTTAGCCGTGGCTGTCTCGCTGTGAGCGTAGCCATGAATAAAGGCAACCTTGCCCAGGCGATAGACGCCGAGGTCGGCGTGGTAGGGCTTGATGACCTTGGCGCCGGCTTGGCGTGCCGTTCGGTTGATGGTGTCCTTAATGTCCTGGCAGTAATCGCGGACGAGGGCTGAGCTCGACGACGCGATAAGGTTATCGAGGCGGTGCTCGTGATTGCCCCAGAGGTAGACGGTCGGGCGGAAGCGCTTGAGGAAGTCCATGCCAGCCTCGAGGTCGGCCTTGAGGGACTCGCCGCTTTCCGCGTCAGAGGTGCCGACGCCACGGCGCAAGGCCCGGAAGTCGAAGTGATCGCCCCCGGCGATGCGGACGGTCGGCTTGTAGTCCTTGCAGAACTCCCAGAGGGCGGCGAGGGCCTCGGGGTCAGCCATGTCGCCATGGCTATCGGATGCGTAGACGAAGCGGATGGGGTCACTCATCTTCCTTGTCCTCCTTGGCCTTTTCCCAATCTGTGACTTCATAAACAGCCTGAGGGATGGCAGGCCACAAAGCGCTTGCCATATTGTCACCGGCCTTTGTGAGCCTCTCGACCTTTGCCTTGAGTTGGGCGACGCGATCCAAGAGCTGGGCCTCCACCGGCACGGCCTTGAGTCTCTGCTCCATGCGGAGCCTTTCGTTCTCTGCCTTCAGTTCGCCGATGCGCTTCATCATTGACGCTTCGAGGGAGTCGCTCACGACGCGGCTCCCTTCATCAGCCCCAGCTCGACGAGGCGGCGGTCGCGGTATGCCCGGGCTTCGGCGATGTCCTGGGGCGCGCGTTCCCAGAGGGCTACGCGGCGGCGGTTGATGCGGAAGTACAGGACGCCGTTGATGCGGGACAGGTAGCAGTCGGGGTTCGTCGGCTTGGCGAACGGGGTCTCCTCGCGGAGGCGCCCGACGGTGTGCTTCGGGCATTTGAGCAGCCAAGCGGCCCGCTCGATGGTCAGCCCCATGCCGACGGCCCAGACGGCTTGCTCACGGGTCAGAGTTTCCACGCCCGGGCCATGCGGCGCCCCTCCGCCATGATTTCGTTGCGGCTATTCGGCTTGAAGCAGAGTTCGACGTCGAAGTCGACCTCGGCCCGGAGATCCATGAGCGACCAAGCCTCCTCGTCGTTCGCGGGGAGGATGCCAGCGGTCGAGATGTGGACGGTGCGGAGGTTCCAATTGTATTCGTCCATGATGCGGCTGACGACCTTGTATTCGTTCAGGTAGCGCCAGTCCGAGCAGACGACGGTCTCGTGCGGGAGGCCATCGGCGGAGACGAACGGGAGGTAGCGGGCGAGGTGCTCGGCGAAGACGTCTTGGTTCAGCGAGCGGGCGAACTTCCCGGTGCTCACGAGGAAGTCGCGGTGCTTGACCTTGAACTCCTCGTTGAAGAAGTCGCCCTCGAGGTGCAGATACGACAACATCGCGTTGGCGCACTCCTTGAGGGGGTCGGCGAAGTTGACCTTCGACGCCCGGCGCTCAGACCATTCAAGCAGCCCGTTGGCGAGGGTATCCTTCCCGGCCCTGGAGAAGCCCGCGATCAGGACGAGGGTGGGGCGGCCTTCGATGATGGTCATGAGGCGGTGGCGTCGTATTGGCGGAGGACGCGGGAGAGGCGCAGCGCCTTGCGGAACTGACGGCCTGAGACGTTCAGCGCCTTACGGAGGTGCCGGTGTTTGACGGTCGGGTCGGTGCGCAGGGCCTCGAGGCAGATCAGGGTGCGGGTCTGACGGTCGCCCTGGCGGGCGTCGGAGATGAAGTCGCGGTTCATTAGAAGGGCGGGGCCTCCATGTTGGAGTCGGGGGCGGGCGTCGGACGGATGGTGCCGCGGGCAAACTCGAGTTTGTACTTATATTGGGGCTTATCCTTGTAATGGTAGTGGACGCCGTCGCGCATATCGGGCTCGACGTTCACGGCGACCTCGACGGTGTGACCGCAGGCGGGCTTGATGTACTCCAGGAACTCCATCGGGGTCGCGTCGAGGCGCAGCTCGGCGGTGAACTTGCCGGAGAACTTGCCGACGAGGAAGGCGAGGGACTTCCAGTCGCCCCACTTGTTGGTCACGCGGCGCTTGAGTTCGTTGCCCTCGGCGTCGACAAGCAGCAGGCTGGTCTCGAGGACGCCGGTCTGCGGGTCGTGCCTGATCCAGTCGACGCGGGGCGGGATGACCTTGAGGCGGTAGTTGCCGGACTTGGTGATGGGGGTGCGGGGCGGGCGGTCGTTTGCGGGTTGGGTCATATTGGTATTAGGCGAAGGTGATGGGGGCGGGGGCGTCGGTCGGCGCCTTGTTCAGGTCGAGCGTCTGGATCTCCTGGGAATAGCCGGGCCAGTCGTTCGACGCGAGGCAAGCCTTGTAGGTCTCGACGGCCTTGACGAAGTCCGAGTAGCCATAGGCCATCAGGTCGGGGCCGAGCTCGTAGACGGCGGTCTGGAGGGTTTCCTTCTCGACGCAGATGAAGCGGAAGCCTTGGACGTGCTCCTTGAAGCCCGCGGTGTAGGCGGCCTTATAGAAGTTAGCCTGGAGGTTGTAGCGGTAGGCGCGGACGGCCTTGAGGAAGCCGGCGGGGGACGCGTCCTCGCACGTCTTGAGGTCGTAGAGGTAGCCATCCTCCCCGACGGCGTCGATGGCGGCCTTGATGTTGGCGTCCATGAACGTGGTCATGAACATGAACTCGGTCGCCTTGAACTTGAAGCCGTGCCGGTCAATGCAACCGAGGGCGGCGGCAGCGATTTTGAGGGACTCGTCGCGTTCGAGCTCGGTCAGGATGGTCGTCCCGGGCTGGAGGCTAGCGTTGAAGGCCTCGAATGCGGCCTTTCCGGCTGTGGTGCGGCGGTCGCAGACCGGGGCCACGGCGAAGGCGGTCTCGGCCTTCGGCTTGTCCAGGACGAGGGCGTGGACGTAGGAGCCGACGCGGAGGGCCTTGGTCGCCTCGCGGTCGCGGTTCATGTACTGGATGTAGTGGGCCGGGGACTTGAGCAGTTCCTTGGAGCCCGAGTAGTTGAGGGCCTCGAGGCAGTCGTACTGGACGCGGTGGGGGATGATGTGGGGGGGGATGTGTTGCATGGTTGTTGGTGGGAAAGTTATTTGAGGAGGGCCATGATCTGGTCGGCCTTGTCGGGGCGACGGCGCTTGATGGCGGCGAGGCACATGGACGACCCGGGCTTGAAGTTAGAGCAGGCGTAGGGGCGGTTGGGGTAGATGTTGCAGCGGCCCTCCTTGGATAGGTTCGGGCAGACGCAGGGGATTTCGGCGACCGTGATGCCGTCGGCCTCGAAGACCTCGGCGCGGACGGAGTAGAACTCGCGGGTCACGGGGTTCGACGGGATGCCGAACAGGAGGGACTCGCAGCAAGCCCCGGCGCAGAGGTCGCAGGCGTTCACAGGTCGTCGTCCTCCGCGGTGCTGTCCTCGAGGGCGAAGGTGACGGCCTTCGCGTGTTGCAGGGCCTCCTCGGCGAGGCGCTCGCACTCCTCGAGCTGATTGCGGAGGCAACGGAGGGACACGACCGCGGCGTGGGCCCGGTCATAGAAGGACTTCACGTCGTAGGCCTCCGCGAGGGTGTCGGGGTTGAGGCGGTCAATCTCCTCGCGGGCGAGGTCGGCGCATTGGCTGACACGGGTGTAGTCGCTGATCGTGTCGGCCCGGGCGGCACGGTCGGACAACTTGCCCAGGGCGTCGGCGGACTGCATGAGGAGGCCGCGGATGTAGTCGTGGTTCGTCATGTCAGAAGGTGACCTCAGTGATGGTCTTCCCGTCGGTGAAGAAGAAGCGCACGTTTGACCGGGCGAGGCTCGGAAGGGTGTTGCGTTTCCAGTCCGCGAGGTTCGCGTCGAAGACCTTGCGGGACTTGGCGAAGACCTCGGCGTATGGGATGCCGTCCAGGATGAGCAGCAGGACGAAGGGGTAGCCGGCGGAGGCGGCGGCCTTGACGACGCCCGAGGGGACGAGGATGGGTTTCTTGACGGGCTTCACGGGATGAAGGCAATGTGACGTTCGAAGAAGCGGACGAGCTCGACGACCATCAGGGCGGTCAGGATGCCGACGCAGACTCCCAGCCAGAAGCGGTCGACGTTCACTTGGTCAGGGGGCGGATGCCCGGTTGGGTGGACGCCGGTGCCGAGAAGGCAGTCGGCTTGGAGGAGGAGGCGCCGTCGTCGTCGAGGTCGGTGGCGATGCCGCAAGCGGTCTGGATGGACTGGCGGCGAAGGTAGGTGATGGCGCTGCCGATCTGCTGCGGGGTCAGACCTTCGGCCTTCACGGACAGGCGGCCCGAGGGGAAGGTCGTGCCGTCGATATGGCGGAAGGCGGTGAAGACGGTGACCTTGCCTTCCTCGCTATCGAGGGTCTGGACGATGGCGAGGCGATGCTTCGCGGCGACGGCCTTGACGGTCTCGAGCACCTCGGCGAGCGAGGCGTAGCGGGACTTAAAGGCCGGGTTGACTCGGTCGGCGTGGACGTTGCCGACGTCGTTCAGGAAATTGACCAGGTCGGAGTTGGGGCTGTGGGGGGTGCTCATGGGAAGTTAGTCGGCCTTCGGCTTTTCGACGAGGGTCATCAGGTCTTCGCGGGCGATGCGCTGGAGGTCGCCGTTGATGATCGGGTTGTAGTATTCCTTGCCGTTGTAGACGGAAACCTTGAGGAGGCGGGCCAAGCGGTTGTCGGGCAGGATGACGTACGAGGTGCCCGGGACGGGGATGGGCGGGACGACGAGGTGCTTCGTCGTTTGTTCGTTAGCGGGAATGCGTTGTTTCATTAGGGGGAGAAAGGGGAGGGGGCTGGCGGCGGAGTTATTTGGGGTGGATGAATCCCAAAATGTGTCCTATGTGCCAGCCCCCAAAGGTCAGTTGATGGCGCCGCGTCGGGCGGCGTCCAGGATGAGGAGGGCGTCGGCGTTCCATAGGGTCACGTCGACGGTGGGAAAGAGCTCGGCGGCCCGAGCCTTAAGTTTGTTCTTCCACGCGGTCGTGGTCAGGTCGCCCTTCGTGCCGCACGTGTGCGCCTTCTGCCAGATTGCGGGACGGACGCGGTGCATCTTCCAGCCCAGCGTGACCGCGGCGCCGTAGAGGACGCCGGTGTTCCACATCAGCTTGCCGATGGCGGAGCCCGGGATGTTCTTGCCCGCGAAAAGGGGCGGCTCCTCAAGGTAGCAGTCGATTTCCTTCGCGGTGTTGGAGACATCGACGAGGAAGGAAACAACCTCGAAGTCAGTCCCCGGCATCTTCTGCACCGTGACGAGCCCTTCCCGATCCAATAGGGCAAGCCCGCCGTTTACGCCAGGGTCGATTGCTACGATGAGGGCCACGGACAAGACCCTTGCAGTCGTGCAAACTCCTTGCCAGAAATAAACTAGCGACGGACGAGATTGCCGACGCGGACGGCGTAGGATGCCCGGGCGGGCGGGGCGTTCGACAGGCGGAAGCCGATGCTCGCGGCGCCGGTGAAGCCGAGGTTCCAGCAGAGGGCCAGACACTCGGGGGATGGGTTATGTATGCCCCGGGCGGTCAAGCGGCCTCTGAGGGCACGCAGATAGGCAAGGGCGACCATGTCCTGGGCGAGTGGGGAACGCCATTGCCAGCGGGGGAATGTCGGTCGGCCTTCGCGGAGAAGCTGCGCGTTGCCGTCGGCCCATGCCTCGGGGTGCATTTGGTAGAGCCCGAGGGCCGCCCCGCCGTCGCCACGCTGGTCACGCTCGCCGCCCTCGACCTGACCGATCGCGTGGAGGATGCGGGCGTCGGACTGGGCGTTGGCAGCGCAACCGAGCAGGAGCAGGGCGACGAGGGGGACGGGGCTCACGGGCGGCGGGGGATGAAGGAGCCCTCGATGGTGACCTCCGCGATGCGATAGGAGAAGGTCAGACCGATGCAGTCACCGGCCCCGACGTAGGGCTTGATGGAGACCTCGTCGGCACCCTGCTTGCGCATGATCTCGGAGTAGTCCAGGATGTGCCGCTCGACGTGTGGCAGGGCGAACTTGGCGCGGGCGTAGTCGCCGGTGATGATGCGCTCGTTGATGTGGTAGACCTCGCCGGAGAGGGCGGCGAAGGCGGGGAGGTGGCGGAAGTGGCCGACGTCGCTCATTGTTTGATGAATTCGTAGATTGCGACGGCGATGCTGAAGCCAATCGAAACGCCAGAAAGGAAAAAAGACCAAGCCAGCATCTTGGCCGTGCGTTCGACGTCGCTCACGGCTGGCCTCCCTTCTTGGCGGCGTTCCATTTGACAATTCCTTTATCCCAATTCTCCCAACAATCATCAGTCTGGACTGCTTCAACAAGCCAATCCCCGGCATTGGTCAGCCGCTCGACCTCGGCCTTGAGGCGGGCGTAGTCCTCGTAGCGGACATAGTTTCCAATGATGTTTTTCTGCATATCAGAATCCCCAAACTCGTCGGTCTCGCACTCCCAGCGTTGAACATTCGGCTCGCTCACGACTGGCCTCCATTTCTAATGGCGTTCCAGTTATTGGTCAGTTCATCGCAAACAAGGATTGGCAAATCAGATCCATACAGAGCACCGGCCATCGCATCCCCGGCCTTGGTCAGCAGCTCGACCTGTTGAAGCAAAGCATCCCTATCTTCCTGCATCTTCTTATCGACCCATGCTTCAGTCAGCCGCTCGACCTCGGCCTTGAGGCGGGCGTTCTCCTCGAGGACGCGCAGCCACCGGGCGTTGTCCGTTTCGGCCTCGACCTTCCAATAGTTGACCACATGCTCGAGGCGGGCGACCTCCGCCTGAGCCTTGACCATCTCGGCCCACTTCTCGGGCTCGACCGGGATGAACTTACCCACGGGGCCGCTCCTCCATCTCGCGGATCACGCGCTCGTTGTGCAGGGCGACGGCGTGGGCCCGCTCGGCCTTGGCGACCCAATGGAGGCGGCTGGCCTCGGCGTTGCGCAGGGCGAGGTCGAGGCGGTCGTTCTGGGTCTTCAGCGCCGCGACGATGCTGGAGAGCGTCCGGGCCGTCGACCAGGGCGACAGCCACCAGAGGCGGGGCAGGGTGTTTCCTTTGATGGTGAACATATCCGGGTGATGTGAGGCGGGGTCGGGCATCAGCGGGTCGAGTAGGGGGCGCGGGGCTGGACGTTCGTCCACTTGATGCCGAGGAGCTCGAGCCAGTTGCGGAGCAGCGGGACGGAGATGCCGAGGGCCTCGGCTGCGTCCTTCTGGGACTTGCCCGAGGCGTTGAGGGCGATGAGGCGGGGGTGCTGCACGGCGAGGCGCTGCGCAAAGTCCGGGCGGACGGGGCGGCAGAGGGTGAGCGGCTTGGCGTTGATGGTGATGACGGACTGGGTGGCTAGCGTTTTGGGCATGGTGTTGGGTGGGTGGGAGATTAGCGCTTGATGGCCTTCGGGGGGAGGCGGTCGACGATCGCCTTGTGGACGGCGGGCCCGGACTTGACCAGGAGCACGTTGTAGCCGACCGCGAAGCCGACGACGAGGAGGATGGGGAGGAGGAGTTTCATGTGGTTGGTGGGGGAGATGGGTAAAAAAATGCCCCTCACTTGAGGAGCATTCGCTTCAGGGACTTGATGGCTTCATCGACCATCTGCGACTTCACTTTGAGGCGCTTGGCGGTTTCGATGTCGCCGCCTTCGATGGAGTAGATCTGGGCGTCGTGCAGTTCCTTCTTCACGTCTTCGGCGAGCATCTTGGCGACATAGGCGATAACCTTGTCGGCGTGCTTTTCGGAGAGTTCGGAGGAATAGCGGGCGTTGTTGGCGTCGGTGTTGTTCATGGGTGGTGTTGGTTGGAACTCCGATAGCCTAGGTCTCTTATTTTATTCCGTCAAGCCTTTTGAATAAACTTTCTTAGACCCCCCCCCAACTTTCCAAATACCCCCTTCCGAGCCCCCGTTTGGAAACCCTAGCCAGCCCCCGCCCTACCCCATTAGACCCCTCTGGCTTGCCCTAGGAGGCGTTTTCTTTCCTCAGACGCAGGAAGACCGCCACCCCCACCCCTAGGCACCCGACCGACAACGCCCAGCCTAGGTCGCGGCAGGCCTTCAGGGCCATCGTCGCCGCGCTCAGGTTCCGCTCAAGGTTCTTGTCGTCTGACTTGGTGCCCGCGTCGGTGATCAGCATGACCATCGCGTTCGTGTCCTGGAACGACCGCAGGACGAAGTCGCAAATCCAAGCGGACGCCGCCGCCGCTAGGAAGGCCGCGAGCACCAGCCCGCAGACGGCGAGCAGCAGGTTCTTATCGGCGCTTGGTCTTTCCTTTGCCGGCGGCACGGGTTCCTCCCTTCGTCACCTTGGCGACCTCGGCCTCGCCCTTGGCCTTGATGTATTTCAGAAGGTAGTCGAGACACTCGGGGGCCGCGTAGCCAGCCGCCCCGACCGCCGCCATGCGGAGGCCCGTGCTCTGGATGTGGTCTTGGACGCCGTAGCCGACGAGGGCCGCCGTGATCGCCGCGGCGAAGACCCGGCGGATGACCCACCCCACGGTCACCGGCTCGGTCGAGAGGAGGAGGCGGGCCGTCATCGCCAAGCCGCCCAGGATGGAGGCCACGACGCCGTCCTTCAGCTCGGGCGGGATGTCGTCGGGGTTGACAGGGCTGGCGCTCATTCGGTGATGCGGACGGGAGTCGTGTGTTTCCCTTGCACGACGCGGCGGTAGTTCTGCGACCAGAGGACGCGGGAGACGACCTTGCCCGCCCGGTCGACCTCCTTCTCGGTCATCTCGGGGAAGGCGATGTGCAGCGCCTCGTGGCAGAGCACCTCGAGTTCACGGGCGGCGGAGAGGCGAGGGTCTACCTCGATGAGCGGACGCTTGGGGTCGATGGTCGCCTGACCCCACGCACGTTCCCGGCCCAGCGGGCGGAAGACGACCTTAACCTTTTTGGTCTTCTTGCGCGGCATCGGGGCAGGGAGGTTTGCGGAACTGCAGCCAACCGAAGGCGAGGCCGACGACGACGAGCAGCCCCACCGCGGGCAGGAAGTAGGGGGAGTTAAAGACGAAGGGCAGCGAGCCGACGGCGCCCCCGATCAGGAAGGCCGCCCCCGCCCGGAGGTACTGACCGAGGAGGGCCATCGCCAGCGCCGCGAGAAAGCAGATGCCAGCGGCGACCGCGAAGGCGTTGCGGACTCCCTCGGTGCGGACTTGCTCGACCTCGGCCTTGAGCGCGACGATCTGCTTGTTGGCGTTGTCCAGGGCTGCCTTGTTCTTGAGGGCGTCCTGCTCGGCCTTGGCGAAGTTGGCGTCGATGACGGCGAGGAGTTTCCGACCCGCCTCCTCGGCCCGCTTGTATTCCTCGGGGTTCGCCCGGGTCACGCGGTTGCGGGCGTAGTCCAGCGTCTGGGCGTCGGGCTTGGGGAGGTAGGCCAGCGCCACGCCGGTCTCGGCCTTGACGACCTCGGGCTTGTCGGCGTTCTCGCGGGCCACGGTCACGGCGGCGGCGACGCGCTGGTCGGACTTGTCGAGCTGCGTCCCGAGGGTGCCGAGGTCGGCGGAGGGCGTTCCCGTGCCGGTCGTATCCTGGGCAGGCGTGCAGGCCACTAGGGCCAGCAGGGTCATGACCAAAATACGATGCATCTTAAAATGGTCACTTCCCCTTGAGGGCGTCGAGGAGGCGCTTGCCTTCGGACTCGGTGGCCTTCAGGCGCTCGGCGTGTTTGCGGGCGAAGAGGACACCGGCGACGAAGCCGCCCAGCAGGGAGAGGACGATGGCGATGAGGTAGAGCATGGTTTAAAGTCGGGAGAGGAGGGCGGACAGTTGAGCCTCGAGCTCGGCGATGCGGTCGGCGTCGGTCTTGGGCGCCGGAATGTACGCCACGCTGACGAGATACTCGTCGGTCATCTCGGCGTTGCCCTGGACGATGCGACCGTCCTCGCAGGTGATGGACAGGCGGTCTTCCGATCGCGTCCAGGTCAGTCCGTTTTGGTCGATGTAGGCCATGCGCGTTAGGTGTAGGTGATGATGATGGCGCGTCCATTACCACCAGCACCGCCAGCGCCGCTGGTGAAGCCCGTGTCGGTGCCGCCTCCGCCGCCTCCGCCGCCTCCGGGCCAGCCTCCAGCCGCACCAGCGCTTCCGGCAAAAGCGGTTCGATAATAGCCGCCGCCGCCTCCCGTGCCGCCGATGTAGGAGTTCGTGCTGGTTGTGCCCACCGTCGGAGCAACAGGCCCAGAGGGGTTGCCGCCGGTGCCTCCGGCGATGCTTACGTTCAAACCAGAGTTATTGAGGGCAAAGGCCATAGCCCCGCCAGAGCCGCCGGACTGGATGCCCGTTCCGCCAGCAAGGCCACCAGCGCCGCCGCCGCCGCCAGTAGGTGCATAAAATACGGACGTAGTCGTCACAGCGGTGGTTCCGCCGCCGGTGGCACCATTGCCGCCGCCCCCGTTGAAGGACAAGGTGGTCAACGCCAAAGACTGACGACCTGCGCCAGCGGCTCCGCTGCCGCTTGAACCACCACTGCCAAAGTTTCCGCTGACCGCGCGATAGTTCTTGAAGGTCGTCTGGCCTCCCGCGGTGCCGGGGTTTCCGGTGGTAGTCG
>JACCDU010397482.1_pt1 | contig 12510 bp, 11 predicted proteins | sample 7446081 | NCBI WGS metagenome assembly JACCDU01 (sample SAMN15323447, study PRJNA562643) | freshwater metagenome | isolation source: river surface water | place: USA:Blue River Watershed | collected 2017-08-17 | reverse complement strand
CTTTTATTGCTTGTAATAATGCCAACTGTCTAGCTAAAAACAATCGCCATCTTATATATTCTGGCAGATCGTCTTCATCTAGTTCTTCTAACTTTGGTCTACTGTAACTTCTGTGTATCGAATCTTCAAATACGTACTCGACTTCACAATCATCAAATGTTAGAACAACTGAACGAGTCGGATTACTTCTTAGCAGGCTCTGCTTTTTTGGCGTCGCTTTTAGCAGGCTCGGCCTTTTTCTCTGCTGGCTTGGCAGCGGGTGCAGAAGCAGCAGGTGCGGCTGGCTTGGCTTCTTCTTTCTTTGCTGGTGCAGCAGGTGCCTGTGCAAAAGCGGATACTGCGAATAGGGATGCTACTAGAACTAATACTGATTTCATTTGAAATCTCCTTTTAAGTTTAACGACAGCAGAATCGCCGTGCGTACATATATAACGCATTAGAAAAGAATTTTGTTGACAGCTCGGTCAAGAAAAAGGGCACCTAAGTGCCCAATTTCAACTGCTACGAACAATTTTAATAACTGATGCCTTGTGATATGCCTGATAAACGTTTAATGCTTTCCAATTCTGGATCAAATGATTCTTTATCTGGAAAACTAGGAGTACCAACTGGAAGGGCGCCGACTTTACGATGACTGAAATCTGCGATTGGTTTGAGTAATTTATTGTCAAATCCTTGCTTGATGGCATCTTTGGTCATCTGTGGAGCACTGCCTAGAATAGTAACAGTGGCCATTTGGTTTTCTTCATCTGGCTCAACTTCTGTGCCAGGCAAATCAACCAGCTTGTTCATTATATAGTCATAACCTTCTGGTCCTACCGCAGAGTAAGTATTTTGACTTACACTGACTTCGTCCATCTTAGACGATTGATCCATACCAGCTAATTCTCTTACTCTGGCCAATTCTGCTAACTCTGGATTTTGTTCGGTGCTCTGTTGAGGAGCCATACGCTCAACAAACTTGCGAGCCACTGACTCTGCCTGTTCGCCAAACTTCTTGCCCACCATTGTGCAGACGCCTTCTGGACCTTTAGGGAATGTGCCTGAGTCTCTATCATAGAATGAAGTTATAAATTCAGCTAATTCTTGTACACTTAATTTTCTATCTTGTTGTTCTTGATCCATATCTGCCATCTGCGGTTCCTCTGCTGGAACTTCGGCTCCTGGCTCCATCGCTGCTTCTGGTTCGTCGACCATATCGCCAAAATCTAACTGCTCAATAGCTTCTGGAGCATTTTGTTCTAACCAATCTTTTATCAATGGTCTTACACAGCTGTCTGGATCTTCCTTGGCTTGTTCTTTTATTTGCCTAAACAGTTCCGGATCTTCAATAAGGCCTTTGAGACTTTCAATGGCGTTTGAACCATCTACTCCTGCAGGAAAATGTTCACCTACAAGCTCTTGTAATTGTTGAATCGCTGCCTGTTTTTCTTCTTCGTCTTCACTGGTAATTGCTGATTCTTCACCTAGTGCATAAACCCATTTTTCAAAATTTTCAAAAGGATCATGACTAGACAAAGTAGATTCTGGATGAATTTCTGTTTGTGTGGTCATTTCGACTATGTCGTCATAGCCTATTTCATTTTCTTTCATTAATTTGTAGAGCACTGGAAACACGCTCTTGATATCTTCTTTGAAATTTCTTACTGTGAATTGATCTGTAAATTGTTCGACAACATCCTGTGGTACTTCCATTCTCTCTTGTGCCTGGAAATTTTCTTTGTATGATTCATAGTGGCTTTGTTTTGACAATGCCTTGATCTGTTCACGTAGGCCGTTTAAGTATTCTGAACTACGTTCAACGATATTATTATTCATCGAATTCATAAGATCGTTGCGAACAACATAGTTTCCGAAACTCTTCAACTGCGCAATTTCTTCGCTCATACCAATAATGCTTTTGCCAATATCATCATAGGGTAGACCACCGTTGGCCACGTGGCGTTGCATTGCTCTTGCACCTGCTAGGTGAATAAACGGATATTTAAATCTTTCACCGTCTTGATTTTCAACAAACAGCGCAGAAATATGCCTTGTTCTTGCACCTGGCTGTGTGTCATCCATAACTGCCTGGCTATGTTTGATAATCAATCTTGTATCTTCTAATTTCTGATAGCTTACAGTCTTAGATCCATACAAGGAACTTTCGCTGACAACATTTGTCATAATATTTTCTCCAACTGGTTGTTGTATAATTTGATTGGCCACTGCTGGCTTGGGTTTATTGTATTGAGAAAGAAACTCGTAGTCTCTTTTGTCTAAATTATCTTTGGCAATATCTCTAGTATCAAATGCCATTAATCTTCTTTTGGCAAAACTTCTAAGCTCTTTTAAAAACCCGTACCAGTTGGTTTTTTGAGTGCTATCCATCGATTCAGTAATACCCGAACTGAAGTATACCTTCATAGAATTAGGTTCGGCAAGGCTTATGCTGACATGGCCTATAGGGCGTTCGCCCTCCATATAATCAAAGTCAAAAAATCTAGCATCTTCAGGATTGATAGTGATTTGACCCATTTCGTCGCCTAATTTAAGGCCCTGAAATCGGCTTCTAACTTTGAAAAATAAATCCGTAGCAATATTATTGGTTGCGTTCATAGTAGTATTTATCAAAAACCAGTGCTGACAAAGATAGGCATAGGCATCGATTCTTCTGTGATTTTTTCTGTCATCTTTTCGTAGATGTTAGGATCCCAATCACTGAGTACATTTGCCATCCTGATTATTAATAGGATTCCTGATACAAGATCATCGTGCTCGCCAGTTTTTGCTCCGAATCCTATGCCGTGTGCCACATATGTTTTAAGCTCTGAAATCAATGGTTTAGAATGCACTGCCATTTTGCCCGTTTCAATGAGATTTTTAAATTGACTACAGGCAGAAATTTTTGTTCTGTGAGTTGTGTTAAATCCTTTGCGGAATTTCCTAACGTGTCCTTTACGTATTGGTTCCGATAAAAACAGTCCTGGGAAGTTTTCTTCGCCTATGTCTCTGATCACTATAAGTGCTGCTTCGCCTAAAGTATTGTTTTCAACACTGTAATATATCTGTGCTGCACCACCTCTTTCCTGAGATCTTGTTTCTATGTACTTGCAGATTTCTCTTAGGTGTTTTACCTGTATTTGTACAGGTGTAAGATTATGCCGCCATTCTGCTACCTGTTCCATAGAAGGCATTTCAAAAACCTGTATTGCAGAATAGTCTCCACCTGTGCCTAGACTTGGATCTAATGCCACAAGATAAGTTGCTCGAGGATCAATATCTTTGTACCAACGGGTTTGTCCCATGGTCATAGATGGTTCTTTGCCTGTTAATTCTGCCAACTTGACTGCATTTATCAATGTTTCGTCAAAGATTAGAAATTCACAATCAAACTCACGTCTAAATCTTTCTTCGCCAATTTTAGCTCTTTCAGTTTTAGCCCATTCTTCATCTCTATCAGGATGTTCATTCCAATGTGCAAAATAAGAATAGAAACCATTTACACCTACATCTTGCTCATTGCCGTATTCGTCGAATTTTTTATTTGCTTCAGTCCAAATCATCGCAAATTGATCTTCGTCGGAGTTTGGTGTAGATGTTATAATTGCTCTACCACCTGTAGACAATGTTGGCGATAGTGCAGTCCAAAACTCTTTTGCTTTCTCTGGTGGCTGCACGAATGCAAACTCATCACAGTATATCAGAGACAATGACTTACCACGACCTGTATTTTCTGTTGTAGTTGTGGCCTGTATTCTTGCACCATTGTCGAATTCAATGGTATTTCTATTGTAGCTGATTACACCTGCACGAATAAAGTCGGGAAGATTTTCGTAACCATAGCGATAACGATTCATGATATCCTGCGCACCTTCATATTTGTGCGCAGCGATTAGAACCTGTGCTTCTGGTACAAACTGCGTAAACCATAGAAGATATCCACAAGCACAGGTAGTCTTGCCCATCTGTCTTGGTAACATAGCAATCACATCTTTGTGATTATGATATGCTTCGATTAATCTTACCTGATATTCATATGGCTCGAATGCGATGGCTCCTCTTACAGGATGCTGTATTTTAAGAAAGTTACGCATAAAATATAATGGGCCGCCAACAGGATCCATACATTTTTCTAAATGCTCAACTTCTTCTAGCGTATAACGTTGTGTTTTGTGCGCCTTCTTGATTAAGACGCCATCAAGTGATTTACCCATATGTTTATTTACTGAAAAAAATAGGGCCTCACGGCCCTATTTTGATTTCTTGGCTATTAGGCAAATGTCATGCCGGATAATGCAACATTAGTAACAGTAACATCATCTTCAGCAGTACCTAATGCAGCACGAATTTCATCTTCGATATTTTCGTATGAACCATCTGCACTACTAGATGCACCGAAACCATCACCGGTATCGGTCTTATTCAAGTGTACCAATGCTACAAATCCAGTGGCTGTGTTACCAGGAATACCCACATAGTACACTTCTGCTAGGTCTTGCAGTGCATAAACAGCCTTGTACAAGTTGCTGTTTGCTGCGGCAGGTGTTGTGGAAAAATTTACAGTTGCAGAAATAATCTTCAGCGCCTGTAATTGTGGAGTACCAAATCGTGTATAAGGACCAATTCCGCTGGCTCCATCTCCAAGAATTTTACGTGCATTTGCACCTACTGTGACACCGTCTACAACAACTGAATATAAATCTGCCATTATTTTGCTCCCTTAGCTTCCGCTAATCTCTGTAATAGTTCTGCACGGATCTTAGCTCTAAGATCGGCGGTTTCCATAGCCATTGGATTATCGCCTTGCTTATAGCTATGCTTGTGCATAGATTGTTGACGTCCTAATCCGCCTGCTAATTTGTTCATCATATAATCGGTATCTTTGTACTGAGGTTCAGTATCATCATCGGTACCGTTAGCGAATCCTTCTTCTTTGTCTTTTTTCTCTAGATCATGATCTTTCATATCATGGTCGCCGTCACCGTCTCTATCTAAACCTTTGATTTCTGAACCTTCATCACCATCGGGCTCCATATGTCCTTCTTCTTTATCAAAATCTGGTAACATTTTCAAAGGAGGCAACGATGGTTTCATACTCATCGAATCAGGAGCCATTCCTATTGTAGGCATAGGCATCGGAGGTAATGCAGGCTTGTCCATATCAGGATTAACCTTGGTAATGAGTTTCAATAGATCCTCAATGCTGTCCATACCCTGCGCATTCATACTGACATTCATCGATGGTGGGGGTGTATCTGGTTTAGTGTCCATTGGAGGCATAGGTCCCATGTCGCCGCAGGCTTCTACCGTGCCATCTTCTTTTATTTTATACTTTTTACCATCAACTTCGAACTCATCCTGACCTGCATCTTTAGCTGCCTTTAAAGCGCCGCTGAATTGATTACCTTCGTTAGGTTCTTCTATGACTGATGTTTCTGGAACTGGTTGATCCAGCTGTTGCATTTTTGCTAATAATTGATAAAAATCCATTTATTTACTCCCCATGGCGCTTTTTAGGCCTGCCTTGTCTTCTTTAGCCTTGGGCAGTTTATATTCTTGCGGCCCTGTACTTTCTTTTTTTCTTTGTTTTGAAGATTTTTCTAAATCTTTCAAAAACCCTTTGTTAAAATCGTCACCGAAATAGTCTTTATGTTTAGCATTTGGTGCTTCCTTATATTGACTATCTGTAAGTAATCCGTCAGGATTAATTATTTCATTATTCAATGCCTGATCAATTTCGCTTGGTTCTCCGCTACCGCGTACTCTAAAACAATCTTCGTCCATTCCTAGCATTTTTAAATCGCTTGATATTTCTGGTGCTGTAATTGGGTATTCGCAGATCACTTCAAAAATATGAACTTCAGCATTTTTCTTAGTCGGAAAATCTAAAGGCAAAGCCTGGATAGGTGTTGTGTTTAGTTTTTCTAACTTAACAACCTTACATCTTTCCAGACTATTTTTTAGATTATCTTGAAAAGATTCTGGCAGTTCACCCGCGACCTTGATCTTAAAGTTGTAAACTTTTTTGCTTTCTGATAGGTATTCTTTGAAAGTTTTCATCATAATATATTTATGCTTTTCCACCTAATTTTTTAATGAGCTCATTACGATCTGTAATTACGTACCCTTGCCCGTTGAGCATATCATTAGGATCTTCAGCAGCGTCCTTGTCTATTTTATATTTTTTTAGCTGCAAATCAATAGCTTTGAGTTTTTTATCAATTTTAGCACTTTTTGCATCTATGGCATTTTTCATCATTGTACCAGCTACTTCAAAAATTCTGCTGGCATAACGCACTTCAACATTCATACCAAGATCCATAAGATCATCATAGGCATCTTCGGCTTTTTTAGCAAGATCATCTAGGTCCTTTTCTTCCAAATTTTCTAGATCTTTAATCTGGGGCAAGTCCTTGGTGATTGCTGCCACTGCCTGATAACTCTTATCAAGACTGGTAACTTCTTCGTGTTCAATCTTTTTATCAGCAGATTGTTTAGACTGCTGTTTGACAGAGTCTTCTAGATTGAATAATTCTTCAAGTTTTTTCGTCATACATTACTTATCTTCGTTTTTTTCCTTGATAAAAGATGTCACCCTCATTTATCACACGAAATTTGATACCCTGCTGCTTACACCATGCATTAGCAGCTTCCCACTTGGCAAGGTTCTTTACGTATTGTTCTTGATTATATCTACTTTTACCTACCTGCTCCCTTAGGGTTTGACTAGCAGGTTTAACTTCAACTACTTCGGCATGTTTGCCGCCATTCTTGTCTACATAGACTATGAAAAAATCAGGAACGTAAATTGTATATTTTCCTGTAAGCGGATCTCTGTATGGTATTTGTATGCTTTCACTGGCCCATTTTTCTACGCCGGTGTGTTCATCTAACATACGCATAAACACAAACTCCCAACTACTACGTGCCAAAGGTGTTTTCTTCCCTACATATTTGTCAGGGTTCTTCATTTCAAAACGACTTTGTGCAAATTTTGGCATCAGGCTGCGATGTTACGTATTTGAGATTGTTTTACTACATCGGTGGTTTTGAAACCTAAAGTCGATGTTACTGTTCTATTATTGTTTAGGATTTCACCAACTAATAAATTTATCTGTGTGCCGTTAAAGGTTTTCATTTGATCTAACAATGAAAATATTGGTATGCCATCAAGTTTAGCCTGCTTTAATAATACTGCTGCAGAAACAGTGCTGGCATCTTTATCGAATCCTCGAGATTCAAAAAAACCTATTGCAGCGTCAACTTCTGTAGCAAGAAATTGTAGAGGCTGTTGACCGTAAGTGTCAAAGAACAGTTTTGTTGCCTCTGCACTATCAGACACATTAGGTATAGGTAAATTTGTTTTGATTGTTCTTTCTGTCATATTGTTGGTGGTGGATTAGTCAGATTTCTTTGTGCTGCAGGAGTTGAAGAATCACTGCTTTGATTCTTGGGAAACACTGCACCTATTACTCCTCCTATGGTACTTAGTCCCTGTGGAGATGAAAGGATGTTGATAGCTTCTGCCTTTAATCCTTCTTTGCTGAGTTGACCTATATTTTTTGCGGTATTGATTCCTGCGATAGCTGTACCAAGGAACCCACCAAAACTACCAAATGCTTTGCCGCTGCCTACAGAACCAAAAACTGCTTCTAATCCTGCAAGTACACCACCAGGTCCGGTCAATGACGCTGTACCACCGCCTGCGATGGTCAAAGGAGAAGGTAGCTTATCATAGTGCAGTGTGGCAAAACCCTTGGGATTACCTTCACTGACTGAACCGTGAGTGTAGTACACAGCTTCATAATCTACACTCATCTGGCTTTCAAGAGTTTCATTGGCTGCATAATCAACATTTCCGTGACTCCAAGTTTTAATTCTTGGATTAACCAGTGTGTATCCATTAAATCTTGATCTGCTCATTGTATAGATGCTGATTGATTTAAAAATATCGCTGGTTTTGTTTGCATCTAACCCATATCTAAAATTATCTATCGATTCTGCACCAGATGGTCTGTAATGTAGTGCGCTGTACGCAGACTGCGGATTATGTCTATCTTGAATATATGTTCCGTAGTATATCGCCCATAAAGCATTTACTATGCCTTGAGTATCGTCGTGGAAATTTATATTTACAGTGTCGTAATTTATTTGTTTATAAAGAAGTTTCTTTCTGTTGTATTGATTTTTAACTTCAGTGTCAAAAGTAAATTTAGGTAGATCTGCAGATTTTACCAATACTCCTAGTTCTTCTGTATGACGATTTGTGAACGCAGGTGCCTGGAAACTCTTTTTGTCTAATTCAAAATGCACATAAAATAAAAATTTTGTTCTAGGACTTAGTCTAAAAGTGTCATCTATAAACACTCTGGTGGCATGCTGCCAATTGGCCATAATACCTTTAGGTGCCAACAACCCGTTAACAAAGTTACCTGCAAGATTATTAGGTCCGTCGCCGGTAAGATATCGAATAAATTTATTAGCCATAATAATATTTATATCATAAAAAAAGCCCGGATAAACCGGGCTTTAGTAACATTGTAATTATTATAATGTGAATATCTGAGAACCGCCAGTTGCTGCTGCTGTAGCTGTCTGTCTTGCTACTGCTGTACCAACTCCTGTGCCTCTTGGTGTTTGAATTAGGTTATCAAAACGAATTGTCAACGCAATCTGCGCAGCTTCGTTGGTACCATAATTTAAATCGCCATAGTCAGCATTTTGTAAGAAGCAACCATACATTTCAAAAGTTTCTAAAATAACAGGTTCGTTGGCTCCGTTACCACCGTCTAGGATTTCAACTTTAGTCGTAAACTTATAGTCAATACCTGAACGTGCAGATGATTGCTCAAAGAAATCAAACTGTTTCTGGATCTGTTGTCCAACTAATTTGATTACGTTATTACTTGCATCATCTCTAACGTTGATGGTCACCGGCTCAAGTGTATACTTACCAGCCATATAGACCTTAGAGTTATACACAGGTAATTCAATTTCTTCAAATCCAACTTTTGGACGACTTACATCTACTATCTGCTTAGTCAATTCAGTGCTGGCTGTTGTGCCAAAACCAAGGAATATCACTCTAAAGCGATATTTTAATTTTGGCATCAACAGACCCTGGTTACTACCAGGACCTGCTGTCTGAATAGACATATTGTTTAATGTTGTGATTGCCATATTCTATGCTCCGATATTGTATTTATCTGTTAAATCTCACCAGTATTCTTGATACGTAGTGGGATGTAGATGAATTCAACAGCCTTAACTGGTTCGATAGCAATGTCTACCCATAGCTCATTGCGATCAATTCTAGAATCGGTATTGTTAGACTCATCACAAACTACGGCAAAGTCATACAGTGCTCTTAAACTTACTAACTCAAGCAATAAGCTCTCGCAGGCCTGTTTAATTTCATCTCTAGTGATTTTGTCGTTTGGTTCAAATATGTATGGACGAGCAAGTTTATTCAACTGACTGCGTAGATACACTACTAAACGTGCAACATTGATTCTGTCTAATGCAGAAGCATTTCTTGCACGAGTTTTTTGACCATAGGCCACGTGGCCTACACCAACGAAGAACGGAATTGGATTCACTTTCAAATCGTACAGTGTGTCTCTTTGACCTTCATTTAGTGCAACAGTTTGGAACTCGCCGGAAGCTGCATCAATGTATCCTACGCTGGTAGCGTTGGTAATACCGCCACGACGTGTACCTGCTGGAGCGAACCAAGGATAGCTCACAGCATCGCTCAATGCGATTGTTCTCAGCATCATGTGACTTGCTGGAACTACTGCATTTGCACCGCTGAGATCTGTGGTAAATCCGTTTGGATAGTAAACTGCACAGTACTCATCATAGGTTACAATACCATCGTCGCCGTTGTCTGTGACTAAATTGGCATTTGTACCCCAGGTAGTCAACGAAGTTGCATCTGAAGCTAATCTTAGCGGAGTATCGCCAACTACGAATGCAGTAACACCTCTGTCGATATTCAGATTAACCAAGTTGCTCAACACTTCTGGATATCCAGGTGCTGCAATAAGGTTGAAGTTACGACGCTCTTCATCTCTGATCTCTTCGCTGGTGTCAATCACACTCTTAATCGCAGCAACAACTACTTTACGCTGTGCCTTGCGACCAAAGCTGCCTGAACCATCTTCATTATTAGCAGATGCTGTTACCCAACGATCAGTTGCATAACCAGACATAGATTCGTCATTGAATCTTACGTTATCTTCTGCGGTATTAATATAGCTGTTTTCATAACGCTTGACGTTACCACCGCTTCTGCGAGTATTATACAGCATCATACCGCGTGGGTATAAATCTGGATCTGGAGTATCTGGATCAAGATAAGTGCTGGTCAATAAAGCCTTGATAGTTGCTGCGGTATTTCCTGTAGCACCACTGCTACCATATCTTGCATCTGCAAACAATACACCTTCTTCTGTTTGTTGATCAGTTTTGTCAACTAACTTCCACTCTAGATCTGCGACTGCGTCCCAACGATAGATAGTTGGGAAGTTTTCAATATCTGCTGTGCTGATCCATAGATCACCGTCGACTAAAGCTGTGCCGTCGCTTTGTGTGGTTGGCTCAGTAGCGCCTACCTGTGGACCATTTGGATCTGAATTAGGATAAGCAGAAGCGTGTCTGTAACCTACCCAAGTTGTACCGTTGTGATACAACATATCAACATCGCCAAAATCTGGATTGTACCATAATCTGCCATCTTCTGCTTCATCTAACGGTGCATCGCCGCTGGCAGCAAAGTCATTGGCTGCTAGAGGTTCCCAATTAGAAGCTACGAAATCTTCTACTGCATCTGTAGGTAGAGCATAGAAATTAGCTGTACCTGCTCCTGTGTCTAGATTATAATCTGTAAACAACAGAGCGATAGGAGTACCACCACCATCTACGAATCTAATTTCACCGCCTCTCTTGTGTACAATTTTTAATTCATTGTCGGCTGTTACACTTGCTTCAATAAGATTAGCGATTTGGCCTCCGCTGGAGTCAACACCGAAATCTGCTGCATTGATAGCAGTTGCGATTAAATCCACATCGTCAACAGTACCACCAGCAGTAAACGTTACTGCCACAGAATCTAATGTTAAACTTCCTGGGCGAGACTGTTTCATTGTAAAACCTTTACTACCTGAACTGAATGTAGAAGCAGTAATTGCCGTTGAAACGATTTCAGTATTGCCTGTGGCCTTTCTATGGAATACTCTAAATTTCGCCACAGCCGGCGTTGCGGCGGTATCTGTTTCATCACTGTTAAATTGCACATAGACATCGTCTTTGGCAAGATTAACACCGCCACCTGATCTGTCAAGATAGTAAAGTGCAGAATGTCCTGTAGCATATAACGGTGCAGAAATTGCTTGCCATGTCTTTGTAGCACTGCTCCAACGCTTCACTCTCCAACGAGCACCGTTAGCTGGTTCTGTGGTCTTGATCCAAACTGAACCGCTAGGTCTTGGCTCATCGCTGGCTGTTTTCCACTGTGGTACAGTGGTATGTGGGCTGATTTGTAATCTTGGAGGATAGTACTCTTTGGCACTAAATCCTAGTGCTGTCAATAATGCTGTACCACCTGTACCTGCCTGGATCTCTACAACACCTGTTTGCGTAGAATCTCCACCTGCATCATAGGTTGCCGAACCGTCTGAATATAGATATAATGCAGAACCAACTTTCTTAGCACTGATACCTTGTCCTGACAAAGTAGGATCGGCATTGATAGTGTTTGCAGTTGCAGTTAATTTTGCGCTAGTGTTTGCACCGGCACCAACAGCAATAGAAACACCGTTGATGATAAATGTCTGTCCGGTTGTTATAGTTGTGTTTACCGCTGTTCCTGATACAGCAGCCCAGCTGGCCTTCCATTCAGGACTGCCTACTAGAACCCAGTCACCTGGAGAAATTAATACACCACCGCTGTATGTACCGCCAGGTGACTTATACCAAATTCTAGCTGGTTCTTTGTCTCCGAAACTACCAACTGATTTTGTTGTATATGTACCGTCATCACCGATAGTTTCAAATACCACTGCATAATCGCCAACTGCGCCCACAGAAGTTTTTGGAGCATTACTGTCAATTTGATCTACTTCATCGTCAGTTAATACTAAAGGAATCTTATTGGTAAATTTCTGACCACCAGTGACTGTTGCTGCTGCACCATTCCATTCTTGAACACCCCAAGTGGTTGCTTGTGTATCGACCCACCATTTTCCATCTGCAGGTTCTGCTCCCGGGGCTGCTGATGCACCTTCTAATTCATCGAGGTCAATGTTTGCTCTTACAATAAATGCTGAGTTCGAAGCACCTAAATAACTGTATGCAGCTAGTAGACCATATTCGTTTCTTTCTGATCCGTGTATTGGAGCCGAGCTTGCTGTTTTCTCAAAGAAAGGAACACCAAAATTCTCAACTAGATCTCGTTGACTGGTTACTTTAAATGCTTTTCCAGCATTTGCCTGTGTGGTTGCCGCAGCCGTTGCTGTGCCTGCTGCG